>Ga0316207_10005129_pt1 | contig 11002 bp, 10 predicted proteins | sample 6weekpyrite_MG_FD_204943 | JGI IMG/M metagenome (GOLD analysis project Ga0316207, IMG submission 204943) | Microbial mat bacterial communities from mineral coupon in-situ incubated in ocean water Damariscotta River, Maine, United States -... | ecosystem: Environmental > Aquatic > Marine >...
TAGGAGTGAACGTATGGAAACAGATATTACAGTTGAGTTTATTAGTGGAGGTTTTCTTATTCTAAATTCAATATTAGGTGCATTTTTTATTTATATGACAGGAAAGACAAAAAATAAAATTGAAGAGCAAGGTAGCTTACTATTAAAAAAGTTTGATGACACAGTAAAGATACAGCTTCTTGAGGGAGAGCAAGAAACGGTAGATGCTTTGAAACAATTAACACTTGAAGAAAGTGATAGAGTAAGAGTAACCCGGTTTAATCAGCGCGAGATTCAAAAGAGAAGTGCATACTACGATGCTATGACGGCAAGGATTGTTGGTGGAAAGTATGATGGAAGAAACTACGGAAAGCTGGAACGTTATTATCGGCTAACTAGTTTTAATAGTGAGGAAAATAAGACATCGATTATCAAGATGGTAGAACAGTTTGGTACAGGTAGATGTGATAATTTAATTCTTAGGGTTACTGCTGATAAAAATGATTTCGAGTTATTAATTTTTGAGAAATCAAAGGTGGCGGCATTGTGTTTCCATGATTTGGGTAATTTGGATGTTGTTCACTCCTGTATGATTGTAAGAGATGAGGCGTTATTTGATAATTTTTATCTTCTCTACCAAAAATTATGGCATGAAGATATATTAATGGAGATCGATTTTTCAAAAGGCAAAGAGCATGTCGAAGAGGCTCTTGTGATGCTTAAAAGCTTAAAGCCCATAGAAAGAGGTAACTCAATAGGTAGCTCAATACTCGATAGTATTGAGGAAGCTAAAGGAAAAATTAGAGCGATGGAAGCGCTTTCAAACTAGCGTGAATAAAGGGAACTTAGCTTGATCGACTATTATTATATTTAAATATTATGTGTTCATATGAGATGTCATGCTTGTTGAAACGTTTAATCTTTATGAAGCTATATTATGGTTTGTAATTGCAGTCGTACTTTTTGCTACAGCAATCTTCGACAAGTCTAAATCACTCTACAAAACTAACTTGTATGTGTCTGCAGCTCTCTTCTTTGCATTTGGTATATCTGATCTAATCGAGATTCAAACTGGAGCTTGGTGGCATCCAATTGGGCTGCTCGTATTAAAAGGCGCATGCATCGTAGGTCTTGTATTTTGTTTTATCAAATATCTGCAAATACAGAAAAATAACAAAATATAATATTCTGCCCCACTTTATTGCAATAATTCTGCAAGGCTAATCACCACCTGGCCATAACCTTTTTCAATATAAATACCTAATTGCGCAATTAAGGTATGGGCAATAGCAAATTGTGCAACAGCAAAACCTGCAATGGTGAATTGTGCCAGGCTGAACAGGCCAATACCAAACTGACTGATATTGATAACACCAATACCAAACTGACCGATAGCAATTATGCCTTTGGCAGGTACCGGACGGAAACGCGAACTGTATTTAAATGAAATATGCAGTAGTGGCCATCCAAATAATTCGGTTTTTGATTTATACTCAAAACCATAGCCATTCCAGTTAGGTTTTGCAGGACTTGGTGCGCCACAATTAGGACAGATTGGCGCTTGTTCGCTAACCTTATGTTTGCACTCACGACAGGGTGTCATGATTTTCTCCTGAGTTTAAATAATTGGTTACATAATAATACAGTTCCAGTGATTAATAATAGGAGGCTTTGGCGCGAAATAATTGTTACATGTGCAAGCAATAGTAAACTTTTATTGTTTAATAGGCACAGATAAAGTAGGCTTATCATCTACATTTTTTTTGTAGGTATATGGATATTTCTCATGCAATTTATCAATCGTGTTTTAACTACTCTATTTCTCCTTGTTCTAGCGGCTTCGTGTACTACCTATTTGCCTGTGCAAATGACGCCACCTTTAAGCGCGATAAACGCAGATGGTATTAATAAAAAGCCTGTTGCAATTGCGTATTTGTTGCCCTCTGTTAGTAAAAGATTATCTTTTAATCAAACATCGTCTTATCACTACGGAATTCTTTCGCATACCTTAAAGCTTTCACCATACAGGGATAGCTCGCCTGTGTTTAGAAAAGTTTTAAAAAACGTTTTTAAAGAAATTGTTCCGGTAAGAAGTGTAAGTGCTGCATTTGATTCCAGTGCAAATATAAAATATTTAATTTCAATATCTGATTTCAAAACTCATACAACTGATTTTAAAACGGCTATCGGATATGTTGAACATTACGGGCAGTCTGTTAATCAGTTTGATATATCGTTTATGTGTAAGATTATTGACCGGAATAACAGCGTAGTATGGAAACAAAAGATCGCTGGTTACGGTACAGCAACAGATGATGAGATTGTGAAAGGGGGTGCTAATGCTCTGGCTCCAACTCGTGCATTACTATCAGCATTTCAAACATTACAAAAAAAGCTTGATGCTTTGGAGCTATAACAATGAATAAAATGAATAGCTTTATAAAAGTCGTTGTTATATTTTTGTTATTAAATGTATTCGGATGTTCAAATAAGGTTGCGCTGTATTCTAGTGAAGTTAAATATAGTTTGCCTTCTCCTCCTTCCGCCAATGAAACACTTTTGTATTTATTTAGAGAAGACACAATAGTGGGAGGAGCCATTGGTTTAACCTTTGTTGCAGATGATACGGTTGTTGCGACGCTCTCGCATGGTACGTTCTCATACGTAAATTTGCCTGCTGATAAGCCCTATGAAATTGTGGCAGTGATGAATGAGAACTTTGCAGATCCTAAATACCACTTTCGACTTGATCCTGAGCCCGGAGGTAATGCATATGTTATGTGGAGTAATGCATTGGGTTTGCGTGGTTTTGGCGTGAGTGCAATAGATGAGGGGTATGCTGAAAAAATAATTAAAGAATATGGCTATCGTAAACTGAAAATAAAAGGTGAAAAAATTGGTGTTAGTTATAATGAATATTTTGATAAGCTGGTAACAAAAGACAGCTCTATTCCTGTTATTGATAATGAAAAAATTATTAGAAATCGTCCTCTGTATGATGCAAGTGAAGAACAATAGGGTCAAGAATAAGAGGGATAGGCTACAGGTTCATCTAATATTTGAACAACTGTGTTCTGCCCTCTTTTATCGTGACACCACTTATTGATATCGAATAAAACGCAATGAATACAGAAATATATTACCGACCATCTCGCAAATATGACGCTCTACCCTGTAACAATCTCATTTAATCGGCATATTCTATATAGTGCACTTTAGGAATACCGAACAAGACATTGGATGCCACAGTTGTTATATACCAACAATAGAGGGCTCTTATGAATGAATTAAATCAGCTATTTTCTGAACAGGAAATTTTTGAAACTGATATAGAAAAAGATACTTTTATCGATGTCATACTAGCGAAAATGGCGTTTCAGGAATATGTGCGCAACCGTGTTAACCAGATTGTATTATCAGACACACAGTTTTCTGACACGGTTAATTAAGTAATACTCTTATTTAAACTCCCCTTAAGCACGAACATTAGTACACGCAGCAACACGCGTGTATATTTTTTCTCAGATATTAACCTATTTAGAGCCACACAATTAAAGGGGGTAGACACCTTTGTCTTTTTTTATCTGATAGCTTTATTTATATTTGTCGCTCATGGTTTTGAATTGTTCCATGAGGTCATCGCAGGTTTGTTTGGGTGCTTCGCACTTGCTTACACTCACGGTTTCTTTGCTGTTTTTGTCAATAAGGTGAATTGTTTTTTTGAATAATGCAGGTGAGACCTTATCTATATCTGGCGCAACGAACCAGTAGACGCGGTCACCTTTTTCCACTAGGGAAACAATAGTCCAGCCGCCATCTTTGGTAATGCTTGCGTTAGATGTTTTTGTTACTTCTTCAACCGCATCATAGGATATTGTGGGGTCAAACGAGACAGTTGTTTCCTCGGTCGTCTCCTGGGGTTCGGAACAGCCGGTTAGGAAGTAGATTGTGATCAAGGCAAAAATGTTTAGAAAATATCTCATCGTCGTTTTGTCGCTTTAGAATGATCAGGAATTAATATGTTCATAGAGCATACACTTGATTATTAAAAGCTGCGAACAAAATTCCTGACTGGTGATGCCGTTTTTCAAAGTTCCGAAAAAAATTGTGAACTGGCACAAATTTATGCACAGTTATATGTGCAGTTATATACCAGGGAAACCATTAATAGATGAGGGGCACTCTCTCTTAATTGTGTGATATGTTACTGAGCAAGTTTTGCTCTTGTAGCGTTATGCCCATTTCCTATAGCCCTGATACATTATATTTATGGAAAATCAAAACTCATCGAAAACTGCCTCAACCATCTCGACGCTAGACGATCTCGCGCCATGTGCAGACTACTCGTTGATGGAGTCGCTTAATCGCGACCCTGACGCGAAAGTAGACGGCGTTGACCACGTGCCGCGACAAGTCTTCTCGGGGCATTATGTTCCCGTAAATCCCATGCCAATCGAAAACCCCGAGTATGTTACGCACAGTAAACAGTTTTTCCATGAACTGGGTTTTGCCGATAGCATGGCCGAATCGGCCGATTTCATCGCAATGTTCAGTGGTGATCTTTCTCAGGTGCCGGAACCGATGCACAAGACGGGTTGGGCAACGGGTTACGCGCTTTCTATTTTCGGTACCGAATATTATCAACAGTGCCCGTTTAATACCGGTAATGGTTATGGTGATGGTCGTGCGGTGTCTGTGCTTGAGGCGGTGATTAATGATCAACGCTGGGAAATGCAGCTGAAAGGAGGGGGGCGCACGCCATACTGCCGTGGTGCTGATGGTCGCGCCGTACTTCGCTCGAGTGTTCGTGAGTTCCTGGCGCAGGAATACATGCATGCGTTGGGTGTGCCGACGTCTCGGTCTTTGAGTTTGTACGTGTCTAAAACAGAGGTGGTTGAGCGACCCTGGTATTCAGAGGGTTCGAGATCGTGGGATCCTGACAGGATGGGTTTAGAGCCGGTGGCGATTTCGACGCGCGTCGCGCCGTCGTTCCTTCGCGTTGGGCAAATCGAGTTGTTTGGTCGCCGTGCCCGAAAGCAGGAACACCCCAATGCGATGGAGGAACTCGAGAAGATTGTGTTGCACGTGATTGATCGGGAGTACGCTGATGTTATCGACCCGTCTTTTAGTCTGAATGAAAAAATAGTGTTACTCGCGCGGGAATTTCGCAGCCGCCTTAGCTCGCTGGTGGCGAACTGGATTCGTGTCGGATATTGCCAGGGCAACTTTAACAGCGATAACTGTGCGGTTGGTGGCTTCACACTTGATTATGGTCCGTTCGGATTCTGTGAGGTTTTCGATCCACGCTATCAGCCATGGACAGGGGGTGGAGAGCACTTCGCGTTTTTTAATCAACCGGTGGCAGCGGAACGCAACTTCGAGATGTTTTGCACCGCGTTAATGCTGTTACTGGAAAATGATCCTGTTGCTTTACAGCAACTTGAAGAGATTCGAACTGGCTTTGCTAACGTGATGCATGAGCAAATGCAAAAAGTGTTAGCGGCTAAACTTGGACTTGAAACGTTTGACGCCGCGTTGTTCAATGAGCTTGTAACACTGATGATGCAAACATCGGTTGATTACACTATCTTCTTCCGCGAGCTCTCGTCGATACCGGATGATATAGATCCACTTAAAGAAAGTTTCTACAGTAATGTGAATGAAGAGATGGAAAAGCGTTGGTCGGAGTGGCTGACAAAATGGAAAGTGCTGATCACTAACACGCAAGGCACTGTTGAAGAACTTTCAGCTCAGATGAAACGCGTTAACCCTAAATACAGCTTGCGAGAATGGTTACTGGCACCTGCTTATCAACAAGCCGTAGACGGAAATTACGATTTAATTAAAGAGCTGCAGAAAGTGATGGCACAACCTTACGCCGAACAGTCGAAAGAAGTGGAAGAGAAATACTACAAGCTGAAGCCATCTGAGTTTAGTGAACTCGCGGGCGTGTCACACATGAGCTGTTCTTCATGATTTAGTTATCGACACCTTTTTAACTCCTTTTTAGTTTGCTGATCATCTCTCTGCCCCATTTTCTTATGATTAATTCATCTATTCATTAAAGTTAATCAGGAAGATAAGCTCAGATAATAAGGAGGTTTGTTTTGCCATAAAAGGCGGGTATTTTAGAAGCAGAATGATCCTTTATTACCGTTCACTTTTTTGTATTCAGTAGTCAACAATCATTGATTGATCCACATCAATGATTAGCGTAAGTATTCATCGTTTGTTTCATTATAATTATTACAGTAGTCAATATAAGGCGCACTGTAAGGTGGCAGGGTTTTGGGCTATTAATCGCCTGTAATGTGCGAAATGTTAAGTACGGAAGGATAGTTGAGTATCCGTAAAAGTGGTACGTGATCAATAAAGGAGAAATTGTCATGACTATTTTTAGAGGTGATAAGAAAGTAGAAGAGGTTAAATCGTCTTTAGGAGATAATGTTCGGGTTACCATGAGTCGACTGACAAACGTTCCCGAGCGCATGGTTGAGATTGATGCCTATCCAGCCAGCTTAAAAAAGGGCACGGTTCCTCTTACCGAGGAAAATGTTGAGTCTACATTTAAGGATTTTTTTCAGGAGTACAAGGATCAGTTTGCCGTTGAAGCTGAAGACCTGATGCTGGTTTCAGCTAAAAAGATTAACAAGCGATGGTATGTAAAATACAGCCAGTTTTATAAAGGCATTCCCGTTCACAATGCAACCGTCGGTATCGATTCCACTGAGGATGGCAAGGTCGGCACTTATGCTGCGAACTATCATCCAGGCATTAAAGTATCAACAAAGCCGAAGGTGAGTCTTGATGATGCTATCGATATTTCAAAAAAAACCTATAAAAAGAAAGAACAGTCAAAGTTGTCCGGCAAAGATGGCAGCTTACTGATTTATCCGGATAAATCTGGAGATAAGATTTCTTATCATCTGGCCTGGAAGTTACTGATTGTTACAAAAGAGTCCAATCCTGAACTCGATAAATACTTTATCATCGATGCAATAAATGGTGAGGTACTCCGGTCCTATACGGCAAGATTTCCTGGAGCGCTGGTCTGGGGCACTGTTCAGGGTGAGGTCTACCTTGAAAACCCGACGGACACGGTCAGCACGATGCCGCTTAGAAACAGCTATGTTGATGTGGAGGACGCCGGCAGAACAACCACAAATATCAATGGCCAATATTTTAAAACAGTGAGCTGGCTTTGGCAGTTTATGAATCTGCCGTTTGGTGAGGCAACTTTCAGACTCGATGGCCCGTATGCCAGGGTACAGGATAGCGACGGCAGCAATTACACTGTAGTCGCCAACTGTAATACCAGCAGTCCGTGCAACCTGACATGGACTGCAACAGATAGAGACCATATCAACGTCTTCTATCATATGAATCTTTTCCACGACTGGTTAGAGGATGAGCTCGGCTACTCCTGGGTCAATGGCTGGGATGGCACAAATCGTTTTAACGCCCGGGTTAATTTCACTTACAATAATGCTTATGCCGGCGACCCAATGGATTACGGTGTTAATGCTTTTGCCCGCAGTAGTGATGTGATCTACCACGAATGCACACACAATATTTTATATTATGAATATGGCGATTATATTGGCTGGCCAGATGCATTCTCTGAAGCCTATGCCATGGATGAAGGCTTTGCCGACTATTTTGCCTGTACCTATACCAATGACTCCAGGATGGGGGAAGGTTTTAGTGCTACCCCCAGGGACCTGAATAACACCACAACTTATCCCGACAAAAGTAGTTACAATATCGAAGGGCATACTGGTGGAACGATCATTGCCGGGGCCGCCTGGGATTTCAGGCAACGCATGATCAGTATCTACGGTGCGTCTGGCGCTAGAATCGCTGACCAACTTATACTCGAAGCGCACCAGATTCTGTCCACCTATCCCAGGGATTATTATTTTTCAGACCCAAATGAAAGCAACCTGCTAACAGCACTTTATCGAGCCGTTGACACCGATAATAACCTGCTAAATGGCTTCCCTTATTTCAATGACATTCAGCATGCCTTCCATTCGCATGATTTGCTACAAGCCGTACTTGAAGGTGGCGATAGCTTTGACTTTTCTACGAATATGCTTGGCACTTATACCGGTGGTGATCTCTATTATTACGATGGTAAATTCTGGGCCAACAATTTGGGCCAGAAAGGTGTGAAAGACCTCGGTGATATTGGTGATGCTGACCTGTCCACGGTCGAGATAACTACCACTGGCTATACGCGATTTGGTGTAACGGCAACTTCTGGTCATACCTATATTTCGAAAGCACATGAAGGTGAAACAGGAAGTTATATTGTGTTCCGAGTAAATGATATCAGTGCAGATCAGTCGAACGTGACCATACAATATTTCTACCGGCTGACCCCTTTCTGGTACATTGCAAACCTCAATACCAAAGAGATCCACGAGACGGATTGTCGCTGGGTATCAAAGATGGCGCATAGCAATAAGTCAACGTGCAAGGGTCTGGATGCTGTTGCTAATTTAATTGAAAACAGTGGCTATAACGGTTGCCATTTCTGTATGCCAAGATATGACACCGATACACTAAGCATACAAAAAGTTTTACAGAACTTGAACGAGGACTTAGAGTGAACAAAAGTGCTGCTGGCACCAATTAATGGGCAGAGCCCTTTAATAATAAATCCATGCGGCTTGTGGCATTACGTGCGGTCAGTCGGCGATGATCGTGCGTCAATGGGGTTAGTGAACATATGTTTCTTACATAGAGAATATTGGTCTCTGACCCCGATTATTTTGCGTTGTTCAATGAGCTTGTAACACTGATGATGCAAACATCAGTTGATTACACTATCTTCTTCCGCGAGCTCTCGTCGATACCGGATGATATTGTCTCACTTAAAAAAAGCTTTTACAGTAATGTGAATGAAGAGATGGAAAAGCGTTGGTTTGAGTGGCTGACAAAATGGGAAGCGCTGATCACTAACACGCAAGGCACTGTTGAAGAACTTTCAGAACAGATGAAACGCATCAACCCAAAATACACTTTGCGAGAGTGGTTACTGGCACCTGCTTATCAACAAGCTGTAGACTGAAATTACGATTTAATTCAAGAACTACAGGAAGTGATGACGCAACCTTATGCCGAACAGTCGAAAGAAGTGGAAGAGAAATTCTACAGGCTGAAGCCATCCGAGTTTAGTGAGCTCGCGGGCGTGTCACACATGAGCTGTTCTTCATGAAAATGTCTTGGGAAAATTAATGGCGAGCTAATGGAGTCAGAGTGATGCCATTAATTTTTATACAGCTATTGCACTATTTAGTATATTTGAGAACTTTTTTCTGATATCACAGATTACTATCTATCTACAATTATATGATTATTCGACTATATGTATTATTAATTGATACAAAAAATGATGAATACATCGTGCGTAGACTGACACAATTATGGAAGACGTTTCATTCGACTATCGCTTCAGCTGTTTTTCTTAGCTTGATCAGCGGTTCTTATGCTTTTGCTGCGAAACAATATTCGACTAATGATTTGTTTCACATGTCGCTTGAAGAGCTGATGAACGTGGAGATAATGACCGCGGGGAAGGCGCCAGAGAGCATTAAGGACATTCCTGCCAGCGTTTACATTGTTACTCGCAAAGACATACAAAAGTATGGCTATCAAACCCTGAGCGATATCATTTCGCACATTCCCGGTGTATATAATATTTACAACTATGATGGCGCCCCAGGTAATTTTGGTGTTCGCGGATTCTGGAATCCTAATTCTCAAAACAGCAGTATCGCTATTCTGGTCAACGGTATTAAACAAATCGCAATTAGTGATAGTGACCGTAGCCATCCTCTTGAGCGCATTAATGTATTGCCTGAATCCATTGATAGAATTGAGTTTATTAAAGGTCCAATGGGTGTTATTTACGGTAATGGAGCTTCTTTTGGTGTTATTAACATAATCACTAATGAGTCTCTAAATAACGCTTTTAGCGCGGCTCATGGTAGCCAAAACACATCAAAAGTCTCATTACGTTATGCAAATGGTGATGAAAATCGTCACCTAATTCTAAATACATCTGTCTATAAAACCGATGGTCCTGATTTTCCACTTAACGAGATGATGAGTGCCACAGGTGAAACTGTTTTAACCAATGCAGGTGTGCCATTACCGGCAGCTGACTATACGACCAGTGATTTATTGGAACATGAAAACAAATATTTAAATCTTTCAGGCGTGTTTGACGAGTGGTATTTTGATCTTAGCTACAATCAGGCTAGTGTTGAATCGTTTTTTCTTGTACCACCCGTTGATGATGGTGACGTGCGTGATGTTGATGTATTAACTGCTATGCTGGGTTATAAGACAAAAATCAATACCTCCTTAGACATCGATACTCGTTTCGTTTTTAATGACTACTTAAGAGAACGAGACTTCGATGGCATTATTCCCGGCTTGGTTGCCGACTCTAGAATCGAGTATCAAAACTATGAGTTAGAGTTACTAGCAAATTATCGAGCTACGGATTCCGTTTCTCTTGTGACTGGATTGAATGTATTTAAAACCAGTGATTATTCTGAATTTACCAATGTTCCTTTAAGGGGAATAATTGACGAGCTCGTTACCTTTGATCGAACTATACATGCTGTATTCGCACAGGCATCTTACCGGGCAAATGAGCACTGGTTGCTTGTTGCCGGCATACGCCATGAAAAACTGGAAGGATATACACGCACGGTTATTGAGCAACTTGGATCGCCTGGCGAAATAGTTATACCAGGTGATCGTGGAGACACTACCAATAATACCCCGAGAATATCTGCAATTTATACTATTGATAATGAACAGTTATTGAAATTTATGTACGGTACGGCCAAGCGGATAAGTAATGACCGTTTCTCTTCCGAAAACATCGAGACCTATGAAATAAATTATCAAATCACCAAACAAACCTGGTTTACAAGTTTGAGTTATTTTTATAACAAACTGGATAATTTATTACTTGATGTTGTTTTTCTAACGGGTGGGGGTA
>Ga0316207_10005130_pt1 | contig 11002 bp, 12 predicted proteins | sample 6weekpyrite_MG_FD_204943 | JGI IMG/M metagenome (GOLD analysis project Ga0316207, IMG submission 204943) | Microbial mat bacterial communities from mineral coupon in-situ incubated in ocean water Damariscotta River, Maine, United States -... | ecosystem: Environmental > Aquatic > Marine >...
GTTGCCATGTTTCGCCACCTTGCCACCGGCCGCCGCCACCACAAAGGCGCTCGCGGTTGAAATATTAAAAGTACTCGCGCCATCACCACCAGTGCCACAGGTATCAACCAGATGAGGGCCAGAGACGTCAACCGGCGTGGCCAGTTCACGCATAATCTTTGCCGCCGCCGTGATCTCATCGACCGTTTCACCCTTCATACGTAGACCAATCAGGAATCCACCGATCTGCGCCTGGGTCGCATCACCGCTCATGATAGTGCGCATCACATCACTCATCTCATCAACCGAGAGATCACGGTTTTCAGTTACTGCACGAATTGCTGCCTGCATCTCCATCTCTATCCCTCCCGCCATCGTTGTCTCTGCCTGAGTAGCCAGGATGAAGCATAGCGTAATCCGGGATCGGCATTGGTACGCTGCATCCGGATTACTTACTATACTAAACAGAAGCCTCTAAAAAATTCCTCAACATCTCATGACCACACTCAGTCAGGATCGACTCGGGATGAAATTGCACCCCTTCGATCGCCAGCGTTTTATGGCGCACACCCATGATCTCATCCAGCTCACCGTTTTCATCTTCGGTCCACGCGGTAACCTCAAGACAATCCGGCAGGGTGTCCGCTGCAATCACCAGCGAATGGTAACGCGTCGCCTCTAACGGATTTTTCAACCCCTGAAAAACACCAACATCGTGATGGCGCACCATCGATGTCTTGCCGTGCATGATGGTTTTGGCGTGAACAATCTTTGCACCGAAGGCCTGACCGATACTTTGATGGCCAAGGCAGACACCGAGCAGTGGCAACTTACCCGCGAAGTATTCAATCACTGCCAGCGAGACCCCCGCCTCATTTGGGGTACACGGCCCCGGCGAGATCACAATGCGCTCTGGGTTTAATGCCTCAATCTGCTCACGCGTAATCTGGTCGTTACGATGCACTTCTACCTGCGCACCCAGCTCACCAAAGTACTGCACCAGGTTGTAGGTAAAGGAGTCGTAGTTATCGATCATCAGCAACATGACTCACCTCCATCACCGTTTACCATGGCAACTGCGCGGAACATCGCACGTCCCTTATTCATCGTTTCGTCCCACTCATTGCGCGGCACGGAGTCGGCCACAATACCGGCACCGGCCTGAATATAGAGTTTGTTATCTTTGATCACCGCGGTGCGGATCGCAATCGCGGTATCCATATTTCCATTCCAGCCGAGGTAGCCCACCGCGCCGGAATAGATGCCACGTTTGACCGGCTCCAGTTCATCGATGATCTGCATCGCACGAATCTTCGGCGCACCACTCACGGTGCCGGCCGGGAAGGTGGCGCGCAGTGCATCCATCGCCGACATGTTTTCTTTCAGTTTACCCTTCACGTTGGAGACGATATGCATCACATGTGAATAACGTTCGATCAACATCTTCTCGGTCAGTTCAACCGAACCGGTTTCAGCGACACGACCAACATCGTTACGCCCAAGGTCGATCAACATTAGATGCTCGGCCAGCTCTTTTGGATCGGCCAGCAGGTCGCCCTCAAGTTCGCGATCCGCCTCGGCGGTTGCGCCGCGTGGACGCGTGCCCGCAATCGGTCGTACATCGACCATACCCTCTTCAAGGCGCGTTAGAATCTCAGGCGATGAGCCAACAATCTGGAACTCACCGAGATTGAGGAAATACATATAGGGCGACGGATTAAGGCTGCGCAACACACGATAGAGATCGAGCGGTTCGGCTTGATAAGGTACCGATAGACGCTGTGACAGCACCACCTGCATCACATCACCTTCAACTATATACTCTTTGGCGCGTTCAACAGCAGACTCAAATCCCTCCTGGGTAAATCCGGAGACAAAGTCCGACTCGGTCATCGAAGGCTCACGAGCATAGATATTCTTACGTGGAATCTCGCGTGCCAGTTGCCCCTGCAACTCATCAAGGCGTGTTTCGGCCTGCGCCAACGCATCCACCTGTGCAGGATCTGCATGCACAATAATATAAAGCTTACCGCCTAGGTTATCGAACACCACCACTTCATCAGAGACCATCAACAGGATATCCGGCGTTCCCAACTCATCCGGGTTGGGGCATTCGGCGAGGCGCGGTTCGATGTAACGAATCGTATCGTAACCAAAGTAGCCCACCAGCCCACCGGTAAAGCGCGGCAACCCATCGAGTTCCGGTACGTGATATCGCGCCTGGTATTCTTCGATCCACGCTAGCGGATCGGCCACCTCGACCTGTTCAATCTCACTACCATCGCGCTCAACACGAATCTCTGTACCAAAGACACGCATTAAGGCACGTGCAGGCAGTCCAATAATGGAGTAACGGCCCCAGGTCTCGCCACCCTGCACCGATTCAAACAGGTAGGTGTAGGGGGCGTTAGCCAGTTTAAGGTAGGTGCTCAGCGGCGTATCGAGATCCGCCAGCACCTCGCGCATCACCGGGATACGGGAGTATCCCTCAGCGCTCAGTCGTTCAAATTGTTCATGTTTCATCTGCATCACTAATCAAGGTTAATATCCAAAAATAAGGTTACGTTACGTCGCTAGTTAGCCACGCCATCGTATGCCAAAGCTTCTGGGCATCATCTCCATTAGTGTTTCAAACTTCATCAACTTAATCCTGAACTCATTCAAATTACTTTCAAGAACCTGTGATTGCGAGAAGCACAGCGACGAAGCAATCTCAGTCCTTAATTACGCGTGAGATTGCATCGCTTTGCTCGCAATGACATTCATTCAAATATTTTCTAACAGCGGTTGTAACGCAGCCAGTGATTCAATCACCTCATCCGGGTTCGCTTCACGAATATCGACGCCGTGATTGTAACCGTACGGCACACTCACCACCTGAAAGTTAGCATTACGTGCTGCCTCGACATCATGCATCGAGTCACCCACCATCAGGCAATCTTCAGCAGCTTCACCCAGCTTTTCGGCGGCATAGAGCAGCGGCATCGGATCCGGCTTCTTCTTTGGGGTGGTATCGCCACTGACAATGATCTCAAAGTAGTCCTGAATACCCATATCTTTCAGCAACGGCACGGTAAAGGCCTCGGCCTTGTTGGTGACACAACCAATCTTAAAACCGTTCGCCTTCAGGAAATCGAGCCCTTCAACCACACCATCATAGAGACAGCTGCGACCACTGGTATTCTCCGCATAAAGTTCCATGAAGATCGGCTGCGCTTTGACATACAGCGCTTCCGCTGGATCTTCCCACAGGGTATCGGTGAGCGCACGCATCACCAGGCGGTCAACGCCGTTGCCGACCCAGCCACGCGCCTTTTCGATGCCCCATGGCTCAAGGCCCAACACTTTCATCATCTCATCCAGGCAATAGGCGAGATCCGGCACGCTATCGACCAGGGTACCGTCGAGATCGATCAGTACCAATTTTGGTTTACGACTCAAACTCATTTTTATCTCGCCTTCGCCAGCTCTGCACGCATCGCTGCCAGCACGCTGTTGTAATCGTTGGCATCAGACTCATTGGCCGCATTGAAGATGGCAGAACCCGCAACAAAGGTATCCGCGCCCGCTTCAGCGATCTCACGGATGTTATCGACTTTAACGCCACCATCGATTTCCAGACGGATGTCGTAGCCACTTTCGTCGATCAACTTGCGCGCTTCACGTAGTTTATCTAACGTTGCAGGGATAAAGCTCTGCCCACCAAAACCCGGGTTAACCGACATCAGCAGGATCATGTCGACTTTATCCATCACATATTTCAAACAGTCGAGTGAGGTCGCAGGGTTGAATACCAGACCTGACTTACACCCTTCATTATGGATCAGCTGCAAAGAACGATCGATATGCTCACTACCTTCTGGATGGAAGGTGATGTAGCTCGCGCCCGCCGCCGCAAAATCAGGGATGATGCGATCAACCGGCTTCACCATTAGATGCACATCAATCTCAGCGGTCACACCATGTTTACGCAGCGCGTCACAAACCAGCGGCCCGATAGTCAGGTTTGGTACGTAGTGGTTGTCCATCACATCGAAATGGACAACATCAGCGCCAGATGCCAGCACGTTATCTACCTCTTCGCCAAGACGTGCAAAATCAGCAGACAGAATAGATGGGGCAATCAGGAAGTCTTTCATGGTGTTCCTCTTTTTGTATTCCACCGGGTTAATCCCAAATGGGTTGAGCTCAAAAAACGAACCCGCAACTTTACCCGAAAACAGACCCTTTTTCACGCTTCAGAAAGAATAATCGTGCGGTTTTTCTTGAGGTTACCGATATATCTCAGTGATATGACATATTTAGCACCCACATTTTATACCCCCGCTGACAGCTCAAACAGCTGGCAGGCGCGTCTCCTGCCGTGTGCGATAGTGCTATTTTCGCTAATTGCGCTGCTTTCAACCACCTCATCCTATGCGGCCACCGCACCTAAAAAGCAGGAGATTGCGTGGGAACAGGTACTAATGAAATCATCAGATCCCAATGAGATCATATGGTTAAGAACCCCCAACGAAAAATTTATCGCGCTCTATCTCGATGATTTCACCGGCACCCTTCGCGGCGGCGTGATTCTGCTACACGGCATGGGCGGCCACCCAGACTGGCCCGATGTGATCTCGCCACTGCGACAATCGCTGCCCAAACACGGCTGGTCGACACTCTCAATCCAGCTGCCGACCTTTGAAAAAGGCGGGCAAATTTCAGATTATGCGGACACTATCTCGAATGTCACGGCTCGCATTAAAGCCGCCATTGACCATTTTCGCAGCATCGGCAACAGCAATATCGTCTTACTCGGCTACGGCCTCGGCTCAATGATGGGCGCATCATTCCTCGCCAGTACTGCCGACAGTGGCGTGGCTGCATTTATCGGTGTCAGCATGCCCAGCTATCGGGATGGTGAAGAGTGGATGGACCTCACCAAATCGATCGAAAAAATGAACCTCCCGATGCTCGATGTGTATGGTAGCAACGACCTTGCTAGTGTCATCAACAGTGCCGACAAACGCGCCCTCGCTGCGCGTCGTGGCGGCCTTAAGGCCTCAAAAAACAGACAGCTCACCGGTTTCCATCGCTCCGCCACTGCCAAAGGTGCGTTCAGCAAAATAGGCGGTTTTATTGCGTACCGTAAATTTCAGATCACTGGTGCCAATCACTCGTTCAGCGGACATGAAGGCGTCCTTAGTAAACGCGTTATTGGCTGGCTTAAACATCACGCCAGTGGTGTGAGTGTTGCAAAATAATGGTTACCATCACTTTCCACCTGACAAGACTCAAGGCTAGTATGGGGTCAAATGGTTCGATATACTTTTTACACCACACAATCCAGCAACAAAACGTGACTAAATTACGCCTGACTCACTCACTACTCTTTGTACTCATCACTGCCTTTCTCAGCATGCAGTGGTCAGTCGCTCATATTCATCTCGAGGGCCATCACGACCACGGTGAGGCTCACCACCAGCACCAGGTTGAAGCGCATGCACATCATGCCCTTGCACAACACGCGTCGAGTCATAGTAATTCGCAACATCACATCGTAGCCAATCACCATCCCGACACCATTGATTCAGCCAATGTAGACATCCACATCAACGTGGTTGAACTGGATCATGATTGCAATGCCACCAACGGTAAAATTAAAACACCAGCCAATGCCGTCATTGCTTCTATTATCTGGCAGTCCACTCGCCCACTAACCAGTACATTTCATCAGCCTCACTTTGCCAACATCAAAGCGAGCTACCTTGAGCAATCCTCAATACAGCTGCGCGCACCACCTCTGCGCGCGTAATTCGTAGCCAGTTATTACAACGAATTATTTCAGGGCAGAACCACCCTCCTAACAATAGACAATGAGGTTTCAATGTTATCTTTATTTAAGCAATCACGATGGCTGCTGGCCATCGTCTTAACACTCGCGGCGGGTGTCGCCTTTGGGCATGGCATGTCGGAGGCCGAAAAACAGTCGATCATCGAAGGCGGCAACCTACGCTATCTATGGATTGGAGCAACCCACATGCTGTCGGGTTACGACCATCTATTTTTTGTCTTCGGCATCGTCTTTTTACTGACGCGATTTAAAGAGATCGTCAAATACATCACCGCCTTTACCCTTGGGCATAGCGCCACGCTGATCTTCGCTACCTTCAATGGTATTCAGGTGAACTATTTTTTAATCGATGCGATCATTGCGTTAAGCGTCTGTTACATCGCCTTTGCCAATATCGATGGCTTCCGAAAATACCTTGAGATTAGACCACCCAACCTGTTACTGATGATTGTTTCACTGGGGCTGATTCACGGCCTTGGCCTGTCGACTCGCCTGCAACAGCTACCACTGAGTGAAGAGGATCTACTGATGAACATCATCTCTTTTAATCTTGGGATTGAATTGGGACAGATACTGGCATTAACCATCATGTTGCTGGTACTGGCAGGATGGCGCAGACGCCCTTCGTTTCAGCCCTTTAGTCGAATCTCAAACTACGGTCTGATCTTCGCCGGCATCTATCTTTTCATGATGCAGATGCACGGTTATTCTCACACCACCGATCCCGATGAGTTTGGTTTTAGTGCAGATAACCACGCGCATGAGCATATTAAGATGGATGAAACGCGCGCGGCAACGATGATTAGACAGACGACACATGACACACTTGATTAACGAAACACTTTTGGAGAAATTATGAAAAACACAATCACCGTACTTTTTTTATCATCATTACTATTTGGCACACCAGTCATCGCAGGTTCAGGCCACGAACATGATAAAGACGGCGGCCATAGCAATAGCCACGAACACAAATCGATCAGCAGTGATGAGGCCGCCTTTCGTGCTTCAATGAAAGTCAGTCAACTCGTTCAGAAAGGCAAAATCGAGGCAAGCTGGGAAGGGCTGGGAGCCGCGACAGTCGAACAAAAAACCTATCAACACGGACCGGAGTGGGTGATCATTTTCAAAAATGACAAAGCAAGTGATATGAAAAAACGAACCTTATACCTGTTTTTTAGTATGGATGGGCATTATATTGCGGCTAATTTTACGGGGATTTAGATTTCAGGTTTGCTGTAGGTTGGGCTGAACGTTTTTGTGAAGCCCAATATAGCCTCTACTATTCCGCCCACAGCTGACTAGCTATCTCATCCAGTAAACCGCATTTTACGTACTCTGTTTCTTGAAATAGGTCAGAAGTTTGTTTTAACTTTCTATGTATTTTTGATTTAGCACGACCAAACACTTTTTTACCATCTCTATATCTATCAGTGTTCTGGTCATATAGATCATGGAGTTCTCTGGGGTTTTTTGAATATGCCCCATTCGGTGGTGCCTGCTGTTTCAGCATATGATCAACCAAAATCCAAATTTGAAAACAACTGTTTAAAATCAGAAGGCACTTGTATGGTATTAGAAATATTAATTTTCTGGCGTAATTCCTCGGCAATGCCTAATGTTACCTTTTGAATTCCGCTAATAAAACCCTGCCCTTGAGAACTTAAAACATTAGAATGTGCTTCATTACGCCATCTCTGCGCTGTATACCAGCTCGCAGGGAGCAATAAGTGAAACGCATTGCACCGTAATAATTAAGTTATATATCTAATCATTCGGCGCAATGCACTCCGTTTATTGCGCCCTACATTTAAGACAAAACACCTGAATTCCAGGCACAAAAAAGGGGCCATATAGGCCCCTTTTTAATTACTCACGAGTGAGTATTACTTATGCACTTTGCTCAGCGCTTTTCTTCTCGATTGCACCCTGCTTGTTATGGATCAATCCATAATGCAGTAGCACTTTCTTCATTGAGAAATAACCAGCCGCAATAACAATCGCTGTGACGATAATGTCAAAGAACGATGTCATTGGCAGATGGTAGAACGCTGGATCGCCAGATCCTGAGATCCAGGTGTAACGCTCTAACCAGTATCCAAACATAATGATGCATGCGACTACCATTACTGTCGTTGGGTTATGACGATTCGGGTTCATCACAAATGTTAGGAACGGAATCACAAACTTACACGCCAGGAATGTCCACCAGATCACCGATAGATCGTTATGCATCATCGCATCGAAACGATCCATGTTTGAAGGTAGACGGCCATACCACATGATCAGATACTGGGTGAAGTAGAGGTATGTCCACAAAATCGTCATCGCCAGCATAAACTGCGCCAGGAAGTTAGAAATGTAAATCGGCACTGGCTTCACCAGAGCTCCTGAGCGCCCCAGGAAGTATAGCAGCACTGTAAAGAATGCCAGGAACATCTGGAAACCACTTACGAAGTTATATGCGCCGTAGTTAGCACTATGCCAGCCTGGAACCTGTGTCATTTCAAAATCCCACGCAACCATTGAGCCGTAGATGAAGTATGCAAACGGAACCAGCAATGCAATATTGCGGAATTTACGTTTGTATTTATCGTCCACAGAAGCCAGATGCTGGTATTTAATGAACATCAGATACAGCGCAACAACCGCTATAAAACCACCCACTTCACGGAAGACCAGGAAGGTGTAGTTATGCCAACCAGGAAGGTGAACGCCCTCATCGTGTGCAGATGCAAGCCACACAAAAGTGCTTTCGCCATTCAACAGTAGAATGATTAGCAATATACCCGCTAACGGAAACAGGGCAGCTGTCGCGACTGCCATGTATCTAACCTGAAAACGCCACTGACCATTAATAAGGTGCAATACAGAGGCGAGTGTGACACCACCCAGCGCTATGTAAAGCGTCATGAGAAAGTTAGTCGTTAATACAGACCAACTAGCAAAATTATCATCCATCGGAACCCTCGCTATCTCTAATTATGTTCTGATTTTAAAACGACCACAGTCTCGGCGCTTACTGCGCAGAAGCTGTGCGTGTTGCCGCTCTATTATTATCTTTAACCAAACCGTTTTTGATGTAGTTGACTACGTGCCAACGTTCTTCAACAGAAAGGTCATTAGAGCCACGTAGGTCATCACGACCCGATGGCTTGCCATAAGCAGGCATCACGTAGCTACCAAAGGTAATCGTTCCGAAAATCCACCCTTCGGTCAGATTACCCTGAACATAGTCATCAACCAGTGAGATCGCACCGATTTTGGTAGTTACCGGTGAGTTAGCCGCACCGGTATTACCGTGACATGCACCACAGTAGATCTTAAACAGGAACTTGCCCTCTTTCAGTGACGCAGTGGTCACTGGAATTGGGTTGACCAGTGATTTGGCTTCTTCTCTATTTTTCACCATCGTTGGGATCCCCTGAACAGGAATCGAACGCAGTGGAAAAGGAGCCATCTCACCTTCCTGAGGTTTGATGCTTGGCTGGTTCATCATATCTGTTGACCATGGCCATGCGTATGCAATGGATGGCAGCAGTAAGGCTGCAAGTAGTAGCTTTCTCATGATTGAACCTCTTCACGCACTTCGACCACATGGTTGTCTTTGAAGACACCTTTGATCTGATCAATGTATTTCTCATCAACTTCAAACTCGATAGCAACTTGATCAAGCGAAATCTTTTCACTGTACAGACTCTTACGTTTTCTGAAGAGACGTGTGGTGATCAAAAATGCAATCACGGTAAAGATCACACTAAAAAGAATCATCATCTCATAGGTCAGTACGATGTTTGATGGCAGTGGCACAATCGCCTTCCCGCCCTGCGGCTGAATCAAAAAATTTGATTGAGCAGACGCAAGGAACAGGAAACCAAAAGTGATACCAAATGAAGCACCGCACAATGTCACCTTAGGGATATGGCTCTTACGAGGCCCCAGAACGTCATCGATGTCTGGGTGCTCGATTGGAGACAAGAAGGTCACATCATCTACTGTGATGCCATCAACTTTATGATTTTTAAAATCTCCGATGGCTGCAAATGCATCATCAAAGTTACCAAACAAGCCTAAAATTCTACATTTTTTCATTTTAGGAACCCTCCACGCCTGGTGACTTATTGGCGACTCCCGGAGCCGGGGCACCTCCACCTGGATTATTTGCCATTACTGGCGATATCTCTTTGTTAGCCAATTCACGACGATGCAGAACCATTTCTTTACACTCGTACATTGAAACCGATGGGAACACTTTTACAAAGACCAGGAAGAGCAGGCCGAACCAGCCAAAACTCCCCGCTACAATGAACCACTGTACCCAACTTGGCCACATCACATCATGCGCAATTGGATGGTATGAAAGTGACAGTGTTGGTGTCACGATCATCCAGCGCTCTAGCCACATGCCGAGATTCAATAGAATAGAGACGACCATCATCGTTGGTAGATGTCTGCGCAATTTCTCAAATGCTAATGCAAACGGCACCACCGAACCACAGAAGATCATTCCCCAGAAGTATGGTGCATATGGCCCAGAGAACTTGGCCAGTAGCACTTCTTTATCTGCATAAGAGTGTCCGTACCAGACTGAGCAAAACTCGATCAGGTTCAGGTAGGTCCATACCATTGCAATTGCAAAGGTCAACTTAGCGGTCTTTTCAAGAATCGCGATGGTCATGTACTCTTCCCAGCGGAAGTAGTAACGCAGCAGGATGAAGAGCGTAATAATCGCAGCACAACCTGAGTAGAGCGCACCAGCAACGAAGTATGGAGGGAAGGAGGTTACGCTCCAGCCTGGCATAATCGACATTGCAAAGTCAGACGATACGATTGAATGAACCGATACCGCGAGTGGAATCAGGAAACACGCCATAATTAAATAAGTACGGCGGAAATTTCTCCATTGACGATCATCACCACGCCAGCCTAGTGACAGCGCTGTGTAGAGTTTTTTACGCCAGCCTTTAGCATTATCACGACAGATCGCGAGATCCGGGATCATACCAATAAACAGGAACAGCGCCGATGATGTTAGATAGGTACTAATCGCAAACGCATCCCAAACCAGTGGAGAGCGAAAGTTCGGCCAAATACCACGATCAGTCAGGTATGGCAGTACCCAGTACATATTCCACAGACGACCCAGATGGATCATTGGGAACAGACCGGCTGTCATTAGAGAGAAAG
>Ga0316207_10005131_pt1 | contig 11000 bp, 9 predicted proteins | sample 6weekpyrite_MG_FD_204943 | JGI IMG/M metagenome (GOLD analysis project Ga0316207, IMG submission 204943) | Microbial mat bacterial communities from mineral coupon in-situ incubated in ocean water Damariscotta River, Maine, United States -... | ecosystem: Environmental > Aquatic > Marine >...
CTGGGTTATGACCTGTGGAAAATCGTTCAGGAAGGTCCTGCAGAAGAGCTTAATAAAACTGAAATTACACAACCTGCAATGCTCACAGCGGGTGTTGCGGTGTTTGAAATTCTTAAATCAAAAATATCAGCAGAACCTGAACTGTTCGCAGGGCATAGTCTGGGTGAATATACGGCCCTGGTATGTGCCGGCGCAATGAGTTTTGAAGACGCCGTAAAACTGGTATCAACACGCGGTCAGTTGATGCAGGAAGCCGTACCGCCGGGGATTGGTGCAATGGCGGCGATTCTGGGGCTGGAGGATTCAGTTATTAAAGACATCTGCAAAACCGCCAGCGACGATAATTTTGCAGTGCAGGCCGTCAATTTTAACTCGCCGGGTCAGGTGGTGATTGCCGGTAATAAGCAGGCCGTAGAAATCGGTATGGCACTGGCGAAAGAAGCAGGCGCCAAGCGTGCGTTAAAACTACCGGTGAGCGTGCCTTCGCATTCAAGCTTAATGGAAGGGGCGGCGCAAAAACTCGGCGAATTTATTAAAGCAGAAATAAAAATCAGTAAAACAGCAAAACCCGTATTGCAGAATGTCGCGGCAAAGGCTTATGCACGACCATCAGATATCACCAAAGGTCTGGTAAAACAGTTACACAACCCGGTGCTCTGGGTAGATACCGTTAAGAATCTGACGGCAGAGGGTGTAGAGGCCATTGTTGAATGTGGGCCAGGCAAGGTGCTGGTTGGTTTAAATAAACGTATTAGTAAAGATATTGCACACCATACGATTAATGATGTGGCGACACTGGATGAAACAGTTGCGGCACTGGCCTAGAGGTTGAGACTGAGCAAGTCGGGCACGAGATTGAGGAATGAATATGAATCTGGAAAATGAAGTAGCGCTGGTGACAGGTGCAAGTCGTGGTATTGGTAAGGCGATTGCAGAAACACTGGCGAAAGCAGGTGCTACCGTGATTGGTACCGCAACATCAGACAGTGGTGCAGAAAAAATCACTGAATACCTGTCTGCCATTAACGGCGAAAAAGGTAAGGGTATGTGCCTGAATGTGGCTGATGATGAGTCGATAAAATCGGTAACCAAAACCATTAGTGATGAGTTTGGTGCGATCAGCATTCTGGTAAATAACGCCGGTATTACTCGCGATAATTTATTAATGATGATGAAAGATGATCAGTGGAATGACATTATTCAAACCAATCTGACATCTATTTTCAAGCTGTCTAAAATTGTCATTCGTCCAATGATGAAAGCCCGAAAAGGGCGTATTATCAATATCGCGTCGGTGGTTGGATTAACCGGAAACCCGGGGCAGACGAATTATTCGGCGGCCAAAGCAGGTATTCTAGGCTTCAGTAAATCACTGGCGCGTGAGATCGGTTCACGTCATATTACGGTGAATACGGTAGCACCTGGCTTCATTGATACAGACATGACCCGGGAGTTACCAGAAGAACAGCGTAACGCGCTGATATCGCAAATTCCACTGAATAAACTGGGTGACCCACAGGATATTGCAAATGCCGTAGCCTTCCTTGCTTCAGCGGAAGCGGCGTATATTACAGGGGAAACTATTAATGTTAATGGGGGTATGTATATGCCGTAGTATGATAATTTACTTTTAATATATAATGTAAATTATTGAAAACTAAGGTTTTTATGGCCTCATAAATTGCTTAAAAAATAGCTGGTAGTCTGTGTCGATATTCACTAAAATACCGCGCAGCTCACATATATTCGAAATTAAGAGGAAAACTACATGAGCAGTGTTGAAGAACGCGTTCGTAAAATTGTTATCGAACAACTAGGTGTAAAAGAAGATGAAGTAACTAACGAAGCTTCTTTCGTAGACGACCTCGGTGCAGATTCACTAGATACCGTTGAACTGGTCATGGCTCTGGAAGAGGAATTTGAGTGCGAAATTCCTGATGAAGATGCTGAAAAAATTACAACAGTTCAGCAGGCACTGGATTACGTTAACGCTAACGGCTAATCTGGTCCAGCAAAAAGGGCAGGCGTAGTGCCTGCCCTTTTTGCGTTTATAGCAAAGTAATTTTTGCTTTGTGTTATATAAGTCCTGGTATGATTGTTACTGTGCCTCAGCTTCACAGAGCACACTTTAAGCACGCTCTTCTTGTCGCGCAGTAAATTTTATTCAAATACTCATCTGGAGAGTGCTCTTGGCTAAACGTCGCGTTGTCGTTACCGGCTTAGGTATCGTTTCACCTGTAGGCAATGATTTAAAATCTTCATGGGATAGTATCCTGGCGGGTCGAAGTGGTGCATCACTGATTACAGATTTCGATACGACTGATCATGCAGTGAAATTTGCCTGTACAGTAAAAGATTTTGATGCGACACAGTACATCCCCGCTAAAGAACTGAAAAAAATGGATACGTTTATCCATTACGGTATTGCCGCAGCTGATCAGGCGCTCAAAGACTCAGGTATCGAAATAACGGAAGCCAATGCGGAACGTATAGGTGTGGCTGTTGGTTCGGGTATTGGCGGGCTGCCTTTAATCGAAAAGAACAAGGATGCCATGGATAAAGGTGGCCCGCGTAGGATCTCTCCATTTCTGATTCCCGGCTCTATTATCAATATGATCTCTGGCAACCTGTCGATTATGTATGGCATTAAAGGCCCTAATATAGCGCCAGTCACTGCCTGTACGACGGGGACTCACAGTGTGGGTCTGGCTGCTCGGATGATCGCCTACGGTGATGCGGATGTGATGATTGCTGGCGGTGCAGAAAAAGCCTCTTCTCCTCTGGGTATGGGTGGATTTGCGGCAGCACGTGCACTGTCACGCAATAATGATAATCCACAGGCAGCAAGTCGACCATGGGATAGAGACCGCGATGGTTTCGTTCTAGGTGATGGTGCCGGGGTGATGGTGCTGGAGGAGTACGAACACGCAAAGGCCCGCGGTGCCAGAATCTATGCAGAAATGGCCGGTTTCGGTATGAGTGGTGATGCCTATCATATGACCAGTCCATCGGAAGGTGGCGAAGGTGCTGCGCGTTGTATGCTGAATGCAATAAATGATGCGGGTCTCAACCCTGACGATATACAGTTTGTAAATGCACACGGAACATCAACGCCTGCCGGTGATGTTGCAGAAACAGAAGCGGTTAAGCGAGCTTTTGGCGCACATGCTAAATCTCTGGCTGTGACTTCAACCAAATCAATGACCGGGCATTTATTAGGTGCCGCAGGTGGTATTGAAGCCGTGTTTACTGTGATGAGTCTGCATAATCAGGTCGCAACACCCACTATAAATCTGGATAATCAGGATCCAGCCTGTGATCTTGATTACGTACCTAATGTGGCACGAGATATGAAAATCGAAGCTGCTATGTCTAATTCATTTGGTTTTGGTGGCACTAACGGCACGGTACTGTTTAAGAAAATATAGCTATGGCCTGTCTGCCTCAGATCATTCTGAGGTGGAATTTATTGCGATAAGCGTTTTCTTTTTCTGTTAATGGCCTAACCGTTGTTCTTAAAGTATGTTGTATTCTGCTTAAACTACAAATGAATATAATGTCTGCCGGGTCATTGTGTGGTGACTTAATCTGATGGCTCAAACGTTGATAATTAAGACTCTAGCATCAATACCTGATTTGCTGGCACTGCATGCGAGTCAACCGGAGCGTTATCCCCACCTGTTAAACAGTAATGCCGAAGCACTCGGCGTACCGCAAAATAACACCCTGGCACGTTATGATATTTTATTTGCCTGCCCGCAGCAGACGATTCATGCCGGGCAGGATAGTTTTCTGCAGCAGTTAGATAAAGCCTGGCAAACGGAAAGTCAGCTAACCGCGACATCAGAGGCTATAGCAACTGAATTACCGTTTCGCGGTGGCTGGTTTCTTTATCTCGGTTATGAGCTGGCACAGCAGATAGAAACAGGACTGCACTTGCCGCAGGCGGAAGATGGCTTGCCCGTAGCTTTTGCGACGCGATTTCCCGCAGCCATTATTCTTGATGCGCATACGCAGCAGGCGTATCTGGTGTGTGAAGCAAACTATGCATCATGTCTTAAACAGATCGAGCTGGATTTACGTTGTATAGCGAATTCAGCCTGTTATCAGCAACCATATTCGATTAAAAATATCACAGAAGATGATGAGCAGGATTATCTTCAGCAGCTCGATAAACTACAGCGTTATATTGTTGATGGAGATGTGTTTCAGGTTAATCTCTCGAGATGCTGGGAAGCGGAGCTGGCGACTTCTGTAAGTCATGCGAGTATCTATCATCAGCTGGTCAGGTCTAATCCTGGCCCATTTAATGCGCTGGTGACTCTGGGGGAAAACGCCATTATCAGCTCTTCCCCGGAGCGGCTGATTCAGCTTAAAGACGGCTGGTTAGAAACCCGGCCGATTGCAGGTACCCGGCCGCGTTCCGATGATTCAATCACAGATAGTGACCTTTCCAGTGAACTGCTGGCGCACCCCAAGGAACGTGCTGAGCACATTATGCTGATTGATCTGGAGCGAAATGATCTGGGACGTGTGTGCCAGCCTGGAACAATTGAAGTGAATGAGCTGATGGTGCTGGAAAGCTATCGTCATGTGCATCATATCGTTTCTAATGTGCGAGGCAGGCCACGTGATGATATGACGCCGGGCCAGCTGATTGCGGCGGTGTTCCCCGGAGGGACGATTACCGGCTGTCCCAAGGTGCGCTGTATGGAAATACTGGCAGAGCTTGAGCAGGTGGGTCGAGGTGCCTACACTGGCTCACTGGGTTATCTGAATCACGATGGCAGTATGGATTTAAATATCCTTATCCGTACCATTAGTCGCCATGCTGAACAGTTGCAGTTTAGAGCGGGTGGTGGCATCGTAGTAGACTCACAGCCGCGTAATGAGCTCAATGAAACAAGGGCAAAAGCAAAAGGCATGTTACATGCGCTGCAATCGGGGAATCGTCGCTAGATAGACAGGGAATGTTAATGAAAACAAACTGCAGAATGCCGGGCATAGCCAGTATTTGTGCCGGCAGAATCAGCTTAACGAATAATAAAAAGAATAAGCCATGCAAAAGACGTTAATAAATGGCAAAGAAAGCACACACATTGATGTGCGTGATCGAGGCTTGCAGTACGGTGATGGCGTATTTGAAACCATCGCTTGCAGGGCCGGGCAGCTCGAACTATGGCCTTTGCATATGCAGCGCCTGGAATCGGCCTGCCTGCGACTTTCACTTCCTCTTGTCGATCCACAGTTGTGGCTGAATGATATTGCGGCACTGGAATTAAAATCAGATGCGGTGATTAAGTTGAGTATAACTCGAGGTGTGTCTGCTAGAGGTTATGCTTTTACAGAAGAGATCTCAGTTACACGGGTTTGTACGGCTTATGCCTTAGCAGAATTTTCTCCGCATAATCAGCAGGGAATAACTGCAATCGTCTGCGATACACCGGTTTCAGCAAATAGAGCGCTTGCGGGAGTTAAGCATCTGAACCGTCTGGATAATGTGCTTGCCAGAAATGAGTGGAAAGACAGTGCGATTGCTGAAGGCATTATGCTGGATGAAAACCAGCATGTGATAGAAGGCACAATGAGCAATGTGTTTGCGGTAACAGGCAATGAAATTTATACGCCTGTACTCGATCAGTCCGGTGTGCAGGGAGTGATGAGGGATCTGGTTATTGAGCTTGCAGAATCACTGGGTATCAAAGTTAATATTATTGAAATCAGTAGGCAGAATTTATTGAATATGGATGAAATTTTTATTACCAATAGCCTGATAGGAATATGGCCAGTGGTAAAAATTGTTGACCATCAAACTGTTTATGATTATTCACATCAGCAAGTTGTGAGCTTTCTAAAAAAATATCTGCCACAATCTATCAGTAACAATAGCAGGTCCATTTAAACTCATGATAAAAAAAATACTGGGTCTGTTATTCATACTGGCTTCAGCAGTAGCGGTTGATTTTTATTTTTTTCTCAATAAACCGTTAGCTGTAGATACAGCATACATTTACGATTTTAAGCCGGGCACCAGTGTCTCTGCTTTAGCAAGAGACCTTGAGCAGAAAAAAATCATCACAAATCGCCTGTATTTTTCCCTGTGGGCGCGAATCACGGGAACCGCTCGAAATTTAAAAGCAGGTGAATATGAGCTTTCACCTGAATTAAGCGTATTGCAATTATTTGGTCTTATGCAAAAAGGTAAGGTGCGTTTATATAGCCTTACTCTGGTTGAAGGAATAAGTTTTAAAGAAATGATGCAGAAAGTTAATGCGTCAGCTGATCTTACACATCATTTAAAAGACTTAGCTCCACAGCAGATTATGCAGCGCATTGGCTATCCTGATGAGCATCCAGAAGGCCGTTTTTTTCCGGACACCTATCGATTCCCCAGAGGCCTGAGTGATATTGATTTATTGCGCAAGGCATATAGTGAAATGCAGCAGCGACTACAGCAGGCATGGGATAGTCGTCAGGCAGGCCTGCCCCTTGATTCAGCCTACGAGGCATTAATCCTGGCATCTATTGTTGAGAAAGAAAGCGCAATTGTAGAAGAGCGTCCGCAGATTGCCGGTGTATTTATTAATCGTTTGCGTAAAGGTATGCGTTTGCAAACCGATCCAACCGTAATCTATGGCATGGGTGATAATTATAAAGGTGATATTCGCTTCAGGGATTTACGTCGCGACACACCTTACAATACCTATACGCGAAAAGGCCTGCCGCCTACACCCATTGCCATGCCGGGTCAGGGCGCGTTAGATGCTGTCACTCAGCCGGATTCTACCGATTACATTTATTTTGTTGCACTGTCCGATCGTTCTGGGCGACATGTTTTTTCAAAAACACTCAAAGAGCATGAGCGGGCCGTTGATGAGCATCAGCGCAAACTAAATAAGAAATAATATTACAGATGTGCAACGTCACTTAGCAGTTGTAGCCAGGATATATGTGTATGACTAAACCACTATTTATTACATTAGAAGGCTCCGAGGGCGTGGGCAAAACGTCTAATATGGAATTTGTTAAGGCACTGCTGACGCAACGTGGGGTTGAGTTTATTGAAACCCGTGAGCCAGGCGGTACTACACTGGGAGAAGCGTTGCGCTCAATGTTGCTCGGTGAAGAATATAAAGGAATGTCTGACGATACCGAGTTGCTTCTGATGTTTGCAGCACGCGCTGAACATGTCGCACAGGTGATAAGGCCTGCACTTGAAAAGGGACAATGGGTTTTGTGTGATCGTTTTACCGATGCCACTTACGCTTATCAGGGAGGCGGGCGTCAGCTGGATATGCAGCGTATCGAAGGCCTTGAGAACTGGGTGCTTGGCGACCTGCGACCTGATTTAACCCTGTTGCTGGATGCGCCGATTGAAGTCGGTCGTGAAAGAGCTGGCAAGCGCAGCACGCCTGATCGATTTGAGCAGGAACGTGATGCTTTTTTTAATCGTGTCAGAGCGACTTACCTGGCAAGGGCAGATGCGGAATCTGAACGCATTAAAGTGATCGACGCTTCTGTTGAACTGGAGGCCGTGCAACAGCAGATTAAACAGATCATGCAGGCCTGCTTCTAGTGTTTAATTAAAGGCTGACTTCGACACCTGAAATGCCATTTTTTTCATATTCTGGGAGGCATTCAACCAGACGGTTATGTTCAACAGATTTTTTTTCTACCAGGTAACTTTTTACTGCAAGACTGCGTAATTCGCCCAGCGCTTTAAGTTCCTTTGTTTCTGCTTCTGTTACAGTGTCACCTTTAATGTCACCATTAGCTGATGGTTCATTTGCACTTTTTAATCTCAACTGAGCCAGGTCTTTACTATTGCTAGTGCTGCAAAGTGTAATATAAATGCCCGGACGGTCCTTCATTAAAACAGCCAGTTTATCGAGCTGTTCTTTTTCTTTATCGGTTAGTTGTACATCACCCGGCTCAAAAAGCACAGGGTCGAAATATAAACCGGTAGCCAGATCAAATAAAGACTCGGCAGCAAACACCAGACCAAATGGTGTGTAGATATGAAGAATAGCGGCAGTTACAGCTTTTGAGCTGGCCTTCATAATGGCATCTTTAGGACTAAATTCAGGGTTCTCAATGTCGCCGGTAATGGGTATGGTCAACTTTATTTTATCGTCCCTGTCTCTCAACATAGATAAGGAGCTACTCAAAGGAAAACCCAGTTCACTATTGAGTTTTTTAGCCTGTTCTTTATCCAGTGTTTTCAAGTTGAAGTGATTGAGGCTCAAATGAAGTTTGCTATCGATAACACCATTATCAATATTGATGTCGGCTTCTGTATCTAGCTGGCCACTTTTAATATCGTAACCAATGTTTGCTCTGGCCAGTGGTGATACGCGTCTTAAATCAATTCCGCTAATATTGGCGGTGCCTTTCATGCTAAGTCGTGGTGACAACGGCGTGGTCACTGCTTCTAACTTAAGATGGCCATGGGTTCCTAAAGTAAATTCGATATAGATATTACTGGGGTCTTCTGGTTTTTTGCTGTTCAGGTTGTCCAGCTTGAACTTAAGATCTTTAATATCTATGTTAACGTCTTCATCGACGCTGCTAAAACTAAGAGTGGATGTTTTGTCGCTGGTTACGTCTATCTGTTTAATGATGTATGAGAAATCGTTTTTCTCTGCAGGTTTATTAGTCGCAGGTTTTTCGGGTGATTCTGTTTTTGCCTGAGACTGATCGGGTAGCCACTGGTCGATATCACTATGGCCTTCTTTATCAAGATAATAGTACGTTTGTGGATTGCGAAGAGAAATGCGATCTATGCTTAATGTATTTCCATGCATTAACTGTATCGGGTTTATCTGCAGGTTTTCAAATGAAACAAGTCTGTTGATAGATTCATTGTTCTCAGTTTTACGTTCCAGTGCAGATAGCTCTTCGATATTTAAATTTTTGATGTGAATGTTATCGGTGGTTTTGATCTGTATGGCCTGCAAGCCAAGGTCTTTAATACTGAGTAAATCCAGTGCAAGTTTATTATTATGCAGCGTGAAGCCCTGTAAGTTGAAATTTCCATCGACATAAAGAGGTATTTCAGTTGACGCTTTATTGTCCAGTTTATAGGTAACCGACCCTTCCCAGAGAAGTTTGCTGAAACGTCCACAATAATCATATTTTACGTTATCAGCTGATAACTGTTGGGTACAAATTTTGATGTTGTTTAATGCTATATTGTTTATGTTGATATTCCAGACTGTGGCAATATCTTTCGGGCTAGATTCAGGTGTACTGCTTTTATCGGTATTCGCGGGAATGGTTAAGCCAGCAATTTGTATTTTTCCATCGTTATAGAATGCACTATCCAGGCTCAGATCATTGATGTTTATCTGTTTTATATCGACCGAGTTTTCAAGTAGCGGTTTCCAGTGCCATGACACAGTTAATTCACCCAGAGAAAACCCCTGTTGCTGCTGATTCTTTCCGTTAAAATTAAAAACCGACACCGTGCCCTGTAAGAGATGAATTTCGATCTTGCCCAGATCAGCATCGATATTTTGCTCGTTCAGCCAGTTTTTGGCAAAGTACTCAATTGATACACCGAGTAGTGCTCTGGCAAGAACAATCAGCAGTACGAGTAAGATGAGCAGGCTAAATAGAAAGGTAGACCATTTGTGATTTTTGAAGAACGATGTGTTTTGGCTATTTGATGACATAAGATAGTTAAAATCATTTTGGTTAGCGGCATAGTATATAGTGGATTAACATAACACAAAACTGGCTGAATCCAGTTTCATGATTAGAGTCACTGTTATTGTCGAAAGCAAAATGTAGTCAAAAAAAAGTACACCCGAAAAAGCACTCCATAAAAAAAGCACCCAATGGGTGCTTTTTTGCTGAGTTATCCAGGGAGATTAGTCGTCTGGCTGGGGCATAGGTAAACCCGCTAATTTGCATACTTCATGTGCGGGATCTATCGGGAACAGTTTGTAGATATGTTTTTCATACTCTTTCTGGTTATGAAAGCGTGTGTTTTTCTTTCCCAGTTCACGAACAACCTTGTGCATGGTAGGGCATACCTGGTTTTCTTCATAATATTCACGAAAATACAGAATCAGTTCCCAGTGATCGTTATACAGATCAACTCCGTCATTCTTTGCGACGGTTTCGGTGAAGTCTTCACTCCACTCTGCAAGATTACATAGGTATCCCTGTTCATTAGTTTCAACGCTTTTGCCGGCTACATTCAACATCATAATTAAGGTCTCCTGAGTGTTCATTTCAACTGATGATTTTCGATGGGGGAGTTGCTGGTATCCTTTACCGAATCATCAGATAAAGTATAGTTAGCCCAATAGGCTTTTTATGCGCATCTGCAGAAATTCAGATTAACGGCAGAAGCATGTTAAAATTCATTTTTCAGGGTGCATTCCTTATGGTGAATGCGTCAGGTAAATAGTAAGATTGCCTTATTAATTTTTCTTATTAGTGCTAATTGATTTTATTGATATGACATATCCCTGGCAGGTCACACAGTGGCAACAGATACAGGCGCAGAAACAGTCAGACAAACTGCCCCATGCACTTTTGCTGACGGGCGATGAAGGGCTTGGTAAGCTTGATTTTGCCCTGAATCTGGCATCTGGCCTGTTGTGTCAGAAGCCACTAGAGGGTGTCGCCTGCGGTCAGTGCGCGACATGTCAGCTGGTCGCAGCGCATACGCACCCTGATCTATTTAGCCTGCAGGCAGAAGAAAAGGGCAAAGCCATTAAAGTGGATGAAGTGCGCCAGTTATCTGCCAGCCTTAATCTCACCAGTCAGTATGGCGGCTACAAGGTGGCGATTATTGTTGATGCGCATGATATGAATATGAATGCTGCAAACAGCCTGCTGAAAACACTGGAGGAACCTGCCGCTAATTCAATCCTTTTACTGGTGAGTTCAAACCCGGCCCAGTTGCCGATAACAGTGCGTTCTCGCTGTCAGCGAATTAACTTTAGTGTACCCGATGATACAGTTGCCACAGGCTGGCTGGCTCAGCA
>Ga0316207_10005132_pt1 | contig 10994 bp, 9 predicted proteins | sample 6weekpyrite_MG_FD_204943 | JGI IMG/M metagenome (GOLD analysis project Ga0316207, IMG submission 204943) | Microbial mat bacterial communities from mineral coupon in-situ incubated in ocean water Damariscotta River, Maine, United States -... | ecosystem: Environmental > Aquatic > Marine >...
GCTATGCGTTTTTTGTCAGTAAAACGTGAACCATCTGCCTCCAAAATTAAAAAGGTATCAAGCGTATAGTTATCTTTAGAGGTAAATATGCGGGCATCCATAACTGTTAAATTCATTTGTTCGATAATGCCGGTGATGAGGGTAAATAAATTACTATGATATCTAGTGTGAATAAAAACTTCAGTGCCGCCACTTTTTAAGCGTTGCCGTAATAAAACAAGTGGTTCATTGAGGTTTTCAGTTTGTAAAATAATTTCGGTATGCCAGACAATTTCATCGGGCGAATACTGAATAAAATACTCTTCACCAAAGTTATCCCACAACACATCAATTTTTTCTTCTGATATGTTGTGTTGAATTAATTTTTCCCGCGCCTGTTGTTGATGGTCACGTATTCGTTCAGATTGCATAATCGGGTTTTCCAGCCCCCGTCTGAATACGGCTTCTGTTGCCGAGTAGAGTTCGCGCAACAATGATCCTTTCCATGAATTCCAGACGTCGGGGCTGGTTGCTCTGATATCTGAAACCGTTAATAAAAATAAATAATCCAGGTGCATTTTATCGCCGACTTGCTGTGCAAATTCATGAACGATATCCGGATCGGATATATCTTTACGCTGCGCGGTAGATGACATAATAAGATGATTACGCACCAGCCATGCAACTAAGTTACTATCAAAATCACTTAAGTCATGTTGTTTGCAAAAAGCGAGAGCATCGACTGCACCGAGTTCGGCATGATTACCACCCCGACCTTTAGCAATGTCATGATACAGACCCGCCAATAAGACAAGTTCTTGTTTAGGAAGATTTTTCATTATGCTGCTGCACAGGGGGAACTCGTGGTAAAACTCAGGAACGGTATAGCGGCGCAAGTTTCGGATAAGCGTCAGAGTGTGTTCATCGACAGTATAAACATGAAAAAGATCGTGTTGCATTTGCCCGACAATATTTTCAAATACGGGTAAGTATGCAGCAAGTACACCGTATAAATTCATACGTCTTAATTCATGAGTAACCCCGTCAGTTTGCCGCATTATTTCCATAAACAGAGATTTACAGCGTAAATCATCACGAAATTGGCTGTTTATTAAATAGCGGTGATCACGAATTAAACGAATTGTATTGGCTCGTACCCCCTCGAGTTCGGGGTGTTGTTCCAGTAAAAGAAAAACTTCCAGTAAGGCAAAAGGATAACGTTTAAAAATATTATTATTTACAACTTCAATAAACCCTTTGCGTGATTGAAAACGGTTGTTTATTTTAACCGGCTCACTGGAGTCATTGCTGAGTAAAATTTCTTCTTTAAAAAGTTGTAACAACATTTCATTTAAGCGGCTAAGCTCCATAACGGTGCGGTAGTATTGCTTCATGAAATATTCAACAGCGAGATGGTGCCGATCATCTTTATAACCAAACTGTTTTGCTAATTCGCGCTGATGATCAAACAATAAACGATCTTCACGGCGACCGGTAATGACGTGTAAACCAAAACGGATTTTCCATAAAAAGGCCTGGCCCTCATGAATAGATTGATATTCCTGTTCGGTTAAAAATTCATCCTTGACTAAACTTTGTAAGGTATCTACGTCAAAGTGGCGTTTGGCAACCCAGCCGATCATTTGAATGTCGCGTAAACCACCGGGGCCTTCTTTGATATTGGGCTCCAGATTATAAGCGGTGTCATGATACTTCTCATGGCGTGTGACTTGTTCATCTAACTTTGCCTGAAAAAACTTATCACTGGGCCATATTTCATTCGCGCTACAAAGTATGCGTTGCTTTTCAAAGAGTTCTATAGGTCCGGCAAGTAAACGCGCTTCCTGTAAGTTTGTAGCCACGGTAATATCTGCCGTGGCTTCGGTTACACATTCATCTAAAGTACGAACGCTATGCCCAATTTCTAAACCAATATCCCAAAGAAACGTAATAAACTCAGATAAGGCTTCGTTATGATGAGTTTCGTTGTTTTCAAGCAGAATTTGCACATCAACATCAGAAGCCGGGTGCAACTCACCGCGACCATAACCACCAACGGCCAGTAAGGTTATGTCAGTTGCATCTTTTGAAAAATATTGCTGCCATGCATGGATTAAAATCGTATCGACGACATTTGAACGCGCATGTACCAGCTCGGTCGCTGCACGACCTGCCTTAAAGCGTTGTTGAAGAACGGCGGTGGCATTATTTAGTGCCTGCTTAAATAACGGAAGAATATTGTTTTGTTGTTTTAAGGCAGACTTAAAGTTTTCTTCATCAAATAATTCGCTATCGACAAACAGGTTTGTTACGGCATTCATGTAATGGTTTCTTCTTTACGTAAAGTTAAAATTTCGTGTCCTGTTTCTGTCACTAAAATGGTGTGTTCCCATTGTGCCGAGAGACTGCGATCCTTCGAAACCACCGTCCAGCCATCTTTTAAAAGTTTAACATTGCGTTTTCCGACATTAATCATCGGTTCAATAGTGAAAATCATACCCGGCTCTAAAACGAGCCCGGTACCGGCTTTTCCATAATGCAGTACCTGGGGTTCTTCGTGAAATTTTTCGCCAATGCCGTGACCACAATACTCTTGTACCACGGAGTAGTTGTGGCTTTCTGCATGCTGTTGAATGACTGCGCCTATATCTCCCAGCTGGGCCCCCGGTTTGACCAGGGCAATGCCTTTGGACATACACTCGTAACTGACTTTTGCAACGCGTTTGCCCTGAATAGTGGCATCACCGACAAAAAACATTTTACTGGTATCGCCGTGCCAGCCATCTTTTATCACGGTGATATCAATATTGATCATATCGCCATTTTTAAGCCGTTTTTCATTTGGAATACCGTGACATATGACCTGGTTGACTGAAGTACAAATCGACTTTGGAAAGCCATGGTAATCAAGCGGAGCAGGGATAGCCTGCTGCTCATTGACGATATAGTCATGGCATATCTTGTCGAGCTCATTGGTGGTGACGCCAACCTGAACGTGGGGTTCGATCATTTCGAGCACTTCTGCTGCAAGGCGACCTGCGATGCGCATTTTTTCGATATCTTCAGCAGATTTGATAGTGACGGCCATTTAGGGGTTCCTGTTCGGTAAAGGTGCTTAAAAAACAAGCAAATAGTGGAAAATTGGCATTAATTCAAGAGTTTGAGCGATCTTGATTGTTGCTGCAAGCCAAATATGGTATAAAGCGCGCGCCGATTTGGCAAATATTAATCGTTTGGATTTCTAGGGCTAATAACCCTACAAAACAGACATAATTTAACGACACACACACACCGACACATTTGTCAGGGTGCTGACTCGAAAACACCGATAATCCGGTTATAGACTTTCGTTTTGGTTGATTAAATGGGGTGTGTGGAGGCGTAACCCTAACAGATCTCTTACTAAAGTGAGAGACAGGAGAAAGAAAATGAGTGAAGTAAGCATGCGTGAAATGCTTGAGGCCGGCGTACATTTTGGTCATCAAACACGTTTCTGGAACCCGAAAATGCGTAATTACATTTTTGGCGATCGTAATAAAATCCATATCATCAATTTAGAAAAGACGCTTCCTTTATATAAGGATGCAGTTAATTTCATCGGTTCGTTAGCAGCAAACCGCGGCAATATCCTGTTTGTCGGCACTAAGCGTGCAGCAGGTAAAATCATTCGTGAAGAAGCAGAGCGTTGTGGTATGCCTTACGTTAACCATCGTTGGTTAGGCGGCATGTTAACGAACTTTAAAACAGTTAAACAATCTATCCGTCGTTTGAAAGAATTAGAAGCGATGATGGAAAAAGGTATCGAAGGCCGTAACAAGAAAGAAATCCTAACCATGACGCGCGAAATGGAAAAGTTGGATCGTAGTTTTGGCGGTATCAAAGATATGAAAGGTATTCCTGATGCATTATTCGTTGTCGATGTAGGTCATGAAGACATTGCTGTGAAAGAAGCGGTTAAATTAGGCATTCCGGTTATTGGCGTTGTTGATAGTAACAATAGCCCGGATAACATTGATTATGTAATTCCTGGTAATGACGATGCGATTCGTGCGGTTAGTCTTTATGTTCAGGGTATGGCAGACGCGGTTATCACCGGTAAAGAATCTGCACCTAAGCCTGCTGCGGGTAGCAAAGATGATTTTGTAGAAGTTGCGGAAGGTGCTGCACCTAAAGCAGCTAAGAAGAAAGCATCAAAGAAAAAAGCGGCTAAGAAGACAGCAGCGAAAAAAGCTGATGCTGCTGACGGCGAAGAAGCGCCTAAAAAAGTTGCTAAGAAAAAAGCGGCTAAAAAGAAAGCAGTAAAAAAAGCAGACGATTCAGCTGAATAAAGCGCGATTTGTTTGATGTGAGAAGGGGGGCCAATTAATTATGGTGCCCCTTTTTCAAGTTTTTCGAATCAATTTAGATTGGTTTAGATAAAGGTTTAAGAGGACATTAACATGGCAATTACTGCATCATTAGTTAAAGAACTGCGTGAGCGCACCGGCGCAGGCATGATGGAATGTAAAAAATTCCTGACAGAAACGGATGGCGATATTGAAGCTGCAATCGAAACGATGCGTAAAGCGGGTATGGCTAAAGCGGATAAAAAAGCAGGACGTGTTGCTGCTGAAGGTTTAGCGGTTATTAAAGCAAGTGACGATAATAAGTCTGCAATTATTCTTGAAGTAAACAGTGAAACAGATTTCGTCACTAAGGGTGATGAATTTAAAGAATTTGTTTCGGAAATCGGTGATTGTGTTTTAGCAAATAAACCGGCTGATGTTGATGCTTTGTCAGCAATGACACTTGCACGCGGTACAACGGTAGAAGATCGTCGTAAAGAATTGGTTGCCAAAATTGGTGAGAATATGAGCGTACGTCGTTTTGACATCATCGATAATGCCGATGCAGTAGGTATTTATCAGCACGGTGAGCGTATTGCGGTCATGGTTGAGCTTGAAGGCGGTGATGCGGCTTTAGGTAAAGATATTGCAATGCACATTGCTGCGAGCAAGCCAGTTTGTGTTGCTGAAGCTGATGTTCCTGCGGATGCATTAGCAAAAGAACGTGAAATTTTCTCAGCTCAAGCGGCTGAAAGTGGTAAGCCTGAAAATATCATTGAAAAAATGGTTGATGGCCGTATCAAGAAATTCCTTAAAGAAGTGACACTGTTAGGTCAGCCTTTTGTTAAAGACCCTGATCAAACCGTTGAACAACTGCTTAAATCAAATAATGCATCGGTTAAGCGCTTTGTTCGATTCGAAGTAGGTGAAGGTATTGAGAAAAAAGAAGAAAATTTTGCGGATGAAGTAATGGCGCAAATCAAGTAACATGAAATGGCCTCTTTCGAGGCCATTTTTTAGTCGGCAGCATGATTTCGACAATATAATTATAACTATACGGATAAACATTTATGGCCAGCAAATTTCGTTATCAACGTATTTTACTTAAACTCAGTGGCGAAGCCTTAATGGGTGATAAAGATTTCGGCATCGATCCTGCCGTGATTGATCGTGTTGCGGTAGAAGTAAAAGAGCTGGTTGATAACGGCATTCAGGTGGCGATGGTTATCGGCGGTGGAAATATATTCCGCGGTGTCAGTTTATCTGCCAGTGGTATGGAACGTGTTTCTGCTGATCATATGGGAATGCTGGCAACGGTCATCAATGCGCTGGCTTTGCAAGATGGACTCGAACGTCATGATTTAAAAGTACGTGTTATGTCGGCGCTGCCTATTCATAATGTAGCAGAAGACTATATTCGTCGTCGTGCAGTACGCCATTTGGAAAAAGGTCGTGTGGCGATTTTTGCTGCAGGTACAGGTAATCCCTTTTTTACTACAGACACTGCGGCGAGTTTGCGTGGCATAGAAGTTAATTGTGATGTTGTGATTAAAGGCACCAATGTTGATGGTGTTTATTCAGCGGATCCAAAAAAAGATCCGACAGCAAAAAAATATGATTTTTTAGAATACGACCAGGTCATTGAAGAAAAACTGGGTGTTATGGATACAACCGCAATCGTGTTATGTCGCGATAATAATATTCCTGTAATTGTTTATAACATGGGCAAAGAAGGTGCTTTAATGCGCGTTGTTCGTGGTGAAAATGAAGGGACTATTGTTGAAAATAAAACCTAGTGTAGAAAATAAAGTTTAGTAAAACTAAAGTTATAATTAAACTAATTTGCAATGTCGAGTGAGAAAATACAATGATTGATGAATTAAAAGAAGATGCTGAAATTCGTATGGGGAAAAGTGTAGCATCATTGCAAAATGATCTCATGAAACTTCGTACCGGACGGGCACACACCAGCCTACTCGATCATATTACTGTTGAGTATTACGGTTCAGAAGTTCCTTTAAGTCAGGTTGCCAATATTTCTGTATTAGATTCCCGTACCTTGAGTGTTTCGCCCTGGGAAAAGCCAATGGTTCAGGCAATAGAAAAAGCTATTATGAATTCAAACATGGGCTTAAATCCTGCTACAACGGGTGAACTCATTCGTATTCCACTTCCACCTTTAACCGAAGAACGCCGTAGGGATATGATTAAAGTTGTACGTGCGGAAGGTGAAGCAGCAAAGGTAGCTATTCGTAATATTCGCCGCGATGTTTTAAGTGATGTTAAATCATTACTTAAAGATAAAGAAATTACAGAAGATGATGAGCGTCAGGCACAGGATGATGTGCAAAAAATCACTGATAAATATGTTAAGCAAGTAGATGAAGCGCTTGTGATAAAAGAGAAGGACTTAATGGAAATTTGATGTTTGTCAAATTCTATTAGCAGCTCTTAATATGTCAGACGACATCGATACCTCCGATACGCCTAATATCCCCAGGCACGTTGCCATCATTATGGATGGCAATGGCCGCTGGGCACAGAAACGTGGTTCTCCACGGGTTGCCGGGCATAAAGCCGGGGTTGAAACCGTTCGTTCAGTTATTACCACCTGTGTTGAAAAAGGCATTGAAGTGGTTACTTTATTTGCTTTTTCCAGTGAAAACTGGCGTCGGCCAGAAAAAGAAGTCAGCTTGTTAATGGGGCTGTTTTTAATGGCGCTGGAACGTGAAGTAAAAAAACTTCATAAGAATGGTGTGCGTTTAAAAATTGTTGGTGATACTTCTGCTTTTAATGAAAAAATTCAAAAAAGCATTCTTAAAGCAGAAGAACTAACCAAAGATAATAAAGGTTTAGTTCTGAATATTGCTGCAAATTATGGCGGGCAGTGGGACATAACACAGTCTGTGAAATCACTTGCAACAAAAGTTGAAGCCGCTGAACTTAAAGCTGATGAAATTACCTCTGAATTAATTAGTCAGAATTTATCAATGAGTGACTTACCTGATCCGGATTTATTTATTCGTACGGGGGGGGAACAGCGCATCAGTAATTTTTTAATTTGGCAGCTGGCGTATAGCGAACTATATTTTACCGATACCTTATGGCCCGATTTTGATAAACAAGCCTTTGAGCAAGCACTTATATCTTTTGCTGGTCGTCAACGACGCTTTGGTCACACTGGTGAACAGATTGAGAAAATGAAAAATGCTTAAGTCGCGTTTATTAACTGCATTTTTAATTGGGCCGCTTGTGCTTTGGGCAATTTATGCCATGCCTGAAAACTTATTTTCTCTGCTTTCATTTATTCTCGTGAGCATTGCTGCCTGGGAATGGGCGGCTTTTGCCGGATGGGTTAAACCGTTACAGCGCGGGATATTTTTTGCTGTTAGTGTCTTATTCTTTGTTATTGTCTTGTTATTACAAAATTTTGAGCTGAATATCATCATTCTTTTAGCCTCACTATTGTGGTGGCTGATTTGTATTCCTTTATTGATCCTTTTTCCTTTTAAAGAAAAAAATATTCTGCATAATCAGTTTGTAAAAACCTTGCTGGGCATTACTTTATTGCTGGGTACCCTGGTTGCAATGATATTGCTCAGGAATAATCCAGATTACGGCTCTGAATTTGTTTTATATTTAATTTTAACCATATGGTTTGCCGATAGTGGCGCTTATTTTGCCGGACGTGCTTTAGGCAAAACGAAACTCATGCCTAATGTTAGCCCGGGTAAAACATGGGAAGGTGTTGCCGGTGCAATTGCTATAACTCTGATTGGCTCAAGCGCAGCGCTTTATATTTTAAATATTCCATCTGAACAGTCTTTATTTTTTATTCTGTTGGCCGTTGTGACTGTTGCTTATTCTATTGTGGGTGATTTATCAGAAAGTATGTTTAAACGTATGGCTAATTTAAAAGACAGTGGCAGTTTATTGCCCGGGCATGGTGGCATGCTTGATCGCATTGATAGTTTAATGTCGGGCTTCCCGGTTTTTGTTGCCGGCTTATGGTTAATGGAGCAGCTAGCGTGAAGGGGATTTGCATCTTAGGCGCGACGGGTTCTATTGGAGTCAATACTTTAGATGTTGCCGCACGTCATCCTGATAAGTATAAAATCGTTGCTCTATCGGCAAACAGTCAGGTTGATCGTCTGGTCGAGCAATGTGAGCAATACCAACCTGCATATGCGGTTATTGCCGATGAAACTGCGGTTGATGATTTAGCGGGTAAGCTTAAAAGTAAAAAATTATCCACGATAGTTTTATCAGGGGTTGAAGGTTTAGAAAAAATTGCCAGCTTGCCGGAAGTGGATTTTGTTATGGCTGCAATCGTCGGCGCGGCAGGTCTTAAACCTACGTTAGCTGCAGCACGTGCGGGTAAGCGAATTTTACTGGCGAATAAAGAAGCCCTGGTAATGAGCGGCCAAATTTTCATGGATGAAGTGAAAAAGAACAATGCTGAACTATTACCGATAGACAGTGAACATAATGCCATTTTTCAGTGTATGCCTGATGATTATGAAAAGGGGCTGGCGGAATCGGGTATAACAAAAATTTTATTAACCGGTTCAGGCGGTCCATTTAGAACAAAAGATAAAAGTGAGTTAGAAAGTGTTACGCCTGATCAGGCTTGCGCACACCCAAACTGGAGTATGGGACGAAAAATTTCTGTTGATTCTGCAACAATGATGAATAAAGGTTTGGAAATTATTGAAGCTTGCTGGCTATTTAATACTAATCCTGACCATATTCAGGTTGTTGTTCATCCGCAAAGTGTTATTCATTCCATGGTGCAATATTCAGATGGTTCAGTTTTAGCACAACTTGGTCAGCCTGATATGCGCACGCCTATCGCACACTGTTTATCGTGGCCGGAACGAATTGAGTCAGGAGTGGAAAAACTTGATTTGTTTGATGTTGCAAAACTTGAATTTGAAAAGCCGGATTATGAACGTTTCCCCTGTTTGCGTTTAGCGGAAGAGGCCATTAAAAAAGGTGGTACAGCGCCAGCAATTTTAAACGCCGCAAATGAAGTTGCTGTTGCTTCATTTTTAGACGAAAAATTAAAATTTACAGATATTGCGTTTATTGTTGAACAAACATTAAATAATGTTGCCTCAAGAGAGGCTGTTTCATTAAACGAAATATTAGAAGATGATTTAGCCGCACGCGAACAGGCCAGAAAATTAATTGAAGTAAGAGTTAAACAACATTAATCATGTCTATTATTATTACACTTTTGTCTTTTATTGTTGCGATTAGTATTCTTGTTGCGATACATGAGTACGGACATTACATTGTCGCTAAAAAACTTGGTGTTAAAATATTACGTTTTTCAATTGGTTTTGGTAAACCACTATGGAAAAAACGTTTTGGTGCGGATCAAACTGAATTTGTTATAGCTGCTTTACCTTTAGGTGGCTACGTAAAAATGCTCGATAAGCGCGAGTCCGATATAGATCAAAGCGAAGAGCATCGTGAATTTACCCGACAACCTGTCTGGTCAAGAATGGCAATTGTAGCCGCCGGTCCTGTATTTAATTTTTTATTTGCAATTTTCGCTTACTGGATGATGTTTGTAGTTGGTGTCTCTGGTGTGAAACCTGTTATCGGCCATATTGATAATGATGGTTTGGCGAAAGAAGCAGGCTTAGTATCTGATTATGAAATCGTTGCAATTAACAATCAGAAAACCCCAATCTGGGACGTTGCGATAAAAAATATAATACCGGCCGTAGTCGATCGCTCTCAGGCAGTGTTAGAGTTAAAAGACAAACAGGGTAATACAGTAACACGTACTTTAGATTTTTCTGAAACCACAGGTGAAATAAAAGTCGATAACTTATTTCAGCGATTAGGTTTTGAACCCTGGCGACCAGTCATTAAACCGGTTGTTGGTGTGGTTTTAGAAGGATCACCCGCTGAAAATGCAGGCTTTAAAGTTGCAGATGAAATTATCTCGGTAAATGATGTTAGTACGAAAGACTGGCTTGATGTGGTTAACATTATTTCGGGTAAACCGGCTGAAATAGTACACGTTGTTGTTTTACGTGATGGGCAAGAAAAAAGCTTACAGGTTATTCCTGAAAAAATTATTCGCAATGGAAAAGAAGTTGGGCGTTTAGGTTTAGGGCATAAATCAGGTGCAACTTTCCCTGAAGAAATGCGCGTCACGCATGGTTACAATATGTTTGAATCTATACCTCGTGCATTTTCACGTACCTGGGATTTCAGTGTTTTAACATTAAAAATGATGGCGAAAATTTTTACCGGTGAAATATCGGTTAAAAATTTAAGCGGCCCGGTAAGTATCGCACAATATGCAGGTTATTCTGCAAGCGCAGGAATAGCACGATTTTTAGATTTTTTAGCTATTGTCAGTATTAGTTTAGGTATACTTAATTTGCTGCCTATACCTATTTTAGATGGTGGTCATTTAACCTATTACATAATTGAGGTTATTCGTAAAAAACCTGTTTCAGAAGAAACACAGGAGTTTGCGAGTAGAATTGGAATGATACTCTTATTTACGTTGATGGCAGTTGCTTTTTATAACGACATCCTTCGCGTGACGGGATAAACAAAAATAAAGTTGCTTTGAGTTTTATGAGAAAAATTTTTATATTTTTATGCTTTTTTGGTTTGCTACCTGGTGCTTCTGCTTTTGAAGCTTTTGAAGTAAAAGACATT
>Ga0316207_10005133_pt1 | contig 10994 bp, 7 predicted proteins | sample 6weekpyrite_MG_FD_204943 | JGI IMG/M metagenome (GOLD analysis project Ga0316207, IMG submission 204943) | Microbial mat bacterial communities from mineral coupon in-situ incubated in ocean water Damariscotta River, Maine, United States -... | ecosystem: Environmental > Aquatic > Marine >...
ATGTCGCCGTCCATAAGCTCCATTAAACGTTTAGTAATAACCAACCCAAGGCCGGTGCCTTTGATATTGCTGTCTACGGAAACAAGGCGCACAAATGGTTGGAAGAGCTTCGTTTTATCGGCCTTACTAATACCAATCCCGGTATCAGTCACCGTTAGGCGCAGTGGATCCCCTGGCTGTGAGGTGCAATCGATAATGACGCGTCCTTGCGGGCGGTTGTATTTAATCGCGTTGGTGAGTAGGTTGATGATTACTTCCTTTAAACGGGTATTGTCAGCCAGGACGAAGTGGCTGTGGTCGCCAACCATGTGGTTGATTACTTGAACTGTGCTTGCATCCACCTGGGGTTTTATGAGGTTGAGACATTCGCGGATGAGTTCGTCGAGGTTGATGTTCTCCATATTGACAGTATTAGTCCTGCTCTCGATACGGCTTAAGTCGAGCACCTCATCGACCAGTGTCTCCATATACTGACTGGCTTTGATGATCTCCGTTATATACTTTTGTTGCTCAGGGCTGAATAGAGTCTTGTCACTAAGCTGGAGTAATTCACCGAAACCGTGGATAGCTTGGAGTGGGGAGCGTAGCTCATGGTTTAAGTGTGAAATGAACTCTGATTTGGCCATGCTAGCCTCTTCCGCAACTTTCATGGCAATCTGCATGCGCTTTTTCATCTGATACCGGAAAATGGCCATTTCAATGGTCAATTCAAGCTCACTTTCATTGAAGGGTTTGAGCAGATAGGCGCAGGGCGGTATCAATTTTGCACGTTCAAAAAAATTAGTATCCCTGTGCGCAGTTAGAAAGATGATGGGGATATCAAAGCGGTCGTGGATGATTTGGGCGGCCTCGATGCCATCCATCTCCCCAGCCAGGACGATATCAATAAATACGAGCGAAGGCTGACTGGCTTCAATGGCGGTGAGGGCCGCTTCAGCAGTAGCAGCAGTTCCAATAATCTCATAGCCCTTGTCGAGCAGATATAGCTGCAGTCTTTCTGCGACGAGTGGTTCATCTTCGATGATGTAGATAGTTTCCATAGTATGACCCCATTTGTTCGGTGAGATAAAAAGCAAACTACAATCTTGGTTGCCTCTACTTTAAGTGCATATGTGATTCTGAACTATATCCGAATTTAGGGAATAGCTGCTTTATTTACACTGCTAAGTCCTCTGTTTGATTGTAACGCCAGTAATTAGGGGTAGAGCGGTACTAAAATCTCTTTTTGTTTATCTAGTTTCTCTGGGGGTATTTTTCCGGCTACTGAAAGTCGCTGCCACAGGCTGTTGCCTTGCCAGCTGTTGCTGGCTGAACCATAGAGTACCTGGTTGAGATTTTCGATCTCTGTTTGTGTGGCTTGATCCAGACGCTTGCCGATCTCGCCGATATTGGTCGGTGGATTCTTAGGCCAATGGCCTCTTGCCCATTTAAGCAGCTCGGTTTTGCACTGTTGTGGGTTGTTGGCTAGGCAAGCAGTTTTGACGGCCTTGAGCGATGCCGTTGCTTGCTGATTTTTTGTCGTTTGATCAGTGTCGTTTACGGTGTTGTGATTGCGTCTGCTGATCAACCAGGCAATGGCGGTGATTAACCAGCCTAGGCCAAGTAGAATGCTCAGCTTGCTGTAGAAGCCGTTTTCTTGTTTAACAACAGTGATGGTTTCAGGCGCTGATGGTGTTGTTATAGGGGCAATGGTTGTTGGCTCAGGCTGTGTTATGACCGTTGCTGGGGGAGTCGTCAGGTTGTTTGCGCCAGGCTGTACCTGGACGCTGCGAGCGGGAAGGGTGACGGTTTCCAGTTTGTTGCTGTTAACGTTCCACCAGTTAATCTGGATTTCTGGCAGGGTGAGTTGGTCGGCCTGTGTCGGGATCAGGGCGATCTTCTCCTGGCGTGTACCGCTAATGCCTCGGCTGCCACGTTTGTCGTTCAGTCGTGGTTGGTCAGGATAGCTCTTAAACTCTTCTGTGTCTGCCATGACCAGTGATGGCAGTTGTGCAGCGGTCAGGCCTTCGGCCTTGAGCGTCAGGGTGCGAGTAATGGGTTCGCCGACAATGAACGTTGGTGGTTTCTGTGACCAGTTCTCAGTGATTTTCAGATCACTGGCAGGCAACCATGCGTTGCTGTGAATATTTGCAGGAATGGGTTTTATATTGAGTGAGATGCTGTCTGATTTGAGTCGCTTGGTGGTGCTGTTTTGGCCAAATGGGTCGAAGGCATTGGCGGCAGTAACTACCATCTGAGCATCCAGCGTGATCGGCTCAATTGTGATGTTGCCACTTTGTTGTGGGAATAGAGCGTATTTGCGTTCGATGACAACATAACGGCGACCGTTTCGATAGGTTTCATAGCTGGAGTCGTCGCCGAGTTTTTCTATCACGACCTCAGCATCTTTTATGCTGGGTTCTGACATGCTGGCAGTATTGATATTGACGGCGCGAAAAAATCGAACGCTGTAGATTATCTGTTGCTGTACATAGGCCGTGTTGAGGCTTGCTTCCACCTCGATGAACATCTTGCTGTCTTCAGCGGCATTGTTGTTCCTGATGCTGTTGCTTTTATCCACCGTGATGCTGATGCTTGGGCTGTTGTCATTACCAAAAGCCACTGAAGGGATGGTGAGTGTGCCGCTGCGCTTGGCCATGGCGTGTATGTTCCAACGGGTTTTTTTGCTGAAATTACCGTTGATATATTTCATGCTGCTGCTTTGGCTGCGGCCGAGAATCTCAAAGTCTTGTTGTAGCGGGCTGAAGTCAGGCTCGTCGGTGATACGGTCATCGGCTATAAAGTAAATTTTGAATGATTCATCAATAGACACCGGATCACGGTCAACCTCGACAGTGATATTGGCAGCCTGACTGTTGAATGAGATCAAAATAAAACTAAATAGAAGTAAAATTATTTTTACCATGGTTCCATCTCACTATTGCGTTGTTGAGATTGTTGTTGGTATTGATATTGAAATTTTCGCCGCAGCAGGCCACCGGGATCATCAGGGATGCGGCGCAGCCATTGTTCGGTAGCGATATCGGTTTCTGAAGCTTCGCTGAATTCCTGGCTAGGCTTGGCCTGCTGCTCTTCTTCAGCTTCATTGTTTTCGCCATCTTGTTGCTGGCCTTGTTGCATTTGTTCTGCTTTTTCCTGTTCAGTCTCTTGCTCGGCCTGCTGTTGTGCCTGTTGTTCATCACCATACTGTTCTTGTTGTTGACCAGCTTGCTGGTTTTGTTGCTGTTCAGGTGTCGGCTGATCGCTTTGCTGGCCTTCGCCTTGCTGTTGTGGATTATCGCCTTCTGAATCCTGCTCGGATTCGTCACCTTTTTCCTGGCCCTGATCGGGTCGCTGTTGTTTTAATAAATTGCGATTGTATTCTGCGTCTTCATGAGTGGGTTGTTGTTTCAGTACTTCATCATAGGCTTCGATGGCCTCTTGAATCTTGCCCATTTTTGCCAGGGCGTTGCCCTTGTTATAGAGCGCTTCAGCGCTGTTCATGCCTTGCAAGGCATCGATGCTTTGCTGGTATTGGCCGGCACGATAGTGGGCCGCAGACTTCCATTCGGGGTTGTTGAAAAGTTCTGCGGCCTGTTCAGCATTGCCTTGTTGCAATTGTTTTTGAGCCTGCTGGTTCTGGTTTAGCCACAGTTGTTGCAGGTCTGCTGCATAGGCATCATCAGGCATGGGCATGATCAGCAGTATCGCAATAATGAGGTAACCGCGTCGAAATGCCAGCGCTGCCAGCGGTAATAACAACAGCAATAACCATGGCCCTTCTTCACGCCATTGATCGCTATTCAGGCCGCTGACGGCTTCTTTTGTTTCACCCTCGGCGGTGACAATATCGAGTAGATATTTGATGTCGGTATCATCGGCGCTCATGGTTTGGTAGCGGCCGTTGCCTTGTTGGCTGAGCTGTTGCAATGGTGTTTGATCTAGTTTGGGTATGACTATGGCGCCGCTTTTATCTTTTAAAAATCCACCATCACGCATTGCTATCGGAGCGCCCTCGGCGGTACCGACACCTAGTACCGAGACTCGGTGTTGATAGGCCTTGACCTCCTTTAGTGTCGCTTGCAGATGGTTATCACTGATGCCATCGGTGATCAAGAGGATGTCACCTTTGAGTACGCCGGCCTGTTGCAGCAATTGTGCCGACTGGGCAATGGCGATGGAGCTATCACTGCCTTGTTGCGGCATCATGTTGCTGTCGAGGCTGCTGACCAGCGAAATGATTGTGTCGGAGTCATCTGTCAGCGGTGAGACGGTGTAGGCTTGGGCAGCGTAGACGACTAATGCGGTCTGTCCTTCTCTACGCTGTTTGAGAATATCGATTAGTTTGAGTCGGGCGCGAACCAGGCGACTGGGTTTTATGTCGGTGGAGTCCATTGAACGTGACAGGTCGAGGGCAATGACCAGAGCTGATTGATCACGAAACACGGGTTGTTCGCGTTGTTCACAAACCGGGCCGCTAAGGGCGAGGATGGCGAGCACGCCTGCCAGCCCTGTTGTAATTAATGGCCAGCGACTGACCCTGACTTCACGCCCTTGCAGGATATAGGGCAGCAGCTGGGAATCACATACCGAACGCCAACTGCCAGCCTGCCTACGGCGTTGGCTTAGCAACCACAATAGCAGTGCTAATGGTAACAATAGCCATAACCAGTCTGGCCGTAATAGCTGACAACTATCCATGTTGTCTCCTAAATCCTGTAAGACTAAGAGCCAGCATCAATAGGCTTGCCAGTGCTATGGCGACAGCCAAGGGATAGATATAAAGTGCGCGCATAGGGCGAAATAACTCGGCCTCTTGTTCGGTGGGTTCCAGCTGGTCGATCAGGTCGTAGATTTTTAACAGCTCTTCACTGTCGCGAGCACGGAAATATTTACCACCGGTTTTTTCAGCAATGGCGCTGAGTGTCTTTTCATCCAGATCGGCAGACGGGTTGACACGTTGATTGCCAAACAGGGAGCGAACAATCATCTCGTCGGCACCGATGCCAATGGTGTAGATCTTCAGGCCTTTTTCGGCGGCTAGTTCGGCGGCCTTGATGGGGGTGACTTCACCGGCGGTGTTGGCGCCATCCGTGAGCAGGATCATTACCTGTTGGATCTCTTCTTCATCGGCCAGACGTTTCACCATCAGGCCGATGGCATCACCAATGGCGGTGGACTTGCCGGCCAGGCCGATGGCCGCCTCGTAGAGCAGAATGCGGACCGTGTCGCGATCAAAAGTGAGTGGTGTTTGCAGATAGGCCTGTTCACCAAACAGAATCAGGCCAACCCGATCGCCAACACGATGTTTGATGAATTCACCAGCGATCACCTGGGTGGCCTGCAGACGATTAACCATCTCACCTTTGATCTGGAAATCGCGGGTATCCATGCTGCCGGATAGATCCACAGCCAGCATCAGATCGCGGCCCGAGGTCGGCAGTTCAACCGGTTCACCGACCCATTGTGGTCGTGCTGCGGCAATCACCAGGAAAAGCCAGGCCAGGCCGGCCAACAGCAAGGGCCAACGTCGTTGTTTGTCGGCAACCATGGTACTGCTGATGCCCTGAAAGTCTTCGATAAAGGGCACACGCAGGGCGGCGTCTTGTTGGCTCTTGGCCGCCGGCAAGATAAAGCGTAATAACAAGGGCAGGGGTAAGGCGGCAAAGGCCCATAACCATTCAAACTGAATCATGGTTGTGTTCCTGGTTGCAGCTGGTCAATCCAGTGGCGGCAGGCGCTGATCAAGGCCAGGCTGTTGATGTCACACTGTTTTTGAAATGGGCCACTGATAAGTGCCTGACTGGTGTCTGCATCAAAGCTGTGCGTCTGTGAATTCAAAAAACTTGTCCATGCCTCGCCATTCAGACCGGCGACATCGTGGCGTGGAAAACGGCTGACACAGATGCGGCGCAGCAGGATGGAAATCTCACTGACTAGTTGCTGGTCGTCTTGATGTTGCTCAAAGCGTGTTTCGATGCGGCTTAGTTCTGCAAGGCTCTGTTTGCGCAGTTGTCGCTGTGCCATGAATTTGCGGATTGCCCAGATGATGATTGGCAGCAAAATGAGCAGGGCCAGTAACAGCCACCAACCGATGGCTAAAGGCCACCAGCTGACCGGGTCCGGCAGATGAATGTCGCGTAGAGGCAGTTCTGGATTTACGCTGGGATTCATCGCCGCCTTAAACCCTGTTGCAGACATTGAAGTACATCTTCACTGGTGCAACAGCTGAGATAATGGACGCCGGCAAAACGACTCAGCTGTTGCAGTTGTTGGCGCTGTTGTTCGAACTGCTGTTGGTATTTGTCTTGTGCTGACTTATTGCCGCTGCTGAAGACGCTGTGGCGTTGTCCCCAGGCAACACGATATTGGCCGCGTTCAGGCAGAGCCTGTTCCAGAGGGTCGTGGATATGAAACAAGACGACATCGTTGTGCCGTGACAGCTGCGCTAGATGTGACTCGGCCTGAGGTCCAAGGTTGCGAAAGTCACTAATCAAAAATATCAGGCTGCCGGGCTTGGTCACCCGGCGCAGGCGGGCCAGTGCGTTGTTGGCGTCAGGCTCCTGTTCGTTGTGTTGGCTGTGCCAGTGAGAGGCTGTGCTTAATTGTTGCAGCAATTGCAGTACCGCCGACTTGCCGCGCTTGGGCCGAAGTTCATGATGGTTGTCAGCATTGAATACCAGACTGCCGAGGCGGTCGCCTTGTCGGTTGGCGCTCCAGGCGATCAGGGCGGCGGCACGAGCTGCGATTACCGACTTGAAGGCGCCGCGGGTGGCAAAGAACATGGTGGGGCGCATATCGACCCAGGTCAGCACCGCCCGTTCCCGTTCTTCGCGAAACAGTTTGGTGTGCGGTTTGCCGGTGCGGGCGGTAACGCGCCAGTCCAGCGTGCGGACGTCATCGCCTGGTTGATATAGCCGGGCCTCGTCAAACTCCATGCCGCGACCCTTAAAGCGCGACAGATAGCTGCCACTCTGGCGTGCGGCGATGCGACTGGCCTTGAGTGTCAGGCCTTCACCGGCACCGCGCAGGGCAATCAGTGTCGCCGGGGAGACGTGCACCAGGTTGTCGCCATCGCCAGGCTTATCGACAGGCTTGGCGTCAACGGGATTTGTGCGGCGGCCAAACAGGTTCATGGTACGGGGACGATACGAATCAGCTCATCAATGAATTTGTCGCTGTTGATGCCATCGGCCTCGGCCTCATAGCTGAGGATGAGACGATGCCGCAGTACGTCATGGGCCATGGCCTGGATGTCTTCCGGGGCGACATAGTCACGACCTTGCAGCCAGGCGTGGGCGCGGGCGGTGCGATCGAGGGCGATGGTGGCGCGAGGGCTGGCGCCATATTCGATCCACTGTGCCAGCTCGCTGCTATAACCGGTCGGTTTACGTGTCGCCAGGATTAATTGCAGCAGATATTCTTCCAGGTTGTCGGCCATGTGGATTTGCAACACCTCTTTACGGGCACTGAACAGGGCGTCCTGGGTGATCATAGTGGTGGCACCGCTGGTGCTTGCCTGGGCCTCATTGCGCACCAGATGAAGAATCTGGCGTTCGGCATCGGCATCGGGGTAGTCGATAAACACATGTAGCAGAAATCGATCCAGCTGTGCCTCGGGTAGGGGATAGGTGCCTTCCTGCTCGATGGGGTTTTGGGTCGCCATGACCAAAAACAGCTCGGGCAGCTTGTGGGTGACTGCGCCGACAGTGATTTGTCGTTCGGCCATGGCTTCCAGCAGGGCGGATTGCACCTTGGCCGGGGCGCGGTTGATCTCATCGGCCAGGATCAGGTTGTGAAACAGTGGCCCGGCTTGAAACTCAAAGCTGCCGTCCTGTGGTCGAAAAATCTCGGTGCCGGTTAGATCGGCTGGCAGCAAGTCAGGGGTGAACTGGACGCGGTGAAAGTCGCCCTCGATGGATTCGCTGAGGCTCTTGATGGCACGGGTCTTGGCCAGGCCTGGCGCACCTTCCACCAGCAGGTGACCATCGCAGAGCAGGGCGATAAGCATGCGGTCGACCAGGGTCTCCTGACCGATGATTTGCTGGCTGATGTGCTGTTTGAGTAGTTGTATTTCTTTCTGATATGACATGGATAACCTTTAACCACTGTTATTTCAATTACGTGAATTTTACCTATCGCAATCAAAGCGGCAAGCCCTGCTGGCAGGTATGACTAGTGGGTATTGCTTTGGTTCAGAGAAAATTGGGTCGATTCTATTGTTTAGGAGTATAATCGCGCCCTGCAATTTTTTATCAATCTAACATGACAGTAGATTGTTGTTGGCCAAAAGTGGCACTAAAACTGCAGCTAACTGTTTTGAGTTGATCAACCGTGAGTTATTGCCATGATTTTTAAACCCCTGAAAAACAGCCAGCCCCACCCTGAGCTGACCGAAGTGCCAGCACTGGGCATGAAAACCACTGATCTGGCCGCAGACTTTCGCCGCCACTTTAGCACTACTTTGGGGCGTGATCGGTTCTGTATGTCGACTCATTACCCCTATACCGCGTTGGCGCTGGTGCTTCGTGACCGTTTGATGGAGCGCTGGAAGAACACCCGTTATGTTTACCAGGAGACTGATAGCAGACGCGCCCACTACATGTCACTTGAATTTTTGATGGGCCGTGCTCTAGGCAATGCCATGCTCAATTTGGGTGTTAACGATGCAGCAACCGCCGCCCTGGAAAAATATGGTATTGAGCTGGAAGAGGTGGCCGAGGCCGAGCACGATGCCGGTTTGGGTAATGGTGGCCTTGGGCGTCTGGCGGCCTGCTTTCTCGATAGTTGCGCCACCCTGCAGTTGCCGGTGATTGGCTACGGCATTCGTTATGAATATGGCATGTTCAGGCAGCACATCGAAAACGGTCATCAGATCGAAGAGCCAGATCACTGGCTGCGTAACGGCAACCCATGGGAGTTGGAAAGACCTGAATTTACCCAACGGATTCATTTTGGTGGTCGCACCGAACTGTACCGTGATGCTGATGGCATTACTCGTTCGCGTTGGGTTGATACTCAGGATGTGCTGGCTGTTCCTTACGATGTGCCAGTACCGGGCTATCGTAATGGCACTGTTAATACCCTGCGCCTGTGGAGTGCAGCAGCTACCGATGAATTCAATCTTGATGAGTTTAATGCCGGTGATTACACCGAATCGGTTGCCAACAAAAATGGTGCAGAGCATATCTCCATGGTGCTTTACCCCAATGATGCCAGCGAGAACGGTAAAGAGCTGCGCTTGAAACAGCAGTATTTTCTGGCGGCCTCTACTCTGAGCGATGTTTTCCGTCGCTGGATTCGTGACCATGGTCTGGATTTTAGTGAGTTTGCAGAAAAAAACTGTTTTCAGCTTAATGACACTCATCCGACCATTGCCATTGCCGAACTGATGCGTCAATTGATGGATGAGCACTGCATGAGTTGGGAAGATGCCTGGTCGATTACTTCCACCACTATGGCTTATACCAATCACACCTTGTTGCCTGAGGCGCTGGAGCGCTGGCCGGTGCGGATGTTTGAGCAGCTGTTGCCGCGTCTGTTGGAAATCATTTACGAGATCAATGCTCGCTTCCTCGGTGAAGTGGCCTGCCGTTGGCCGGGTGATACTGCACGTTTGGCGCGCATGTCGATTATTGAAGAGGGTGGCGAGCCTCAGGTGCGCATGGCCTATCTGGCCATTGTCGGCAGTTATTCCATCAATGGTGTGGCTCAGCTACATTCTGATCTGTTGATGGCAGGTCTGTTTCATGACTTTTATGAGCTATGGCCGCACAAGTTTAATAACAAGACCAATGGTGTGACCCAGCGCCGCTGGTTGGCCTGGTGTAATCCAGAACAGAGTCAGTTGATTAGCAAGACTATTGGTGATGACTGGGTAACAGAACTGGAGCACCTGCAAAAGCTTAAACCTTATGCTGATAAAGCTGGCTTCCGCAAAAAGTGGCACCAAGTTAAGCAGGCCAACAAGCAGCGTCTGGCAGATTTGGTTGAAGAAGAGTGTGGGGTTGTCTTTAAGACCGAGGCGATGTTTGATGTGCAGGTCAAACGTATTCATGAGTACAAGCGCCAATTGCTGAATATCCTGCATGTAATCCACCTCTATGACAGGATCAAACGGGGAGACACGGATAACTGGACACCACGCTGTGTCTTGATCGGTGGTAAGGCGGCTCCTGGTTATGCCATTGCCAAGAACATTATCAAACTGATCAATAATGTCGCCTTCATGGTCAACAATGACCCTGCTGTAGGTGATCTGCTTAAGGTTGCCTTCTTACCCAATTACCGTGTTACAGCGATGGAGCTGATCTGTCCGGGTACAGATTTGTCTGAGCAGATTTCTACCGCCGGCAAAGAGGCTTCTGGTACCGGCAACATGAAGTTCATGATGAATGGTGCTGTCACTATCGGTACGCTTGATGGTGCCAATATCGAAATCCGTGAAGAGGTTGGTGATGAAAACTTCTTCCTGTTTGGTCTGACCGCTGAGGAAGTATCTCAAACACGTGGCCACTATGATCCAAGTGCCATTATTGCCGCAGATGAAGATCTAAACCGGGTAATGAAGCTGCTTAGATGTGGTCACTTTAATCAGTTCGAACTGGGTTTGTTTGATGACATTATTAATTCCATTTGTAATCCGCATGACCCATGGTTGGTGGCGGCTGATTTCCGCGGTTTTATCGATGCCCAACAGCGAGCGGCAGACGCCTATCGGAATCAGGATGGTTGGGTGAAGATGAGCATTATGAATGCAGCCTGCAGTGGTAAGTTTTCGACTGATAGGACTATGCGGGAATACAACAGTGAAATCTGGAAATTAACGCCGGTTGTGGTTGAAAAGTAAGTTTTGAAATATCCCCTGCTGCAATAGCAGGGGGCATAGTTTTACATGCCTCTGCATTTAACTCAGTCCTCCGCTACACTGGAAATACAAGCAATGCATTAATGGAGGTTTCCCATGAAAATGGCAGAAATAAGCTTTTTCGAGTGGCAGTCACGCTTTCAAACAG
>Ga0316207_10005134_pt1 | contig 10991 bp, 11 predicted proteins | sample 6weekpyrite_MG_FD_204943 | JGI IMG/M metagenome (GOLD analysis project Ga0316207, IMG submission 204943) | Microbial mat bacterial communities from mineral coupon in-situ incubated in ocean water Damariscotta River, Maine, United States -... | ecosystem: Environmental > Aquatic > Marine >...
AAGAGCCACCGGGCACGGCATCCAGATCCCAGGGGTTTTTCACCGCACCGTAAAAACTGGTTTCGTTGGATGAACCCATAGCAAACTCATCCATATTGGTCTTGCCCAGCATCACCGCACCGGCATGCTTGAAATTGCTGATGACGGTGGCGTCATAGGGCGAGATGAAGTTGTCCAGCATCTTCGAACCACAGGTGGTCTTGACACCGCTGGTGCAAAAGATATCCTTCTGAGCCAGCGGAATGCCGGTCAGCGCCCCAGCCGTGCCGGCCTTGATCTGCGCATCGGCTTGCTTGGCAGCCGCCAGAGCCGCGTCAGCGGTAACCGTGATATAGCTGTTGACCTGAGCATCAAGCCTTTCAATGCGATCAAGATAGGCCTGAGTCAGCTCGGCGCTGGAAAACTCGCCCTGGGCCAGGCATTGGGATAATTCGGCAATGGTTTTGTTATGCATGTTCTAAATTCTGTATTGCAATGATTTGGATGATTTGAATGGGGCTGCGCGCCACTATCACTCAATAACTTTTGGCACCAGGTACAGGCCATTTTCAGTCTGCGGTGCAATCTGCTGGAAATGCTCGCGTTGATCAGTCTCGGTCACCACATCTTCACGCAGACGTTGAGCCATCTCCATCGGGTGGGCCATGGGCTCGACGTTGTCGGTATCAGCACAATCCATCTGTTCCACTAAACCGAGGATATTTGAGAGGTTGCGGACATACTCGGGCACATCGACCTCGGCCACTTCAAGCCGCGCCAGATGGGCTATTTTTTCAACATCACTACGCTCAATACTCATCTCTAAACTCCGGTTTTCTTAGCTTTACCCGCCAGCGCTGACGAGGGTGGCAAATTTATCATACTTATTAACTTGCCCAAAGCCCTCACAAATTGCTAAATTACTGCAAGTTTTGGTCGCAACCTATACCAATCGCACAATTTTTCAGGGTAACTCACACAAATGGTCTTCAAACGCTTTCGCGGAATTTTCTCCAACGATATCTCCATCGACCTTGGCACAGCCAACACATTAATCTATGTGCGCGGTCAGGGCATCGTGCTCAACGAGCCTTCCGTAGTCGCTGTGCGCCAGGATCGTGGCCCCGGCGGACCCAAAAGCATCGCCGCTGTCGGCATGGAAGCCAAGCGCATGATCGGCCGTACTCCGGGCAGCATTGTCGCCATTCGGCCACTGAAAGACGGCGTCATCGCCGATTTCACCGTTACCGAAAAGATGCTGCAACACTTTATCCGCAAGGTACATGAAAACAAATTCTTCCGTCCCAGCCCACGCGTCCTGATCTGTGTTCCCTGTGGTTCAACCCAGGTGGAACGCCGCGCTATCAAAGAATCAGCCGCTGGTGCAGGCGCCCGCGACGTCTACCTGATCGAAGAACCCATGGCCGCGGCCATCGGTGCTGGCATGCCGGTGGGTGAGGCTCAGGGTTCAATGGTACTGGACATCGGCGGTGGTACTACCGAAATCGCCATACTGTCGCTGAATGGCATTGTCTACTCTGCCTCGGTGCGCATTGGTGGTGACCGCTTTGACGAGGCCATTATCAACTACGTGCGTCGTAACTACGGCACATTGATTGGCGAAAGTACCGCCGAACGCATCAAACACGAAATAGGTTCTGCCTTCCCAGGCAAAGAGGTCTTAGAGATCGAGGTCAAGGGCCGCAACCTGTCCGAAGGCATACCGCGCAGCTTCACCCTCAACAGCAACGAGATACTCGAATCGCTGCAGGAGCCGCTTTCCGGCATCGTCAGTGCAGTCAAGACTGCGCTGGAACAAACCCCACCCGACCTGGGCGCCGACATCGCCGAGCGTGGCATGGTTTTGACCGGCGGTGGTGGTCTGCTGCGCGACTTCGACCGTTTGTTGATGGAAGAAACCGGCCTGCCAGTCATTGTCGCCGAAGACCCGCTGACCTGTGTCGCCCGCGGCGGTGGTCGTGCGCTGGAGATGATTGACGAAGGCGGCACCGAACTGTTTTCGGTGGAATAACAGCGAAGCATTGTTTGTTTACGGCTAGCAGGCTATACCTGCTAGCATTGAGTTAGAGATTTTAACCATAAGCCCAATGGGCTAGAGAGCGCATCATAAAACCCCTATTTGTACACGGCTCATCTGCCAGCGTACGCTTCATGGCGTGCCTGGTAATCTCTATTCTGTTAATGACATTAGATCACCGCTTTCAGTACCTGAAAGAGATCCGTGCCGTTGTTTCCGTGATTGTCTATCCAGTGCAATATATTGTCAATTTCCCTGTTAGTGCCGGCCAATGGGCTGGCGACAGTTTTTCCAGCCGTGAATCCCTGATGGCCGAAGTCTCCACCCTCAAAACCCAGCAACTGCTCTATGACGTCAGACTGCAAAAACTCGCCGCACTGGAAAGTGAAAACATGCGCCTGCGCCGTCTACTGGACTCTTCATCGAAAGTCGGCGAGCGGGTGTTGATTGCCGAGCTGCTAGCCGTTGATATGGAACCCTTCTCCAGCCAGATCGTTATTAACAAGGGCGGCAGCCACAACATCTATCCTGGCCAGGCCCTGCTTGATGCCCACGGAATTATGGGGCAAGTGGCCACGGTTGAACCGCTAACCAGCACCGCCACCCTGATCACCGACCCAAACCACGCCATCCCGGTAGCAGTGAATCGCAACGGCCTGCGCACAATCCTCATTGGCACCGGCAATTCGGAGCAATTGGACATCCCTTACTTTCCCAATAACGCCGATATTCAAGTCGGTGACCTGCTAGTCAGCAGCGGCTTGGGGGGGCGTTTTCCGCAAGGTTATCCCGTTGCCACCATCACCAATATTGAAATCGACCCGGGTCTACCCTTTGCCCGGGTCAAGGCCAAACCCGCAGCAAAATTGCAACGCAGCCGTGAAGTATTGCTGGTTTGGCCAAACAAACCTGAAACAGAAACAGAAACAGAAACAGAAACAGAAACAAGCGGAGGGCAGAACTAATGGCACATGCAACCCGCGGCGGCAGCATGGTGATCATTTTTCTCACCTTCTTCGCGGCACTGGCGCTGACCATCGTTCCGTTACCGGAGTGGATGGTTGATTTTAGGCCAGAGTGGCTGACCCTGGTTTTGATCTACTGGTGCATGGCCCTGCCTAGCCGCATCGGCATTCTCACCGCCTTTGCCCTGGGTCTGTGCCTGGACATCCTCCAAGGTGGAATATTGGGCCAGCACGCCCTGGCACTGATTACCGTCACAATTCTGACCCTCAAGGTCTACCAACAGATCCGCGCCTACCCGATGTGGCAACAGGCCCTCAGCATTATGGGACTGATCATCCTTTATCAAGTTCTGGTGATGTGGATCAACGGCATCATTGGCATTCAGAGCAGCAGCTGGAATTACTGGCTGCCCGCCATCAGCAGCACCCTGCTGTGGCCCTGGCTTTATCTGATCCTTAGAGATATCAGGCGACATTTTGGCATTAGGTAATTCGTAGATATGTACTCACGCATTGCCATCAAAGACCAGATTCGCGAAGGCCAGCTATTCTCCTCGCGCGCCATTATCGCCTTGATTTTTATTATCTTGATCCTGCTGGCCATTATTGGCCGCATGGTCTACTTGCAAATTCTCAGTCACGAACACTACACCACCCTGTCGCAAAATAATCGCGTCAGCATCCAGCCGGTGGCACCAACTCGCGGCCTGATCCTTGACCGCAACGGCGTGGTACTGGCGCAGAACCTGCCCACCTACACGCTGGAAATCATCGCCGAACGGGTCAAGGATATGGATCAAACCATTACCGAGCTGAGCCAGATCATCGATATCAGTGACGACAACATCGAACGTTTCCGCAAACAACTGAAACACAAGCGCCGCTTCCAGCCGGTGCCGCTGAGGCTACGGCTGAGCGAAGAGGAAGTAGCCCGCTTGGCGGTCAATCGCCATCGTTTCCCTGGCATCGAAATCGCTGCCCGGCTAATCCGTGACTACCCCCAGACCAACCTGGCCGTACACTCGGTTGGTTATGTCAGCCGCATCAGTGAAAAAGAGCTGGACCAGATTGATCCGTCCAACTATGCCGCCACCAGTCACATCGGTAAGCTGGGCATAGAAAAGGCTTACGAACAACTATTGCACGGCACGGTCGGCTTTCAGAAGGTTGAAACCAACGTCCTCGGCCGCACCTTGCGAGTATTGGAGCGCACGCCGCCAACCCCCGGCCAGAACATTACCCTGACCCTGGACACTGAACTGCAGCGCACCGCCAAACAGGCCCTGAAAGGCGAGACGGGTGCCGTGGTTGCCATCGACCCCAATAATGGCGAAATACTGGTAATGGCCAGCACCGGCGACTATGACCCCAATCTGTTCGTCAACGGCATCGACCACAAGAGCTACAACGAACTGCGAACATCACACGCCAAGCCACTCTTCAACCGCGCCCTGAAGGGACAATACCCACCAGGCTCGACAATCAAACCCTTTATCGGCCTGGCGGGGCTTGAGGACGGCACTATCACCCCCAAAACCTCCCTGTTCTGCCGTGGCTGGCACACCATCAAGGGCGACGAACACAAATACCGTGACTGGAAAAAAGAAGGCCATGGTCACACCGACCTGAAAAAATCGATTACCGAATCATGCGATGTGTATTATTACGACCTGGCCCAGACCATGGGCATCGATCGCATCCATGAATTCCTGTCGCCATTTGGTTTTGGCCACAAGACCGGCATCGATATTTCCGGCGAGGCCAACGGCATTCTGCCATCAACCGAATGGAAACGCCGCGTCCGCGGCAAGCCCTGGTATCTGGGCGAGACCCTGATCGCCGGCATCGGCCAGGGCTATACTCTGACCACCCCGCTACAACTGGCAAAAGCCACCGCCGTCCTCGCCAACCGCGGCCGCAGTGTCCAGCCCCACCTGTTCAAACAGGCCAGCCTGCCGGGCACTAAGCCACTGCAATACCAAGCCGATGACGAAAGCACAGTCATAAACATGATTAAGGAAAGCAACTGGGAAGAAAGCATCAAGGCGATGGAAAATGTCATCTACGGTCGCCACGGCACCGCCCGCCGCCTGGATCGTGGCCAGTCCTATCGCATCGCAGGCAAAACTGGTACCGCCCAGGTGTTCGGCATCAAACAGGATGAAGAGTATGTCGAAGAAGATATAAAAAAACAGCTGCGCGACCACGCCCTGTTTGTCAGTTTCGCCCCCAGTGACAAGCCCCGGATTGCCGTCGCCGTGATCGTCGAAAATGGTGGTCACGGTGGCTCCGTCGCCGCCCCCATTGCTGGTGCCGTCATCGATCAGTACCTGGGAGGAAATAATGAATAGAAATCGCGACTATGGCCGCTGGATAGACCGCCGCCAGACAGGCAGCTTTACCGCCCGCAGCCTGCACATGGACTGGCCCCTGTTGCTGGGCCTGCTGATTCTTTCCAGTGTCGGCCTGGTTGTGCTCTACAGCTCCGGTGGCCAGGACATGGATCTAATCTGGCGCCAATGCATTCGTCTTGGCCTCGCCTTTGGCCTAATGTTCGTCATTGCCCAAATCCCACCCCACCACATTGAACGCTGGGCACCGTGGATATTCGGCGCCGGGGTACTAATGCTCATCGGGGTTTTGACCATTGGCACCGTCGGCAAGGGCGCACAACGCTGGCTCGACCTGGGATTTTTCCGTTTCCAACCATCCGAAATCATGAAGCTGGCGGTGCCGATGATGATCGCTTGGTATCTGGCCGACAACACCCTGCCACCATCACGCCGGGCCATGCTCATTACCGCACTAATCATCGCTGTGCCGGTAGGCCTGATCGTCAAACAGCCTGACCTGGGCACCTCGCTGCTGATCGCCATGTCCGGCATCTTCGCCCTGCTGCTGGCCGGCATCTCTGGACGGCTGGTGGGTGGCTTATCACTACTGGCAGCTGCCTGCGCACCGCTGGTATGGTTCTTCGGCATGCATGACTACCAGCGCCAACGGGTACTGACCTTCCTCAACCCGGAAAGCGACCCACTCGGCTCCGGCTATCACATCATTCAGTCCAAGATTGCCATCGGCTCAGGCGGCCTTTACGGCAAAGGCTGGCTCAACGGCACCCAGTCACAGCTGGAATTTCTGCCCGAGCGCTCCACCGATTTCATCTTCGCCGTCTTCGCCGAGGAATTCGGCTTTTTCGGTATTCTGGTGCTGCTGGCCATCTACCTCTACATCATTGCCCGCGGCCTCTACATCGCCGCCCAAGCCCAGGATACCTTTACCCGGCTGCTGGCTGGCAGCCTGACCCTTACGTTTTTTGTCTACCTGGTCGTCAACATAGGCATGGTATCGGGCATGCTGCCGGTAGTAGGCCTACCGCTGCCCCTGGTCAGCTATGGCGGCACCTCGATGGTGACACTGATGGCGGCATTTGGCATGCTAATGTCGATCCAGACACACCGAAAACTGATTGCGAGCGGATAACCCTTATGCAAAAGAGATGGCAAAAACTGATCCTCTCAGCCCTGCTGTGTAGTGTTGTAATTACCCCACAACTGGGACAGGCCAATACCGCCCAACGCCAGGATGTACAGGCCTTCATCGACCGTCTCGCCACCAAGCACGACTTCAAGCGCGATGAACTAAAGAAAATATTTGACCAGATCGAGATCAAAGCAGAGATCATTGACGCCATGAACCGCCCCTATGAGGGCAAGCCCTGGCATCAGTATCGCCCAATCTTCGTCACTCAGGCCCGCATCGACGAGGGGGCGAAATTTCTACAGGAAAACTATCAAGTCCTGAAACAGGCAGAACAACAATATGGGGTGCCGACTGAGGTCATTACCGCCATCCTCGGGGTCGAAACCCGTTATGGTCGTTACCGGGGCAAATATCGAGTGGTTGACGCACTCGCCACACTCGGTTTTGATTATCCACGCCGCAGCAAGTTTTTCCTCAAAGAGCTGGAAGCCTTTCTGCTGCTCAGCCGCGAAGAAAATTTTGACCCACTGGCCATTACCAGCTCCTACGCCGGCGCCATGGGCAAACCACAATTCATGCCCAGCAGCTACCGCATGTACGCCGTCGACTTCGATGGTGATGGCGTCCGCGACCTGCTCGACAACAGTGCTGACGCCATTGGCAGCATCGCCAATTACCTGTCCCGTCACGGCTGGCAGCGCAACCAGCCTGTCGCCATCAAAACCAAGGCAACCCAGCAAGGTCCGCAAAAAATGGGCAAACTGAAAAAACCCAGCAAGCCAGTCCAACACTGGCTGGATAAAGGCTACCAGCCAGTTGAAACAACGGCGCAACAACTGAAAGCCGATTTGATTGTGCTGGAAAATACGCAAGGCCCGGAATACTGGCTCGGCCTACAGAACTTTTACAGTATTACCCGCTATAACCACAGTGAACTGTATGCCATGGCGGTGTTCCAACTAAGCCAGGGCATTAAGCAACAACACCAGGCAAGCCAGTCACAGGCCTTCACAGAATAATGAAACAACTAACAAGCTACAATATTTAGATGAACTTAACTATTCACAAAGGCTGTCAATCAACAAAGTTGACCATGCTGACAGCGTTGCTGGCCACACTGGTCGGCTGCTCGTCCAGCCCGTTTCAGCAAGGCGATGGCGCACCCAACGTATACGTCAACGTTGACGCCATTCCCAACCCAATCCCCAGGCATGAGCCGCTCAGCAGATACGGCAACCCCGACACCTATACCGTGCTCGGTAAAACCTACAAAACCTTGAAAAGCAACAAGGGCTTCGTTGAGCGCGGCATTGCTTCGTGGTATGGCACCAAGTTCCATGGTCGCCGCACTTCCAGCGGTGAGAACTACAACATGTACGCCATGACCGCCGCCCACAAGACACTGCCCCTGCCCACCTATGTTGAGGTCACCAACCTCGACAATGGCCGCCATATCATCGTCAAGATCAATGACCGAGGCCCCTTCCATGAAGGCAGAATCATCGACCTGTCCTATGCCGCGGCCATCAAGCTGGGCACCAATAAGGCTGGCACCGGCCGCGTCGAGATCCGCGCCATTGATCCAAGCAATCCCACCGCACACCGCAGCAAACAAACAAGCCCAGCCGTGACCCTGCAGGCGATTGCCGCACCAACAACCGTTAACGCTACGGCCGAAGCTATTCCGCAAACGGCTGCCAAGACTACCAGCCAAAGTCTCTATCTCCAGGTCGGCGCCTTTAGCTCACGAACCAATGCTGAAAACCTACGCAGCCGCCTGACCGACATGGCCGGCAATCCCATTCACATCTTTGCTGGCGACAATCCCGCCCAGCCCATCTTCCGGGTGCGTATTGGCCCACTGGCCAGTGACCAGGCCGCTCAACAGCTAGCCTCCAGACTGATCAACGAAGGTATCAGCAATACCAGCGTTGTAATTGATTAAAGTTACATTTTCAGGAACATTCCCGCTAAAATAGCGTCACACAGTGCAGATGCACCGCCCCTGTCTCTCTACCTGCAAGTTGAAGAACATGACCGAATTAAGCAAAGCACTTTTCACCCAACCGGCTCAGATTATCTGCGCCTTTATTTGCTTCTTGATTGCAGCAACCACACCAGCCGCTTACGCCGCCAGTATTGACGCACCTCCAGCACCTGACATTGCTGCCCGCGGCTACCTGCTAATGGATTACAGCAGCGGTCATGTCATCGCCTCAAAAAAGGCCGACGAACGCCTGGAGCCGGCCAGTCTGACCAAGATGATGACCAGCTATGTCATTCTCAACGAACTCAAAGCCGGCAAGATCAGCCTGACTGATGAGGTTCTGATCAGCGAAAAGGCCTGGCGCATGCCGGGGTCACGCACCTTTGTTGAAGTTGGCAAGCGCGTTTCGCTTGAGACCCTGCTCAAGGGCATGATCATCCAGTCCGGCAATGATGCCACTGTCGCCCTGGCTGAATATATTGCCGGTAGCGAGGAAACTTTTGCCAATCTGATGAACCAGACCGCCACTGCCCTGGGCATGAACGCCAGCCATTTCGTCAACAGCACCGGCCTGCCCCACGCCGACCACTACACCAACCCTCGTGATATGGCGATACTGGCACAGGCGCTGATTCGCGACTTCCCCGAACACTACGCCTGGTACTCGATCAAGGAGTTTACCTACAACGGCATCAAGCAATACAACCGCAACAAGCTGCTGTGGCAGGACGACAAGGTCGATGGCATCAAGACCGGTCACACCGAGGCGGCCGGTTATTGCTTGGTGTCATCGGCAAAACAGGATGAGATGCGTCTGATTTCGGTAGTACTGGGTGCCAAAAGTGAAAACAGCCGCGCCCGAGAAAGCCAGAAACTATTGAGCTACGGTTTCCGTTTTTTTGAGACCCACAGGCTCTACGCCCCAGATGAAGCGCTGACCGAAGTGCGGGTCTGGAAGGGTGAGACGGAAAACCTCGCTCTCGGCCTGAACAAAGAGATGCTGATCACCATCCCCCGTGGCCAGTACGACAACCTCAACGCCAGCATGAAGGTCACCCCCAAGATCACTGCCCCAGTCAACAAGGGTAAGCAATATGGCATGGTGGAAGTGATGCTTAACGGTGAAGCCGTGGCCACCCAACCACTGGTCGCCCTACAGGATGTAGCCGAAGCAGGGCTGATCGACAGCCTGATAGACGAAGCCCTGTTGCTGTTTGAATAACAAAGATCAGCATGAGCACTGATACTGTTTATCTCAACGGCAAATTCCTGCCCCAGGATCAGGCCTTTGTGCCGGTCATGGATAGAGGCTTCGTCTTTGGCGATGGCGTCTATGAAGTAATCCCTGCCTATGGTGGCCGCCTATTTCGTCTCGACGAACATCTATGCCGACTGGATGACAGCCTGGCCGGGATTCGCCTCAATAATCCCATGAGCCATGCCGAATGGGCCGAAACACTAAACCACTTAGTCAAAAAAAACGGCGGCGGCGAGCAATCGGTTTACCTGCAGCTGACCCGCGGCCATGCGCCGCGCGAGCATGGTTTTCCTCAAGATACTCAGCCCACGGTTTTTATTTCATGCAGCCCGCTGAAACCGGTCGCTGAGGAACTATTAAAAAATGGCGTCGCCGCTATCAGCCTTGAGGACATCCGCTGGAAACATTGCCACATCAAGGCCATTGCCCTGCTGCCCAATATCCTGTTGCGCCAACAAGCCATCGATGCCGGTGCCCAGGAGGCAATACTAATCCGCGATGACCTGATCACCGAGGGCGCCGCCAGCAATCTCTTCATCGTCAAAGATGGCCTGATCAAGACCCCGCCCAAGGGCCCCTTCCTGTTACCCGGCATCACCCGCGACCTGATACTGGAACTGGCGGCGGCCAACGGCATCAAATATCAAGAGAGCAGCTTTGGCCCGGATGAACTGCAACAGGCCGACGAGGTCTGGCTCTCCAGCTCGACAAAAGAGGTTTTGCCGGTGACCAAGCTCGATGACAAAGCCGTTGGCAACGGCCAACCCGGCCCCGTCTGGCAACAGATCCGCAGGCTGTATCAAGATTACAAACAGGCGTTAATTGACGGGAAAGTGGAACAGGAATAGCAAGATGGCAAGACATGACGACCAACTAATGGAATTCCCCTGCTCCTTTGCCATCAAAGCAATGGGACTGGCGACTGACGATTTTGATGCTCTGGTGGTTTCGCTGATTCGCCCTTATGTGAAAGACCTAAATGAAGGCGCCGTTAGCACCAAGCCCAGCGGCAAAGGCAAATACATCTCCGTCACAGTCACCTTTCAAGCCGAAAGCCGCGAACAACTCGACAACATCTACCGCAGCGTGAGCTGCCACGAACGGGTCTTAATGGCACTGTAATGGCCGCTAACAGCCTTCTGATTCGCCAGCTTGAACAACGGCAATACGAACCGGTTTGGCGGCAAATGCAGCAATTTACCGACCAGCGTGGCGAGTCGACTCAAGACGAAATCTGGCTGGTGGAACACCCACCCGTCTTCACCCTGGGCATGAATGGCA
>Ga0316207_10005135_pt1 | contig 10988 bp, 7 predicted proteins | sample 6weekpyrite_MG_FD_204943 | JGI IMG/M metagenome (GOLD analysis project Ga0316207, IMG submission 204943) | Microbial mat bacterial communities from mineral coupon in-situ incubated in ocean water Damariscotta River, Maine, United States -... | ecosystem: Environmental > Aquatic > Marine >...
TATTAGCTTCTATACCCTCACCTAAAATTAATGCGGGTATATGAAACCCTTCTATTGGCACCAGGTTCGAGCCATACACCCTTGAATTATGATCTGCAATAATTAGAAATACGGTGTCATTCCAATAATCGGATTGACGCGCATTTTCAATAAACTGCCCTATCGCAAAATCAGTATACCTGGCCGCATTATTTTTTGTTTCTTTCGGTTGTTCATAAAGCTCCACTCGTCCATCTGGAAAATCATAAGGACTATGGTTTGATGCAGTGAATACAAGACTGAAAAAAGGTTCATTTTTCTTATTTGCCTGGGTAAATTCTTCATGCGCCTTCTTGAACAAGTCTTCATCCGGTACACCCCATGAACCATATGACACAGGATCAACATAATTATCCTGATCAATAATCCTTTCAAAACCATTGCCAGAAAAAAATGCGGCCATATTATCAAATTGGCCTTCACCACCATATATAAAACTCGTTCTATAGGCCTGCTTTTTTAATACTGATGCAATAGTAAAAAATTCACTCTGCGATTTTGGTTGCTTTACAATACTGCGCGCAGTAGTCGGTAAATAACCAGAAATCACAGCCTCTATTCCTCGTACTGAACGTGTACCTGTTGCATATAGTTTATCAAACCATAACCCTTGCTCAGCTAAACTGTCAATATTAGGTGTTAATGGCAAGCCCCCCAGTTTCCCTACAAACTCTGCTCCAAGGCTTTCTACTAGAATAATAACCAGGTTTTTTCTTTTCTCCTGCCCAGTTTCAGTGAGGTGTTTATGTAATGTTGGTAAATCATTTGAAACAAATAAATCCTCATCCAATACCATATTTTTTCTAATTTCGGCAATCACATTTTCATCGCTCATATTACCATAAGGGCGTAACTCCTTTTGCTCATCTTTCAGTTGATATACCGCATACATTACTGTGTAAACCGAACTAAGTGGTAGTGTATTAACCAGAGGATCACTAGAAAAAGCCACCGTGCCAGGGTTCACTGCACGGTGATCTAACGTTGACCTTACTGCCGACAGGCATAAAATAAAAATAACAGGTATAGATAATAACGACACATACCATTTAATATACCGTGTTTCATGCATACTTTTCTTCAACTTGCGATATAAAAAATAACAGGCCGATATTGTTATAACAATACCTACAAATAATTGTAATTTATACGCTTTAAATAAAGTAGAAAATACTTCATCTGGATATTTTAGGTATTCTATAAACCAGATATTCGGCCGCAGATCATACTGATTAATAAATGAGGGTGTCGATGCTTCAATAAAAACAAACAGGAAAAAACACACCAGTAAATAAAACAATATCCATGGCTTGAAAAATCTGGCCAGTCTTGCATTTGTATGTATCAAGGGTGTTATCATCATAGGTAATGTGAGCACCACGCCTAATACGACAAGATCAAATCTAAGACCTTGTAATAGAATATAAAATAAACCTTCTGTCTGCATCACGCGGGGATATAGCCATATTATGAGCATTAATCTGCTCAAACTAAACACTAACAGAGAGAAAATTATAAAAATACCGAAGGGTTCAAGTGTTTTTAATAGCTGCTTAACCTGTTTACTTATCGTATGTAGTGACATACATGACCTGCATCTGACCTTATGTTTGCGTGAAAATAGCATTTTCAAGGTTAAAACCAGGTGAAATTAAGGTAATGAATAAGTTTTATTAATAAATTATTTATATGCCCGGACAATCTCCCTGCTCTACTGCGTTTCAATACTAGCAAATAACTAACTTACCCTTGACCGTAGTCTACTCTGAATAAACATTTTCTAGAAATCTTTGACTATAATCTGTAGTGATTCAAGTCAATCCTCCCTCTAATAAGCTATAAGGCGATATTAATATAATGTTTAAGTCTACTAAAACCTATCGATTATTTAGCTTAATTTATCTCGTTTTAGGTTTAAGTTTTCAAACACACGCATCTAAAGACACTCAACATCCCTTTGTAGTTAGTGGTGTTATTATAAATAGTGGAAGTGCAGATTTAATCCAGCGATTTACCAAATATCTCTCGGAACGAGCCGATTACCCAATGCGTGTAGTCTATGTAAATGAATATTCTGAATTATCACGAACTTTAAAAAACAATCCAGATGCCGTAGGCTGGACTTGCGGCGCACCTTATGTACAGGATAGTGATTCAACCGGTCAGCAACTTGTCTCAGTGCCCCTGTTCAATAATAAACCAACTTATCATAGCCTTATTCTAAGCCGTAGAAATCGTCCTGAAAAAGAACTGGCCGATTTCAAGGGTGGCATATTAGCCTATTCAGATGCGAGGTCTAACTCAGGATTTTTATCACCGAAATATGCCCTACATAAAAAGGGTATAGATATGAATAAACATTTTCGTTTATTACTAAATGCAGGGAATCATGAAGGCAGCATTGAAGCCCTTATAAGTGGGTTAGCCGATGTAGCTGCTATTGATGAATATGTATGGCTTGCATACTTGAGGAAAAATCCAGGTGCAAACAAGATCTTACACGAACTGGAACGTATGGGCCCTTTTCCTTTTACACCAATCGTTAGCGGTAATAAGGTAAATACGGAAACTGTCAGTAAATTATCTTCAGCGTTGTTAAATATGAGCAATGATGAAGAAGGAAAAAAACTGCTGTCTGAATTTTATTTCGATGGTTTTGTAAATAAGAAACCCGAATTTTACCAGCCTATCAAAGAGATGCTTAGCGTTGTCGATATTGTGTCTGGGAATTAAATTATGTTTAATTTTAACTGGTTTTCAAGATCATTATCACGCCAGGTTAGTGGCTTAATAGTGTTATTACTGACTATTTCCCTGTCAACATGCGCAATATACTTTTACCAGATTGAATCAAATGCACTTCGTAAATCCACAAAACAAATGGCGAGACAGTTAATTAGCTCCCTGAACACCTCAAATGCCAAATATTTACATTACAATGATCATTTTGCTGCATGGATTGAAATTAAAAACCAGTTAAAGAATAATAAAAAACAAATTGACAATGATGGATTATTTAAAATAAAGGAGCTTGCCGTACTCGATATAAACAATAACATCTTTGCACATAGTACACCCTTAAACTTTCCCCTTGGTAAAAAATATACAGGAGAAGTCCCTGAAAATAAAGATCAGGCCTTCTCTTCCAATGATATTATATTTGTATGGTTAGACGACAACGATTCAAAAGCTGTGAGAATTTATGCTAAAACAGTATTTCAAAATCGAGCTGTCGGAACATTAATATTGCAGCTTGATTTAGCTCTTTTATCAGTTCAACAGCATGAATTAATATACAAATTTACCGAATACATTTTAATTGTTCTGCTTATAGCTATAGGGATAGGAATGTTTTTTGGGCACTGGATTAGTATCCCAGCTTCAATAATGGAAGCATCGTTAAATAAAATTGGATCTGGTAAAATACAACTAACTGAACTACATAAACGCAAAGATGAATATAACAAACTCGCTCTAGCAATAGAAAAAGCTGATAAAAATTTACACCAGAGCAGAGAAAAAGTACACCTGTTACTCGACTCAACTGCCGAAGCCATATTCGGCATTGATAAAAATGGAAAGTGTACTTTTGTAAACCAGGCCTGCCTTAATATGTTGGGATATGCTAACGACACAGAATTACTTGGTAAGAATATACATAATTTAATCCATTACAAATACCCAGATGGTTCACCCTTCCCCGAAAGTGAATGCCAAATACTAAAAGCATTTAATAATGAACAGGGAATCCATGTAGAAAATGAAATGCTATGGCGAAAAGATGGCAGTGGGTTCGCAGCCGAGTATTGGGCGCACCCAATATTAAAAGACGATGAATGTGTTGGCACAGTTGTAACATTTTTAGAAATTACCGAACGACTCGAAGCGCAGAAAGCACTTAAGGAACGTGAACAAAACCTCTCAATTACGCTGGACAGTATTGGAGATGCGGTAATCACGACTGATGAAATTGGCAACATTGTAAGAATGAACCCGACCGCTGCAGAGCTTACTGGGTGGTCAATAAGTGAAGCACATGGTCAACCAGTAAATAAAATTTTTTCAATTGTTAATGCGACTACACATACACCTATCCCTAATCCAATTGAAAAGGTATTAGCTTCAGGAGAAACAGTTTATCTTAGCAACCACACCACCCTGATATCTAAAACGGGTACGGAATATCATATTGCTGATTCTGCAGCTCCCATACGTGACGCTGATAACTGTATTAAAGGTATGGTGCTGGTTTTTAATGATGTAACAGAACAATATTTGTTAAGGGAAAAAGTTAAAGCTAATCAACGTTTAATGCAAGGCTTAATGGATGATTTAAAGTCAATGGTTGGCATCATGAACATTAATGGTCAAATTGAGTTTATAAATAATATGCCATTAGAATTAACCGGATTAGCTCACGATGATGTTATTGGTAAAACATTATGGGAGTGCCCATGGTTTAACTCAAATAGTGACACAGTTGAACAACTTAAAGCAATGTGTAAAAAAGTTACAGTCGGAAAATCTTTAACCAGGGACATTCTTTTTAGATTTGATAGACATATCATCTGGATGGAAATAGGTATATACCCTGAGCATAATGAAGACGGTGAGGTTATTAAACTTATTTTTGAAGGTGTCGACATATCCCAACGTAAAGAAGCTGAGGAGTTACATAATAGTTATAGCCTCAAACTGGAAAGAGAGGTTTTTCAGCGCACCTCGGAACTGGAAGAAAAAGCTAAGGAGCTGGAACGCGCAACACAGCTTAAGTCTGAGTTTCTGGCTAATATGTCTCATGAACTGAGAACACCAATGAATTCAATTATTGGCTTTACAAACAGAGTCATCAAAAAAGCTGGAGATAGTCTTGGGGACCGCCAACTTAACAACCTGCATACAGTTGAACGAAATGCACATCACCTGTTAGGGCTTATTAATGGCCTATTGGATTTATCAAAAATTGAAGCTGGAAAAATGGAAACATATGCTGAAGTATTTGATTTATCAAAACTGATTAAAGATGTTTTCACACTCACCCAACCATTGCTAGAAAATAAACCTATAAAACTTATATCCAATATCCCTGAGAAAGAAACCACCCTCAATACCGATTATACTAAATTAAAACAGGTACTTATCAACCTGGTTAGTAATTCTATCAAATTTACAAAAAAAGGTAACGTTACTATTAGTTCAAGTTTAATAAACGACAATACTGTACCTCAGATTGAAATTCGTGTTAACGACACCGGTGTCGGTATGAGTGAAGATGCTTTACAATATGTTTTTGAGGCTTTTCGACAGGTCGATGGAAGCCTTACACGTAGTGTGGGAGGAACAGGTTTAGGTCTTGCTATAGTCAACAGCTTTACTGATTTATTAAAAGGCTTTGTCAGTGTTAAAAGCGAAGAAGGAACAGGCACCGAATTTAAAATTCGAATTCCTGTAAACCTTAATAACGAAGCCCTCCTTCCTGAAGCACCTAAAACGATTGAGATTAATGAGTTTAAAACGAAAGGAGACGGCTTCAACGAACGAACAATACTCTGTATTGATGATGATCCTGAAGTACTCGATTTAATCTGTGGTTACCTTACAGATGAAGGCTATAAAGTCGACTCTACAACAGATTCTAATGATGCTGTAAACCAGGCTAAGTTAACCCAGCCTTTTGCAATTACCCTTGATATTATGATGCCAAAAAAAGATGGCTGGACGGTGTTAAGTGAGCTTAAATCATGTGAACAAACCCGGGATATTCCGGTATTTATAATTTCATTCTTAAACAACAAAGCATTAGGCCTACAATTAGGTGCCTTCGATGTAATACAAAAACCGGTTGAACCTGCTCGCTTAATAGAAGCTTTAAACCAGCTCTCATATGGCAGATTAAATTCAGCTTTGGTAATAGATGATGACCATGAAGTACGTGATCTAATGCACCAGGTACTGGGAGATGTAAATATCAAAAGCAAACATGCCGCCAATGGAAAAGATGCTCTTGATATATTACATCAAGCTTCTCTTGTGCAGAATCTGCCCGACTTAATACTACTGGACCTTATGATGCCAGCTATAAATGGTTTTGAGTTATTAAGTACAATACAAAGGAATTCTGACTGGGCAGATATACCTGTTATTGTGATTAGTGCTAAAACCCTCGAAAAACATGAACTCGAGTTTTTAAGACCTCGTGTTGCAGGAATGCTTGATAAACATGGCCTGAGTTCAGTGCAGGTACTAAAACAATTAAGTACTACCATTGAAAAATTTAAAGAAAAGCGAGTATCCAGGAAATTATCGTGACAAAAACCATCCTCGTAATCGAAGATAACGCAGACAATATGGCTCTGGTTGATGAAATTCTTGAAGATGCCGGGTTTAATACAGTTCAGGTCATGCGTGCAGAAGATGGTATTGTGCTATTACAAAAAGGTAATATAGATCTGGTATTAATGGATATCTCACTACCAGATATGGATGGTCTTGAAGCGACACGGATTATTAAGAGCAATGATGCGCTTAAAAATATTCCAATTATCGGACTAAGTGCCCATGCTATGGTAAAAGATAGAGATGCGGCACTTGCTGCAGGTTGTGCTGGGTATCAGACAAAACCCATTAATGAAGATACATTATTGGAAAGTATTGAACGTCTTTTAAATGACACGAATAATACGTAAAAACTAGGGTGAGCTTTTATGAATCCTGAAAATAAACAGAATGATAAAATGCGAATCCTAATTGTTGATGACAACAAAGACAATATTGAGCTGATATATCAAATTCTTGAAAATGAGTGTTTCATTGAAACCGCAAACAATGGTAAATAATGTATTGAAAAAACTTTAGCTAACCCTCCGAATTTAATTCTTCTTGATGTTAATATGCCTGAAATGGATGGTTATAAGACCCTGCAAACCCTAAAACAGAATGAAGCGGTTAAAGACATTCCTGTGATTTTTATTTCGGCCTATTACACCATGCCCTCAATGCTAGTCAAAGGACTTGAGCAGGGTGCATTTGACTATTTACCCAAACCTATCGATGAAGATATTTTACTCGCAAAAATCCAGATGATCAAAAAATTAGTCAAGACAGATGGCATGCTTGAAGAACAGAAAAATAAACTACTAAAAGCTTACAAAGAACTCGATGACAAGACTAAATAATACCAGTTCTTCTTGTCAGTATGAGTCTTGTTTCTCAACTAGACAAAATAACTCGTCGCCTTTTTAATCGGTACAACATTAAGTGCCTGCTGAATAAAGTCTCCATCATACAAATAATCATGATTTGCAAACAGTTGCTTACCTTCTTGCAACGAAGTTTGAGACCATGAACCAGTATCACTAAACAGTTTTTTCAGCAATTTTTGGTTCAAATTATGCCCGGATTTATAAGCATAATAATGACCAATAATAGGCGCACCAGCCAGCGACATATCACCTACCGCATCGAGTATTTTATGTCGTACAAACTCATTCTCAACGCGTAGTCCTTCTGGATTAACGACCTGCTTACCATCAACAACGATTGCGTTAATCAACGAACCGCCCCGTGCAAGACCCTTTTCTTTCAGGGCCTCCACCTGATCAGCAAAACCAAACGTTCTTGCATAAGCAATATCATCAAAAAAACCTTTACCCTCCAGGCTTACTGAAAAACATTGTGAGCCAATAACCGTATCTGGAAAATCAATACACATACTCACCCTGGGCACTGAATGAGGCATCAACATTGCGTATTTATCCCCCTCATTAACCACTACAGGTTTTTCTATCCAGATACCCTGTTTTGCCGCTTTCAAATAACTTTTACCAACACTTTGAATAATTTCTACAAACACCTCGGCACTGCCATCCATAATAGGAATTTCTGGACCATCCACTTCAATGCATACATTATCTATTCCGCAGGCAATCAATGCAGACATCAGATGCTCAACTGTTGACACACTTACCCCATGATGATTACTCAGGGTAGTAGACAATGTGGTATCAGACACATTGTACCAACTGGCTTCTATATCCCCCATTCCTGGCTGAACATCAGTCCTAACAAAGAAAATGCCTCTTTTATCAACACTTGGCTTCAAGTTAACCTTTGTTATTTTTCCGCTATGCATGCCAACGCCTATAAATGAAACTGTTTCATGAAGCGTCGCTCTATGGTATTTATATTTATTTTTCATGCCGCTCTCCATATCTGTGGGTATGGTTAAAGCTTATGTGAACGGTTTAAGAAGGGGTGGTCAGTTAGTGACAGGTGTTAATCATTATGTGCCAATCTATATGTGGTACTAAAAAACGTGATATGGGTCAGGTTGATACTGGAGATTTTCGGTATTCAAGAGGTGAAACACCTGTCCATCTGCGAAATGCCCGGGCAAAATTACTCGGTTCGGAAAAGCCTAATAAAAAGCCTACCTCTATGATCGAACGATCACTTCCTCGAAGATATTGCTTTGATAGTTCACTGCGTGTTTCGTCAAGAATTAGTTTAAAGCAGGTGCCTTCCTCTTTAAGTTTTCGCTGTAAATTTCTTAAGCTTACATTTAAGGAAGTGGCAATTTTTTCCTGATTTGGTACACCATTATTCAACTCTTCAATAATACGTGCGCGCACTTGCATACTAATATTTTTTTTATCAAATTTTTTTAAATAATCAATCACAACCTGATCATTCATTCTTGCCAGATCGGGGTTTGAAGTAGCAAGCGCTCTTTCAAAGGTATTTTTAGAAAAAAATATTTGATTTTTTGCAGCGCCAAACTCTACATCTACACCAAAAAATGCGTTAAATTTTTTACTGCATTCAGGTTTACCATGGGCAATACAAACTCTTTCCGCAACTAATTCCGGGCCATAAGTAATACGACACATATGAAATAGTGTTGCAATGCCTGCATCTACAGATACATCCACGGGATTATTTAATTTTGAGTCCAGAATAATTTGATAACAGTCATCAAGCTCATTAAAAACAAAGTCTAAAGCAGTAGATATGGCATGCTGGAATCTAATCAGTCGATTAATAGAATCTTTTAGTGTATCACTGGTTATCCAGGCCAGACCTAAACCGCATAATGATGCCGGTTGAATAAATTCAGCATATGTTAGCCCCAGACAATCATCACCTGATTTCTGTTTTGCAATTTTCCAGACTTTTTGCAACATAATGGTACTGAGACGATCATTGGGTTGATATGTAATATCCGTTTTTATACCTGCCTGTTTTGCTATGGCCAGTTTATCCAGGCCATAATGATCTAGCACCTTTCCAAGCACCGATACCATGCTAACTACTGTTGTTATTTGTTCTGTTTTCATTTTCAGTTCTACATTAAGTTTAGAAAAACTCTGTACTTCCTTGCTAAAACATTAATAAACTACAGATACACTATTTTCTCCAGTCAGTTTATCCAGACGATTGATCAACTCATCACTGGGTTGAACTCGCCAGTCATCACTGAGGGATAATTTTGCCTTGACATCATCACGAGTATAATTAATCCAGACCGGACAGCCCCCTTCACGGAAAGGATTTAGAACATGATTAAGTTGTTGCACTATGCTGTGATCACCGTTATTTTCTTTTAAGTTAATTTCCAGGCGTTGTGCAAATTTTTGTCTGGCCTCGGTAATATCATATATGGTGTCCGCGGTAATTCTGTAGCCACCAAAATAGTCATCATAAATGACCTTACCCTCTACAATAATTAATTTATCTTTATTTAAAAGATAATTATATTGTTCAAATTTTTCTTCAAATATCCGTACTTCAACCCGGGCGGTACGATCATCAAGGACTGCAGATACTATTTTTCCACCGGTCTTGGTTTTACGCACGCGCATACCAATCATCAAGCCCGCCAGCTTATAACTTTTAGCATTACGTTGAGACATATAGCCGCCACCTGCTCCCGAGGCCAGATCACTTTGATCCGCTAGCGCCCCCAGAGAACAATCGGTAAATTTTCTTAACTCTTTTTCATATCGTTCAATAGGGTGACCGGTAAGGTATAAACCCAGTGTTTCTTTTTCCAGGGTCAGGCGTTTTTCTTCTTCCCATTCAACGACCGTTACTTCATTAATGGGTGCGATGGTATCTTCTTCTGCTGCACTACCAAATAAATCATCCTGGCCGATACTGGCATTTTTCTGGTATTGCTCGGCCCCCTGCATTGCATCCTGCAGGCGCGCCATTAAACTTGCACGGTTAGGACCCAACTCTTCGAGGGCACCGGCCTTGATTAAAGCTTCAAGTACACGCTTATTAACTTTACGCCCATCTACACGTCGACATAAATCAAACAGGTCTTTATAGATACCATTGTTAAGGCGCTCTTCAATTATGCCTTCGAGTGCCGCTTCACCTACACCCTTAATTGCACCCAGACCATATAAAACCTGCTTTTCTTCTGGCACTGAAAACTTGATGATGGAACGATTTATATTAGGTGTTAAAACATCCAGCCCCATGCGATGGCAATCTTCAATTAATATCACCACCTTATCCGTATTATCCATATCCGCAGACAGTACCGCTGCCATAAACTCTGCCGGGTAATGGGCTTTTAACCAGGCGGTTTGGTAAGACAATAATGCATAAGCGGCTGAGTGGGATTTATTAAAACCATAACCGGCAAATTTTTCCACCAGGTCGAAGATTTTTATCGCCAGCTCACCGTCAATACCATTTTCTTTGGCACCATCCTCGAAGATAGCTCGCTGTTGCGCCATTACTTCCGGCTTCTTTTTACCCATGGCGCGACGTAACATATCCGCACCACCGAGCGTGTACCCTGAGAGTACCTGGGCAATTTGCATTACCTGTTCCTGGTACAGAATAATGCCATAGGTAGGTTCGAGTATGGGCTTCAATGATTCATGCTGGTATTGCGAATCCGGATAAGAAACCTCTTCCCTGCCGTGTTTACGGTT
>Ga0316207_10005136_pt1 | contig 10987 bp, 7 predicted proteins | sample 6weekpyrite_MG_FD_204943 | JGI IMG/M metagenome (GOLD analysis project Ga0316207, IMG submission 204943) | Microbial mat bacterial communities from mineral coupon in-situ incubated in ocean water Damariscotta River, Maine, United States -... | ecosystem: Environmental > Aquatic > Marine >...
AGACGATGGGATCCATAAAGGTACCCATCATCACGTTTCCGCCTTCACCCATCATGGCGGTAAAGTCGATACCGTGTTGAGAAAACCATAAATGAATTCCACCACCGGCTATCCAACCGACAATGATTGCTAACAGTCCCATTAAAAAAGATTCGCAAAATACCAGGGCAAGTAAGTTACGACGGCTTAATCCCAGTGCGCGTAATAAACCAAACTCACGTGTTCTTTCCAGTACACTCATTAAAACAGTATTAAGAACACCAAATATCACCATGATTAAAATGAGAAGTAGGAAAATATAGTTACCCGCATCATCAATAATAATAAATTGCACCAACTGTGGCATCATCTCCTGCCAGTCCATTGCGATAATGTACTCGTTTTCAATTGCTGACTTCACTTTGTCCTTCCAGTCGTACAATGTATCGGGATCATCAAGAAAAATAGCAAAACGGGTGACTGGGCGTTTTAAAACATCAGCCCCTTCACCCTGAAGAAAGCGGCGTGAAAAATGAAGATCACTAAAAATAAGGTAGTCATCCATTTCAGGTACTTGTGATTTAAAGATGCCCCGAACCCGACCGAGTTGCGCTTGTGAGTCGCCGCCTTTTTTACCTGCCATAAGGACAACTTTACTGCCCAGCTTGGCTTTGAGTTTACTTGCCATGCCCGCACCAATAACAATGCCGCGATCATCACCGGTTTTGATCCATTCACCTTTAACAAGTTGTGGCCTGAGCATATCAACACGAGGATCACTTTCGCTACTGAGCCCTTCTAATACCACACCAACTGAATTATTCGCTGTACTTGCAAGTACTTGTAATGAAATGCGGGGTTCGATAGTGCCGGCGACATTAAGCGAGGTTAATTTTTTCGAAAGCATTAAACCGTTAGCAAGGTATTTATGGTTTGCGGGTGCCTCAATATAACCACGCGGTTGTACGGTGAGGTGGCCTTCACCGAGTTTTATCGCATTACGAACAAGCGAGTTATGGCTGCCATCCTGAATACCAATCGACAACACTGCCAGGCCAAAACCAACAGCAATAGAACTGAGCGTGATAAGAGTACGTTTGCGGTGACGCCATAAGTTTCGCCAGGCCAGCATTAACAACATCCAGAAGGGAAGGTGGCCATGTGTTTTAAGCTGTTTCATCTGGTTAACCTCATTAGCGCATAACTTCCGCCGGTTTGAGACGCACCGTCTGCCATGAAGGAATCAGAGAGGCGAACATTGTAACCACAATCATCATCAAACAGGCATAAAGAAGATCTATTGGTTCGAGATAACCTTTCATGATCGGTTCGAAGACCATGCCGGCCCAATCATAACCATCGGGCATCGATTGGCTGAAGTCGATGCCGTGTTCTTCAAAATAATTATTAATAATAAGTCCAAGGATAGAACCGACAACGGCAGAGACAAGCGAGAGAAAGAGTGACTCAAATAAAACCATCAATAAAAGCCAGCGGCGCTTCATTCCGATGGCGAGTAAAATCCCAAACTCATGAGTACGTTCATGCACGGCCATTAGCATGGTATTCAACATACCGAGGGAGGCGAGGCCAATGATAATAAAACCAACAATGTAGACCAGCGCTTTGCTCATTTCTAACAAATCCGCAACCGCGGGTGAAAGTTGACGCCAGTTACGTACAACAGCTTGTCCGCCAATTTTATCAAGCGGCTGTTGAGTGCTGAGCTGATTAAATTTACGGGTAATGGCTGTTTGAATTTCTATTAGTTGATTGGCATCGTTTGCTTTAATGGCGAGCTCATGAAAACCGTTTTCCAGGTACATCAATTGTTGATAGGCTTCGATGGACATCAACACACCCATACGATCAAAATTGGGTTCGAGTGGTTTGAGTACCGCGGCAACACGGTAAAGCGCATTGCCTATACTGCCATCCGCTGCCTGGGTCACCAGTACCAGTTCATCACCCGGTTCCACATTTATATTTTTTGCCAGCTGTGCACCGATTACGAGATTGTAACGAACGATGCCTTTATTTGTGGTGTCAGCAACACCAAGATCAAGTTGACCGTGACGCACATGCTCGAGCATTTTGGTTACGCGGGTTTCACGTCCTGGATCAACCGCTTTTATTAAAACACCTGTTGATGTTTCTGTTGAGCTGGCAAGACCGGCAGCATAGAGTCGTGGAGAAATTTTAATCTCAGGGAAGTCTTTTTCAATTTCATTTATATACGACCAGGGCAAGGTTGCATAGAGATCCTGATCATCGATAAAAGCCTGTCGATGAACCTGAATGTGTGAAGTAGAAATTTCGGTGGCAAAGCGCACCATTTGTCGCGTCATCCCTTCTAATAACGATGCGTACAGAATCACCATGATTAAACCGCTTGCCAGCGCAGAAATAGTGAGCACACTGCGCACAGGATTACGCCAAATATTGCGCCAGGCGACAAAAATTAATATGGGCAAACGACTTAAAGCAGATGTTTGATTGATGTGTTCCATCGTCGTCAGTTTTAGTGACTACGTTGTAGATTTTGTAGTGAAAAGAAATTTTCTTCTATCGGTATATCCAACACAATCTCCTTATAAAGAATCACTGTTGACTCATCTGGTTTGTCTTCTGGTTGCAATGTTAAACGCATGGGAACGGTGAGCTTGTTGATTTGTTGTGGTTGATCAAAGGTCATCGTTCTAATGAGCACACCTTCTTCATCGTAGTAGAAGGCACGCTGCGGAGCTAATGTTTTTTGCTCGATTTGCATAACCACCTTTCCCCATACAACGGCAGCATTTTCTCTGGGCACAGACGTCACTTCATATATATTGGTGCCATCCCGAGTGCCTTCAAAGGTAATGCTGGAGACATAGTCGTCTTCAAAGGTGCTTTCTTTGACCAGATCATCATTGGTGAAATGGCTCCCCATCCATGAGCCCGACATCATACTGGAAGGCACCTTGGTAACACGATCAATCTTAGGCAGGTAATTCCAGATGTTTTCCTTAACCTTGAGCGTGGCAATGCCTTTATCTTTAATCGGGGCGCGAATCACCACCAGTGAATACTCTTTTCCTTTAGACCAGGCCTCCATTGTCATACTGCGTTGATAGCGCTGAGTTTTGACCGTCATCGACATTGCGGCACGTGACGTCTCGCCACGCCATAATTGGTCAATATGCTGAATAAGCTCGTTTATTTCGATGGCAGAAACTGAGAATGAAGAAAATAACAGGGGCAGAAGAAAAAAAAATTGTAGAAATTTTCTTATGGCAAAACATTCAGGTAATACTTTGTTTTTATTGTGTTTTTTTTGTTTCATATTTTTATCCGCTAGGTTATTCCTGCTTAAATATTCCACATTCTCGGTACTTATTCAATTTTACTGTCTGCAAAACCTTGTTGTATTGCGCTGAGTCAAAAGAATGAGCAAAAAAAGACTTTATGTAAGCAGCTCCTAACGTGTCAAGTCGCAACATTACGACTATATTAATAACACAAGATATAGTAATTTACCTGAAATTAATTTAAATATTTTTTATCTTGTTTTATACTTCTAAAACAGCTTAACTTGTTGTATTTATTGATAAATGTGCTAGATTATAGAGGTATGAATATTGTTGACAGTAGGATGCAATTAGCAATAAGCTAGGCGCCTAACACAACATGTAGTGGTTAAGTCAAATCAGGCTACTAATGGGGTGTTTCAGACAGATTAGATTTGCGTCAAAAGCAAAATGTAGGTCGGAACATAAAGCAAAAATCGGCACACGTTTTTTACTTTATTTTCCATTTAATTCAAAAAGTTAGTTGTTGTTCTCCTGCCCCCAAAGTGAGAGCAAAGCATGGCTATTTTTAAAACAAATATAATTATATGAGCATAGAGGGATCGAACCGATCATGAGCGCACAGCTAAAAGCACTTAAAGAGAAAAAAATACAAAGCATTCCTTTTCAAGATGCATCCATGGATATTTGGGATAAAAAATACCGTTTAAAAACGAAAGACGGCGCTGATGTTGATAACAACATGGATGAAACCTATCAGCGTGTTGCACAAGCGATAGCTGAAGTAGAGGACGAAGATAAGCGTTTGGAGTGGTATGAAAAATTTCTTTGGGCTTTACGTCATGGCGCTATTCCCGCTGGCCGTATTATTTCAAATGCCGGTGCCTTAGAACATAAACCGGCCACCTCAACCATTAACTGCACGGTTTCAGGTACGGTTGAAGATTCAATGGACGGCGTGTTGGCAAAAGTTCACGAAGCCGGTTTAACCTTAAAAGCCGGTTGTGGTATTGGTTATGAGTTTTCGACTTTACGTCCAAAAGGTGCCTATGTGTCAGGTGCCGGCGCTTACACTTCAGGCCCACTTTCGTTCATGGATATCTTCGATAAGATGTGTTTCACCGTATCCTCAGCCGGTGGTCGTCGTGGTGCACAAATGGCCACCTTCGATGTCGGTCATCCCGATGTAATGGATTTCATTCGCGCTAAACGTGAAGATGGCCGCCTACGTCAGTTCAACCTGTCTTTATTGATCACCGATGAGTTTATGAAAGCGGTTGAAACAAATGATGACTGGAAGCTCACTTTCCCTGTTACCGAAAAAGGCGTCAATGACGACGAGCTCGACTTAAAAAATCCGGATCAGGTTATCTGGCGTGAATGGCCCGTTACCGAAGGCTATGTCACAAACGAAGAAGGTTTAGTGGCCTGCAAAGTCTATAAAACGATTAAAGCATCACATTTATGGGATATGATCATGTCATCCACCTATGACTTTGCCGAGCCCGGTTTCATTCTTATTGATAAGGTCAATGAGATGAACAACAACTGGTTCTGTGAAGACATTCGTGCCACCAATCCTTGTGGTGAGCAGCCACTTCCTCCTTATGGTTCCTGTCTTTTAGGTTCAGTTAACCTGACCAAGTTTGTTAACGATCCGTTTACCGAAAAAGCGGCATTCGATTGGGACGGCTTTGAAAAAGTCGTTGGTATCTTCACCCGTCTTTTAGATAACGTGGTTGAAATTAATGGTCTGCCATTAGAAGGGCAACGCGAGGCAATTTTAAATAAACGCCGTCACGGCATGGGCTTCTTAGGCTTAGGTTCAACTTTAACCATGCTTCAGGAAAAATATGGTTCTGCAGCCGCCGTTGAGTTCACCGAAAAAGTGAGTAAAACACTGGCCGTGACGGGTTGGGAAGCCGCGCTTGAATTAGCCAAAGAAAAAGGTCCTGCGCCCATTATGGACGAAACCTTTGATGTTACCGGTGCGATGTTACGTCGTCGTCCGGAAATGAAACGTGACGGTTATAAAGTGGGCGACAAAGTAAAAGGTAAAGTGTTACATGCCAGGTACAGTCGTTACATGCAAAAAGTCGCAGAAGAAAACCCAGCGCTGGTTAAAGAGCTCGCGGAAGTCGGTGCACGTTTTACCCACCACAGTTCAATCGCTCCCACAGGCACTATCAGTTTATCGCTGGCGAATAACTCCAGTAACGGTATCGAACCTTCGTTTGCCCATCACTATTCACGTAACGTCATTCGTGAAGGTAAAAAGAGCAAAGAAAAAGTCGATGTGTTCTCGTTTGAATTACTCGCGTATCGCGAACTAATTAATAAAAAAGCGATGCCTTTTGCACAAGATGAAGAAGCAAAACTGCCAGACTACTTTATTGCCGCCGATGACGTTTCACCAAAACAACATGTTGATATTCAGGCCGCAGCACAAAAGTGGGTTGATTCGAGTATTTCTAAAACAGCAAACGTGCCAACCGATTATGCCTTTGATGACTTCAAAGATATTTACACCTATGCTTATGAGCAGGGTTTAAAAGGCTGCACCACGTTCCGCTTTAACCCGGAAGCCTTCCAGGGTGTATTGGTTAAAGAAGCAGACTTAGAAAACACCATGTATAAATTTACTTTAGACAATGGTGAAGTAGTCGAAGTCAAAGGCAGTGAAGAGATTGAGTATGATGGTGAGATGCATACTGCAGCGAATTTATTTGATGCCCTTAAAGAGGGGTATTATGGCAAATTTTAGGAGGCGCTAACGCCGCCTAAAGAAGTGAAAATAAATTAATTTTCAGATAACAGGTTAAAGTTATAGAAAAATAAAAAATTCAGTTAAATTGCTCTCTAACAAAAATAAACGTTCTATTCCCTCTTCCTATGGGAGAGGGTGAGGGAAGATAAGAACATAAGCAGGGTTAAGTATATAAACCCAAAAAAGAATCTGAACGGGATGGGGTAAGTTAGGAAGTTAGAATAAAAATTGATAATTACTCTAATTTATCCAGCTCGATCAGAACAAAATAATAGAATATTAGCTTTAGTCAAAAACAGAAGTTAAATATAAAAAATATAAAAGTAACAATAGTTTAAGAGGAATAGCAACATGACGGTAAAAATTTCGCATAAAATTGTCAGTTATGCAGTGTCTAAGGAAGACGAAGATGATGCAGCAGCAGAAGCAGCACTAAACAGTGTTGAGGCTGAAGATCATAAAGTTATACAAATGCATGAAAAGCTTGAACGTCCAGAAATGTTGCTGGGTTCAACCTATAAAGTAAAAACACCACTATCAGAACATGCTTTATACATCACCGTGAATGATGTTATTTTAAACGAAGGCACAGACCATCAACTACGTCGTCCATTTGAAGTTTTCATTAACTCAAAAAATATGGATCACTTTCAGTGGATTGTTGCATTAACAAGAATCATCTCAGCAGTCTTCCGCAAAGGTGGCGACGTCACGTTCTTGGTTGATGAATTACGTTCAGTCTTCGATCCACGTGGCGGTTACTTTAAGAAAGGCGGTAAATACATGCCTTCACTCGTTGCCGAAATCGGTGATGCTATCGAATGCCATCTTCGTATGATCGGCATGATAAAAGACGAAGGCCTGGACGAGCACCAGCAAAAACTTGTTGCAGAAAAACGCGCGCAGCTAGATGGTCAAACAAAACAAGCAGAAGAAACAGCCGGTGCAGCAACTGACTTTCCGGCCAGTGCACAGCTTTGTGGTAAGTGTTCTACCAAAGCGTTGATTAAGATGGATGGGTGTATGACGTGTCTTAACTGCGGCGACTCCAAATGCGGCTAAAGAGCGGCGTCAGTAATCCGCTGAACTGCGTTGCAGCACTTTTTTAAAATACTCACGTACTGATTGTACGCTCCGTTATTAAAAAAGCACTGTGCCTTGTCAGCGAATCCCTGACTTGCTCTTGGTAAGTAAGCGAATAATCTTACTGCCCTAATTCCCTCCCCCATTTTGGGGGAGGGCGAGGGTGGGGGAAATAAAGTATTAAACATCATTTGGGTATGCTGTTTAATAAAAAGGAAATAAATACAGGATGTAGTTATGAGAAAATTTGGGGAAGAAGAAATAAAAATAACAAGCCTTATAAAAGGCTGGAGTCAAGAGTAGTAATTTAAAGGCAGCCTTTGGCTGCCTTTTTTGTTTAATGAAATAAACTGTGCGGCATATTACGGGAAGTATGCTGCTTGCAGTCTAATTCACTGTTAGCATTTTAAACAGGACGTGCATCCTTTGTTTAACCATAAATTGTTCGACAAATACGGTTTTGACGAGGTCCCTCTTGATCGGGACATATATATAGTCGATGAAACTTATCTTAGCGAATATGAGGACTTGATGCTTCGATTCTTTGAAGGCGCTGAGTACGAAAGTGTTGGGTATGTTAGTTATGTAGCAGCGAGGGCGATCAATGATAATTCTATTGAGCTTTCTTGGTATGCAAATGTGCATGATCGATTTCACGAAATTGCCATAACTTTGCCTCGTAATCAGTTCATCACATGTGTTGGTTCGCAGCAGTGCGATGAAAAGCCACGAATTTTTGTTAAAAGTGAATGGCTTGAAAATATTTATTTGAGAACTTATTCGGTATTCGCATTGATTGATGCGGCTGATGTTAAGGTGGCATTAGGCAATGCCACTATCACAAGGTCTCGACTCATCGAGTTAAGAAATAAAATGGACGATTTGTCCCAGAAACATACAGACATTTCATTTATTTCATTTGCCGATAGCCTTCTTCTAAAAAGTAACTGGTCTGTAGGTCATTTTAAAAGCAACATAAAATACACGTATTCACCGGAAATATTTATCCATCTGGCTGGCGAAATAGATAACATTTATCAAGAAATATTAGGGCTGAAAACATATGCTGTAATAGCCCAAGGCGGCAATGAATACTACGATGATGCATTGTTACATATATCGCCATCTAAAAATCATATTTGTCTTAACAGCTTAGGAGTTCCATTTGCGCAGTTAATGGAGATCGAAGGAACGGCTAGAAAGGCTATTAAGTTTGATATTCATCCTCGCTCTGAGCTGTACATGGACGAACAATATTTTCACTCATTAAAATTTAAATTAGGTTTCGAGAAGAATGCAGAGCCAAGCAATCAGTATCAAGCAAAAATGATGTCAACCCCATCTGAGTATTACTACTCTTCACTTAGCAATATCATCAATAATCTTGAGATAGATAAATGAATGCTAACAATGCCGTCAACACGGACGCAATTTCCGTTCGCTGCACTCTCTACAATTGCGCCGGTTACGCTAGGCGTTAAATTCTTAGGGAAATATCGTGGTTGACCTGACAAATATAGATAGTAAGCTTTTGTTGGGAATATTAACACCGATCTTATTGGCAGCTGGTTATTTCTATTGTTCAAGGAAAGAGAGCATTAAAAATAGGATATTTGGGGTCAGAGTAAAAATAGCACGGGTGTTATTCGAAAAAATGTTAGAGTTTTTACTCTGACCCGAAATATCAATAATGGCGCTGGAATTTCATTAGGTTTATCTGTTAACCATAGTTAGGAAGTAATACCGTGGTTTCATTGACGACACAAAAAGAAGCAAGAGAGGTCAGAGATCTTCCTTTCTGCTACATGTGCGGTAATGAGTTTGAAGACGGGGTAGCAATTAATCACGACCATGTTCCGCCTGAGTCAATATTCGACAAGTCGGACAGGGATTTTCCACTGAAACTCGCGATACATGAAGAACGGTGTCATAGGGAAATGAACCTCGACGACGAGGTAATGGGGCAGCTAGTCGCATTGATTCATGGGAAGCAGCCATCCGAAAAGAATGACAAACTTAAAATAGGCATTTATCGTAGGATCAATACAGGAAGAATCATGGCTTCTTTCAACCAGCGAAACATTGAGTTCTTACTTAGACGTTGGTTAAGTGGATTTCATGCAGCACTATATCATGAACCTTTAGATGGAAATACAAAATTTGCAATTCAAACACCTTTTCCTTCGGGTGCTGTTGAGAACGGCCAATTCATCGAGGATCCAATAAGGGAGCAACACTATAAATTTGTTGAATGTATAAAGAGAAATAGAGCCGCGAACAATTTGGATTACATCGAATATAATAATGGAAAGTTACGGTATGAGTGTGTATGGGATCAAATGAGTGACAATAGCTGGGCTTGTGTATTTGCTCTTGACTTGTATGGATGGAAAGAGCTTGGAGATGTAAACAACTTTCAAGCAAGAGGATGCGCAGGCTTATATAGGTGTCCTAGTGGAAAAGCGCCAACTATAGCTTGTTTGGCGACGCAGTTGGAATTTTTACAAGAAAATATTGATGGTGCGGATCCATTCAACCCATGAGCAGCTACGCAGCACGTAGGATCAGGTCTTGTTTCTTGCTTTTATAAAGATTGCCAGCACAGGTTTTTGAGTTATTTTAAAAGGGAATAGCTATGCCAAATATATTAATAAATTCAGTCGATGAGATAAAAGAAATTGAAAATTTGCTGAATAAAAGCCTGCCTAATTATAGGCAAGCCTACAGTGATAGAACTTCTTGGCTGATGGCGTGTATTTCTGAGCTCGCTTATGTGAAATTTAACCCGATATTTAAGGATACAACAAAAGACTATTTTATAAAAAAAGTATCTGAATTAGTGAGTGATAATAAAATAAAATCGCTAAACAGTTTAATTAAAATTGTCGGCTATGATGCTAAAAAAGAAGAGGAAAAATTAAAGGAAAATGTTGAATTTTTAAAGCTTAAACTCATAAAAACATTTGATAGCAATGGAACACAAGCTATATTTCTTGAAAATGATAACTACGTGTTTCTTGGGTTTAGGGGGACAGAAGCTACGAGTATTAAAGATATTAAGGCTGATGCTAATGCGGTTACTAAAGTTTGTGAATCTGGCGGAAAAATTCATTCAGGGTTTGATAAAGCATTTAGTCAGGTAGTTATAGAAATTCAAACTTTGTTAAACAAAGACGAATTTGCAAACAAACCTCTTTTTATAACGGGACATAGTTTAGGTGGAGCCTTAGCAACAATTGCGACTAAAAAATTAACTCACAATGGCGGGGTTGCTGCTTGTTATACCTTTGGCTCACCTAGAGTGGGAGATATTGATTGGACAACAAATATCAAAACACCAATTTATAGGATAGTTAATGCCGCCGACCCCGTAACAATGCTTCCTCCTGGCTCTGAAACTATCGGTCTGTTTGCCTGGCTGTTTGGTTTTGTTCCTCATTTTGGAATGACAATAAGAAAAGTTTTGCTTTCAAAATTTAATGGTTATTTTCATTCCGGGGATATGAGGTACTTAAGTAATTGTGTAAATAAAGATTACAGCAATGTAAAATTACTCTATGCCGTTAGTTTTATATTCCGTATTAAAGCATTTTTAAAGAAAAAAGTATCATTTCTCGAAATACCAGCAGATCATTCTATCTCTGTGTATAGAAGAAAATTAAAAATCATTGCGTATGGTAGAAATAAAGATACATAACACATAATTTTAGCCGGCCGCTAACGAGTTAATTAAATTCAAGAATTAGGTAAAAGAAGTGATGTTTCACAGCAACCGCTGATTGTTTACCAAACTATATAGATGGGAGGGAGAATGAAATTTTTACAAATTACCACGATATCAATTTTTATTTTGGTTACAGGTTGTGCA
>Ga0316207_10005137_pt1 | contig 10987 bp, 9 predicted proteins | sample 6weekpyrite_MG_FD_204943 | JGI IMG/M metagenome (GOLD analysis project Ga0316207, IMG submission 204943) | Microbial mat bacterial communities from mineral coupon in-situ incubated in ocean water Damariscotta River, Maine, United States -... | ecosystem: Environmental > Aquatic > Marine >...
TCATCGAGCCGTTTTAGATGTTCATCAAGGCGAAAGAGCTTGCCGCCATAGGCGGGGATTACCTCGTAGATGCCGTCGCCAAAGATGAAGCCGCGATCTAGCGGTGAGATGCGCGCTTCATTGGCGGGTAGAAATGAGCCATTTAAATAGCTAATTGATGACATATGCGGTTATTCAAAAAATAGCGAAAATTCATCGGACAGACGCTGGAACATACTGCCTTCTTCAACCGCCTGTAATGCAACCAGCGGGCGCTCAACAATGCCGCTGCCTTCTAGCGAGATATCAACGGTGCCGTGTGAACTGCCCTTTGCAACGGGCGCGATGATCTGGGTGTCGATCTTCATTGACGCGTCGAGTTTGTCGTAACGGCCGCGTGGAATGGTGATGTAGAGGTCTTCGGCAAGCCCCAGCGCTAGCTGCTCGCTTGCCCCCTTCCAGATGCGTGACGTGGTGAGCTGGCTATTGGCGCTGTAGAGTTTGCGTGTCTCAAAGAAGCGGAAGCCATAGTTGAGTAATTTCTGACTCTCTTTGGCGCGTGCCTCTTTGCTTCGGGTGCCAAGGACGATCGAGATCAGGCGCATGTCGTCGCGTAGCGCTGATGAGATCAGGCAGTAGCCAGCAGAATCTGTATGTCCGGTTTTGACGCCATCGACATATTTGTCGCGCCATAGCAGGGCGTTACGATTGTGCTGGCGGATGTCGTTATAGGTGAACTCTTTGATTGAGTACCATTTGTAGTATTCAGGAAATTCTCTGATCAGTGCCTTGGTCAGTAGTGCAAGGTCATGCACAGTGGTGTAGTGATCGGAATCTGGCATGCCGGTGCTGTTAACGAAATTCGTATTGCGCATGCCGAGTTTGTCGGCGTGGTGATTCATTAAAGAGGCAAAGGCATCTTCGCTACCGGCGACATGCTCGGCAAGTGCGACGCTCGCGTCATTGCCTGACTGAATGATCATCCCCTTCAATAAATTTTCGACTGAAACCCGCTTGTTAACCTCAATAAACATTTTTGAGCCTTTCATGCGCCACGCCTTTTCACTCACCAGTACTTCAGTGGTGAGTTGCAGGTTACCGGCGCGCAGTTCGCTGAAGACGATATGGGCGGTCATCAGTTTGGTAAGGCTGGCAGGTTCCATCTGTTCGTGGCTATTCTTTTCTGCGATGATCTGGCCGCTGTTGAAATCTTGCAGCAGATAACCGCGCGCGGCGATTTCAGGCACGTTGGGGGTTGGCATGGCAGCGGTTGCCACGCTGAGCGGTATTAGTGTTGCCAATAACCCCGCTACAATGCCCGTGCAGCGGGGCACCGCGAGAAAGACGCGCTGACAATGAGTCAGAAGCATGGCAGTGAATGTCATCGCGTTTTTGAGGGGTGAATTGATAATGTGGCTCACGAAGTAGGCTCTCCAAAGTCTGACTTTATATCGGCAGCCCATAGTCTAACAAATTCTGAGCGCACTGCGCTGTTTCGCGTTCAACGCTATCGGTGCGTTTTACGCGGGTTTTATCGGTCGTCGATGGTGTCAGTCGATGATCACATGAGGGTTTTCGATGCCGAGCTGGGCGAGGCGTTTGATTACCTGATCGGCCTCGGGAACGTTGTCGATTGGGCCGATGCGCACGCGAAAGATCGCGCTGTTGGTATTGGCGCCCTGTGTCACATTGATTTTTGAAATAGGGAGTGTTTCGATATCACGAATGCGGATCTTGAGGTTTTCTGCGTTAAAGCGGTCACCAAAGGCCCCTACCTGCAAATAGATATCAACTGGTTGCCCGGGGGCGATGCGTTTGAGTTTCTCTGCCTGAGGGGCTGAGGCCTGGACTGGCATCTGAACGGCTTCTGGGGTGACAGCAATAATTTTTGCTGGCGGTGCGAGTGCAATGGGGGTGGCGAGTTGCGCTGGAGGGGGAGTGGTTTGCTGCTGCGTAGTAATGAGGCTGGGCGTGGGCAGTGGTTGCGTGGGGTCGATTGCGCGGACTTCCACGAGTCCTGTGCCCGCCTTGGTGATGCCCAGTTTAATCGCGGCAGCATAAGAGAGATCGATAATACGGCCCTTTTTAAACGGGCCACGATCATTAATTTTCACGATAATCTTACGGCCGTTTTTCAGGTTGGTCACTTCGGCGTAGGTGGGCAGTGGCAGGCTTTTATGGGCGGCTGTCATCGCCAGCATGTCATAGGGTTCACCGCTGGAGGTGCGTCTGCCATGGAATTTGGTGCCGTACCAGGAGGCGATACCGCGCTCGACGTGATTAAGGCTACTTTTTTTCACAAAATAGCGTTGCCCGAAGACGACATAGGATTCGGGGTTACCATAGCGGCTATGCGGTTCTACGCGCGGAATGGCGTTAGCGACATTGGAGACGTCGACGGGATGTGCCGGTGCGCTATCCTGTCGGGTGAAGAAGCTTGATCCACCGGGCAGATTGCCGCAACCGCTGAGCAGGAGCGGAAGGGTTATCGCTGCAATTCTGAAATGTTTAATAAGCGTCATAATCAGTAAAATAGAATCATGCTGAGCAGTCTAATTTAGTTTAGCGATGGCAGCGTTGTGTTGCTCCCGTAGCGCGCTGGCAATTTGAAAGATCGCCATCGAGTAGAGTGCGCTGTGATTGTAGCGCGAAATGGCGTAGAAGTTGCGATAGGTGACCCAGTGTTCATTATTTTTCTCGCCTTTCAGTTCGATCAATGTTGCCTTGGTTGAGCCGGCTATTGTATTGAGTTCAGCCTGGTCGAGGGTAACGCCCTGCGCCGTGATGTGAGCCAATGTCTGCTTGGGTTTAAGGCTCTTTTTTATCAATTTTTTATAATCACTACCAGAAACATTCGCTTTGCTGGCGATGGGTGCACCGTGTTTCCAGCCGTGACGACGAAAATAGTTGGCCACACTGCCGATCGCATCATCGGTGTTTTCCCATAGGTCACGTTTACCATCGCCGCTGAAATCGACCGCGTATTCACGATAGCTGCTGGAAATAAACTGGGGTTTGCCCATCGCGCCCGCATAGGAGCCTTTTACGCTGCGTGGATCGATCGCCTCTTCGCGAGTCATTAACAGATAGTGTTCTAATTCTGAGCGGAAGAATTTTCCTCGTCTAGGGTAATCAAAGCCGAGGGTGGTGAGTGAATCGAGCAGGCGATAGCTACCTTTGTGTACGCCGTAAAATGATTCGACACCGATGATGGCGGTGATGATCTCAGGTGGTACGCCATATTTCTTTTCGGCACGGAGCAGCGTGTCGTTGTTTTCCTGCCAGAACTGCAGGCCACGTTTGATCCGTTTGTCGGTGACAAAGATTGGGCGATATTTATGCCACGGCTTGGCTTCGTAGGGACGGGTGATTGCTTTGATCACGGCATCGCTATGCTTCGCTTCATTGAGCAGTTGTGTGAGTGGTTCGCGCTCAAATTGATGTTTGTTGACCATCTTTTCGATGAACTGCTGAACCTCGGCGCGCTGGGTGAAGTCGCTATTGGCAGCGATGGCGCCGTTGGCTGTGAGTAACAGTGTCAGGAGTGATGTGAGCACTACGATTTTGTTGGGAAGTGAAATGGACATCTTAACGCGCTCGCTATCAGTAATGGGGTTGCTAATTTGAAAGGAGGCGGCGATGGGTGTGTATCGACATTAACACGCCAAAGCCGGCCATCATCGTTACCATTGAGGTGCCGCCGTAGCTGATCAGTGGTAGTGGCAGTCCCACCACTGGTAGCAATCCGGAGACCATCCCGATATTGACAAACGTATAGACGAAGAAGGTCAAAATCAAGCTGCCACCGAGCAGTCGAGTGAAGGTGCTTTGTGCCTGGGTTGCGATATAAAGGCCGCGGATAACAATAAAAAGGTACAGCGCCAGCAGGCAGACGATGCCGATAAAGCCAAACTCTTCGCTAAACACGGAAAAGATGAAGTCAGTGGTGCGCTCTGGTAAAAATTCAAGGTGAGACTGGGTACCGTTGAGCCAGCCTTTGCCATAGGTGCCACCGGAACCGATGGCGATCTTGGATTGAATAATATGATAACCGGAGCCGAGCGGGTCATTTTCCGGGTTGAGAAATGTCATCACCCGGGCCTTTTGGTAGGCGTGCAGGTTGATCCAGAGCAGTGGTGCGCAGGTGGCAATCAGCGCCATGAAGGCGGCCACATGCTTCCAGCGAATACCGGAGAGTAGCAGCACAAAAACACCTGAGCTGGCGATTAAAATTGAGGTGCCGAGGTCGGGTTGCTTTGCGATCAGAACAACCGGCACGATAATCAACAGGCAGGCAATAAAGATGTTTTTGAGCGTTGGCGGCACGGGGTTATCCGCGAGGTACCAGGCGACCATGACTGGCACGGCGAGTTTCATCACCTCGGAGGGTTGAAAACGGAAGAAGCCGAGGTCTAGCCAGCGCTGTGCCCCTTTACCTTCGTCGCCTATTAACAGCACTGCTGCGAGCAGTATCAGACCGCCGCCAAAGGCCCATGGTGCCCACAGCTGGATGTGATGTGGCGGGATCTGCGCGACGATAAACATTACCGTAAATGCCAGCGCGAGGCGCGTTAACTGGCGTGCGATGACCGCGTCGTTTTGACCGCTGGCGCTGTAGAGAATTGCCAGGCCCACTGCCGAAAGAATCACGATGCCGAGAAGTAGCGGAATATCGAGATGCAGTCCGCGGGTAAACATGCGCGACTGGCGGCGTTCGCCCCACTGGGTATATTCGTGGTTTCTGGTCTTCATCATGAGGACTGTTTCGAGGCCATGTATTGATCGATGATTTTACGCGCGACCGGTGCCGCTACTGAACCACCGCTGCCACCGTTTTCAACGATCACCGCAATCGCAATCTCTGGTTTGTCTGCCGGTGCAAAGGCGATAAAGAGGGCGTGATCACGCAGGCGCTCGGCAATATCCTCTTCCACATATTTTTCATCCTGTTTAATCCCAAAGACCTGCGCGGTACCCGTTTTACCGGCAATCTTGAATGAAATGTCTTTGCTGATAGAGCGTGCGGTACCGTGAATACTATGAACCGTTTTGACCATCGCCTCGACCATAAATTCCCAGTGCTCATCGGTGGCGATTTTGTGTCGATCTTCCTGGTCAAATACGACAGGGGCCAATTCACTGTTGAGGCTTGAGCCCAATGCTTTAACCAGATGTGGCTGAGAGTGCAGGCCGCGACTCGCGAGTGTGGCGGTGGCGGAAGCAAGTTGCAGGGGGGTTGTCAGGTTGTAACCCTGGCCGATGCCGCTGATTAATGTCTCGCCGGTGTACCATGGCAGCCCTTTCTTTTGGCGTTTCCAGTGGCTGGATGGCAGGATGCCTGAGAGTTCTCCGGGTAGATCGATACCGGTTTTTTTGCCTAACCCAAATTGAGAGAGGTAGTCGCTCATGGCATCGATACCAAGGTGCAATGCCATGTCATAAAAATAGACATCACAGGATTCGATGATGGCCTTTTCAAGGTTGGTGCTGGCGTGGCCTGTTTTTTTCCAGTCACGGTACTTATGGTCATCGCCTTTGAGTGAAAACCAGCCAGGGCAGAAGGTACTCTTTTGAATCGTTACTATTTCATTCTCAAGCCCAGCCAGGCCAATCAGTGGTTTGATGGTGGAGCCGGGTGGGTACTGGCCCTTGAGGGCACGGTTAAAGAGTGGGTTATCAATGTCTTCCTGTAGTGCGCGGTAGCTCTTTGAATCGATGCCAACAACAAAGGGGTTGGGGTCGTAGCTCGGTTTGCTGACCATTGCGAGTACTTCGCCGCTGCGCGGATCGATTGCGATCGCGGCTCCGCGATGGTTGCCAAGTGCCTTATCCGCAGCCTGTTGTAGTGCGATATCGAGGGTTAAGTACAGGTCGCTGCCGGGTTGTGGCGGTGTCTGCTCAAGGGTGCGAATGGTGCGCCCGACGACATTTGTTTCAATGCTTTTGAAGCCAACGCTACCGTGCAGTGAATCTTCATAGAACTTCTCAATGCCAAGTTTTCCGATGTGATGGGTAGCACTGTAGTTTGCCGGGTCGACTTTTTTCAATTCGTTGATGTTGATCCGCCCAACATAACCGATAACGTGCGCGGTGAGATGGCTATAGGGGTAGTCACGCACCAGTCGCGCTTCGATCTCCACGCCGGGGAAGCGATGGCGGTTGGCCGCAAAGCGAGCCACTTCAACATCATTCAGGTGGGTGCGAAGTGGAATGCTGCGAAAGGCACTTTTTTGCTGTAACTGTTTGTTGAAGCGTTTCAGGTGATCGTCAGAGATTTCAATGATCTCTCCTAATGCGGCGACAGTTTGATCGATATCGCTGATGCGTTCTGGCACGATCTCCAGGCTGAAGGCGGGCAGGTTTTGCGCGAGGATGATGCCGTTACGGTCGTAGATCAGGCCACGTGTCGGTGGTACGGGCACGATGCTAACGCGATTATCTTCCGCCAGGGTGTTGTAATGATCGTGGCTAATAATCTGTAGATAGACGAGGCGCGCTAAAATCACAAAGATCATGATCACCACTAATGCGAGTGCGATCGCCGCACGCTCATTGAAGGTGCGGCTTTCTCGAATGTGATCTTTAATGCGAAGGCGTGCCATCAGCGGGTATCAATGATTTCGATGGTGGCGCATGGCCAATGTTGAAGGTTGCACAGAGATCATTTATGAGACCTTGAATTTTCTGCGTAGTGCGCGCAGGGTGATAAAGACGAGTGGCCATGCAATCATACTACTGAGTGATGGTAGCCAGTAAGTCATGAGATCGATCGGCTGGCCAGTGATCCCTTTCACCCACAGGTGTAGCATCTGGCTCAGTGCCACTAGCACAAAGACGCTTAATGCCTGTTGCCATAGTGGGAAGACGCGCAGCCGTTGATATAGTTTTAGTGTGATGTAGGCGATGATGCAGAGTGCGAGCGCATTTTGCCCCAGCAGACCGACGCGTAAAACATCGAGCATTAGACCGATAATCCACGCAGAAATGACACCAACGCGGTTTGGCAGCGCCATACACCAGTAAATCAGTACGAGTGTAACCCACTCGGGGCGTGCCACAGCAAGCCAGTCCGGCAGCGGAAAGACAGTGAGTGCCAGTGCGACGATAAAACTAAAAATGATGACTTCAATGCCGTGTGCTTTTTTATGAATCACGGGCTTGTTTCTCCCGCGTTCTCTTCTATTACGGCATCTATTGCGATATCGACTTCGTCACTGCCTGCCTCGGGTGGATTAATCCATACCAGCAGCACTTCGCGTGCGCTTTCAAGTTTGCCGGTTGGCACTGCCTGAACCTCAGCAAAGGGCTGGCCGGGGTTGCGTGTGACAACGGTAACGCGTGCTGCCGGGTAACCGGGAGGAAAGCGCCCGCCGAGGCCTGATGTGACCAATAAATCACCCACCTCAATGTCGGCGTTGTTCGGTAGATGTGGCAATTCAAGGCGGTTTGTTTCGCCAGTGCCCATCGCGATGGCACGCTGTCCGCTGCGATTGACCTGCACCGGCAGTGCGTGACTGGGGTCGGTGATCAGCATTGCGGTGCTATTAAATGGTGAGGTATGTACCACCTGTCCCAGAATGCCGCTGGCATCGAGAATCGGTTGGCCGGGGTAGACATCATTGTGAGCGCCTTTGCTGATGACAACTTGCTGGGTGAAGGGTTTCATGTCGACTGATAGTAATTCAGCGATCAGTACCTTATCGCTGACATTGATGGATGAATCCAGCAGTGCGCGCAGGCGCATGTTTTCAGCGGCAAGTGCATCGAGCTTTTGTAGCTGTGTGTCATACAGAAACTGTTGTGAACGCAGCGTGTTGTTCTGATCGATCAGCGTCTGGCGGCTGGAAAGTGATTCGGACAGCCATTCACCAATACCGGAGGGCAGGTTGATCAGGTACTGAACCGGATAGATGGCTGTAGTGAGTACACCGCGCACGCTTTCCATGTGTTGCTGGCGGTGATCCATCACCATCATGGTGATAGACAGAAACGTCAGGATGATCAGGCGCAGCGTGGTGGACGGCCCTTGTACAAATAGGGGTTTTATAGGGCACCTCTCAGACGATTTTCAATTGCTTAAAACCGCATCCCTTGCCCGGGGTCGCGCGGTTTTCCTCCTTGCTGAACTACTCAATAATGACGAGCGTTACGGCTCGTTGTTATTCTACCGCAAAGATGTCGCCGTTGTGTTCATCAATCATATCGAGTGCTTCACCACCACCACGCGCGACACAGGTCAGTGGGTCTTCGGCGATGATCACTGGCAGGCCGGTCTCTTCAGCCAGCAGGCGATCAAGATCGCGCAGCAGTGCGCCACCACCGGTGAGTACCATGCCGCGCTCGGCAATGTCAGCACCGAGTTCTGGTGGCGTTTGCTCTAATGCGGCTTTGACTGCGCCGACGATGCCAGAAAGCGGTTCCTGCAGGGCTTCGAGAATCTCATTGCTGTTGAGGCTAAATGTCCGCGGTACACCTTCAGCGAGGTTACGACCGCGTACTTCGATCTCTTTTACTTCCATGCCGGGATAAGCTGCACCGATCTCTTTTTTGATTTTTTCAGCGGTTGATTCACCAATGAGACTGCCGTAGTTACGACGCACGTAGTTGATGATCGCATCATCAAAACGGTCTCCACCGATACGGACAGAGGCAGAATAAACAATACCGTTAAGTGAAATGACCGCGACTTCAGTGGTACCGCCGCCGATGTCGAGTACCATCGTGCCACTCGCTTCGCTCACCGGCATGCCGGCACCAATCGCCGCAGCCATTGGCTCTTCAATTAGATAAACCTCACGCGCGCCGGCACCCGCGGCAGATTCTTTGATCGCGCGACGCTCAACCTGGGTTGAGCCACAGGGAACGCAGATCAGTACACGCGGGCTGGGGCGCAGAAATCTGTTTTCGTGCACTTTTCGGATGAAATGCTGCAACATTTTCTCGGTCACGGTGAAGTCGGCGATCACACCATCTTTCAGCGGACGAATCGCGACGATGTTGCCCGGGGTGCGGCCAATCATCAATTTCGCTTCGGCACCAACGGCGGCAATCGAACGAGGACTACCCGAACCACTCTCCTGACGGATGGCAACAACAGAAGGCTCATCGAGGACGATGCCCTGGCCACGGACATAAATTAGAGTGTTGGCGGTACCGAGGTCGATGGAGAGATCGTTGGAGAACATTCCGCGGAATCGTTTGAAGAACATGGGGGATTCAATCCTGTGCTAAGTAATCGGAAATACTCTAGCAGTGGGTGACTATTAGAGCAAGCGTGTTGAGTTATTCGGCCATTCATGCTGTTTTTTTAATTCTGCTTGTATTTTACCTATTTGACAGCGTCTGTGGGATGATTTTTTTTCAGCAAAGAGCTCGAATATGGTAAATTCTTTTCCCTTGTTGTTTGGAATCATCGTTTTGATGAAAGAGGTTAGTTATGTCAGTGGATCAGTCCGATATCACCAAAGTTGCGTTGCTCGCGCGCCTGAAAATTGATGAGGCCGATGTGCCGCAGTATGTCGACAATCTGTCGAACATTCTAGGTTTGGTCGAGCAGATGAACGAGGTGAACACCGACGATGTGGTGCCGATGGCGCACCCGCTTGATGCGGCGCAACGTTTACGTGCCGACGAGGTGACAGAAACGAACCAACGTGACAAATTCCAGGTGTTAGCGCCGCAGGTAGAGTCTGGCCTCTATCTCGTACCAAAAGTGATCGAGTGATCATGGCAGGTCACGTCGTTTGTTCCCTCTATATTAACTGGTCGGCTTTTAAATAATCGTTATGCATACAAAAACTATTTCTCAATTGAGTGCTGCACTGCGCAGCGGTGAAGTCTCCAGTGTGGAGTTGACCACCCTTTTTCTCGACCGAATCAAACAGCACAATCCCGCATTGAACTGTTTTATCTCAGTAACCGAGGCGCAGGCGCTTGCAGCGGCAGCGGCGGCTGATCAACGTTTGAAGGCGGGTAACGCCGCGCCGTTGACTGGCGTGCCGATCGCGCACAAAGATATTTTCTGTACCGAAGGGGTGAAAACGACCTGCGCCTCGAAGATGCTGGATAACTTTATTGCGCCTTATGAATCAACCTGTACCGCCAAATTTCGCGATGCGGGTGCGGTGATGTTGGGTAAAACTAATATGGATGAGTTTGCGATGGGGTCTTCCAATGAGACCAGTTATTATGGTGTGGTGAAAAACCCGTGGGATCAGGCGCGCGTACCGGGTGGCTCTTCCGGCGGTTCTGTTTCTGCGGTGGCCGCGCGACTGGCACCAGCTGCAACCGGCACCGATACTGGTGGCTCGATTCGCCAGCCCGCCGCACTGTGTGGCCTGACTGGTTTGAAACCAACTTATGGCCGTGTTTCTCGTTTCGGCATGATCGCGTTTGCGTCGAGCCTTGATCAGGCGGGGCCTGTCACCTATAGCGCAGAAGATGCGGCGTTGATGATGAATGTAATGGCCGGTTTTGACGAGCGTGACTCGACCAGTGTCGAGCGCGATGTGCCGGATTACAGCGCAAATCTCGAAAATGGCATCGAAGGACTCAAGATTGGCCTGCCCAAAGAGTATTTTGGCGAAGGGCTGGATGATGGCGTCGCGCGCGTGATCGATGCGGCGATCAAGGAATACGAAGCACTGGGCGCGGTGGTGAAAGAGATCAGCCTGCCAAACACCGCGCTGGCAGTGCCAACCTATTATGTGGTGGCACCGGCGGAATGTTCGACCAATCTTTCGCGTTTCGATGGGGTGCGCTTTGGTCACCGCTGTGATGATCCGCAGGATCTGTTTGATCTCTACACCCGTTCGCGTGGTGAAGGGTTTGGCGCGGAGGTGAAGCGCCGCATCATGATCGGCACCTATGTGCTGTCGGCCGGTTACTACGACGCCTATTATCTGAAGGCGCAGAAAATTCGTCGTCTGATCAGTGAGGATTTTCGCGCTGCTTTTGAGGAGGTCGATGTGATCATGGGGCCGACGGCACCTGGCACCGCGTTTAAACT
>Ga0316207_10005138_pt1 | contig 10986 bp, 8 predicted proteins | sample 6weekpyrite_MG_FD_204943 | JGI IMG/M metagenome (GOLD analysis project Ga0316207, IMG submission 204943) | Microbial mat bacterial communities from mineral coupon in-situ incubated in ocean water Damariscotta River, Maine, United States -... | ecosystem: Environmental > Aquatic > Marine >...
TTTATTAATTAAGTAATGTTGGGCTTAAGCGCGATGCCCCCGCTGACTCTAGCGGTGCTCTACAGGTTTTTTGCCTTGAGGTAACGGCTAGTTTCTAGGGGAGAGAAACGCTTTTCTGGCGTCTAGTTTTGACCATAATTTATCTATTTCTTTCTGTCTCGACGGTAGCAGTGGCGATCTCATTTTATCTATTGCCTTGGCCAGACTTAACTGGCCTGCTGCTGCGTTTAGAACGTTTGCATTGATTAGTAACTCGGCTTTTCTAAGGACTACTGCCAGAGTTGGTTTTATCTCTAAGGCTTGGTCTAGTGATCTTAATGCGCCTTTCAAATTGCGATCTTTTATATATAGCTCTGATTTCAAAAGCATAAGTTTTGTTTGCACAAGTTGGTTTGATATTGAGGCATCGCTGTTTAATATCTGATCTATTAACGCGATCATTCCTTTGGCGGTGATTTGTTGGCAATCTTCGGTGATTACTTTACTGGCCAGGTTTGGAAGACTGGCCCCAAGGTATGAATCGGGGCGCAAGCTTGAGCTGCTTTTATAAAGCTCCATAAACTTATTTTTGGTCAAGACCCCCAATTGGCAGAGTGAATCCACGTATACCGTTGCTATTCCTAATGATTCGGGGAATTGTTGTTTTGTCTTTTCCAGTTGAGCCAAGGCACTGTCGTCACCCAATCTGAATAATTCCTTTGTCTGGATAATTTGCGCGCGAAGTGAATCGGGTTGGTTTTTTGCTATTTTTGCAATGAGTTGAGTGTTGTTGCCCCAGGTGTTGCTATGTTGCCATGTGGTTACAGCCAGGGATGTGATGACCACAGCACCACCTATGATTAATAACTTTCTATTGCGGGCAGTTAGTTTTTCCGCATAAAAACTAATGGCCAGGATAATTCCCAGCATAGGCAGGTAGCTGCGGTGTTCAAAGTACATTTCCAGCGGTAAAACTGACGACTCCAGTAGGTGGCCAGCCAGGAACCACAACACAGCAAAGCTTAATACCGGAAGTCTTTTTCTGAGGATAAGGCTTGCGAACAGGATAGCGATAAGAGTGATTAGCGACAGCAGCGTTGTTGCTGGTGATAATAGTGACTTTGATACCTGAAAATCATCAAAAAATAATGCCGGTGTGTGTGCAGGAAAAATTATTTTTGCCACGTAATCCCACAAAACTCTGGGTTGTGACAGCAGACGTTCATAGAGGTTGAAGTCCCTCAGGGAATACTTGATAAGGTGGTTGTCTGCACTGTAACCAAGATATAGTAGCAGCGCTATGACAGGTGCCACTAGAATTGGGATAGCCCAGTAGCGCCAGTGTTGTGGACGGGGAACGCTGCGCAATAAGGTGAACTCAATCACCAGGATGTAGAGTGGCAGCAGTACGCCATTTTCCTTGCTTAGCGTTGCCAACAGACCAAATATAATTACCGCCACCGACATCCAAAGATAACCTGGCCCCGGGGATGACGGCAGTTTCTGTCTGCCGTACAGGTAACACCAGATTCCAATCAGCGTGAATAAGGCGACAAGCTCAGTCATTCGTTGGATGACATACAGCACTGTTGATATGTGCAGCGGATGTAGGGCCCAGATGCCAGCGCAGAGAAAGGCGATGATGATTGCAGTTGATTCCTTTCGGCCTATCATCTGAAAAAGCTTATAAATGACAGCGAAGATAAGGATGCTATTCAGACTGTGAATTAAAATATTTGTGCGTTTGAATGAGAACGGGTCCGCCGGCCAGGACTGACCGTCTAGCAAGAAGCTAAGTAAAGAAATCGGTCTTCCAGTGGGGCCGGATATTCCCTCAAAGATAAAAAACCTTAACGTGTCGAGATTATGAACGCCGCCATATTTTTGCATGGCGCTGAGGTTAAAGCTGTCGTCGAGAATAAAGCCCCCAGTCGTGCCAGGCCAGAATGCCAGGATGGACATCATGGCTAAAAGGGGGATGGCCGTGATCTGGATTATTTTTTCTAGTCTGTTTGGCATGCGTAACCGTATAAGGCTTTTTGAGTGACTTATTGTATTTGATTTGGATGCAGCTGTTCTTATCTTATTTCATGTTTTTTTGGGGCGGATAGATTGAAAATAACGGCAGCAGAAACGTTATTTCAACGCCGTGATGGGGCGCTGGAAAAGTGATGGCGTAGGTTTATGCTTCAAAGGTAAAGCGCTGCTGGTGAGGAGGCGGGCATGCCTTCCTGAGGAGCAGGTCAGAAAGGCTTGGGGGCTTTACTGTCCTAAGCCCCCGGATTAAGTACTAAGGAATGAACTTATAGCTATTTGATTTGTGGTTGCAGACTCTCTGCTACATAGAGTGTGTTTTGCAGCAGCGTGGCGATGGTCATAGGACCGACACCGCCCGGGACAGGGGTGATCCAGCCGGCGTTATGGGCCGCCTTATCGAACTCAACATCACCCACCAGTTTGCCGCTGTCGAGACGGTTAATGCCGACATCGATGATGATCGCACCTGCTTTTATCCAGTCGCCAGGAATGAAATTGGGTTTGCCTACCGCGACTACCACCAGGTCGGCGTGACGAACATGCTCTTCCAGGTTCTTGGTGAAACGGTGGCAGGTGGTGACGGTGCAGCCGGCCAACAGCAGTTCCAGCCCCATGGGTCGGCCGACAATGTTTGAAGCGCCGACGATGACGGCTTCCATACCGCGAATATCTTCACCGGTATGCTCCAGCAGCGTCATCACACCAAACGGGGTGCAGGGGCGAAGTTTGGGAATGCGTTGGGCCAGCAGGCCGATGTTGTAGGGGTGAAAGCCATCCACATCTTTGTCAGGGTGAATATGCTCGATAACAACCTCGGTATCGATATGATTGGGCAACGGCAGTTGTACCAGGATGCCATCAATCTCGGGGTCATTGTTGAGCTGCTCGATAATATCCAGCAATTCCTTTTCTGAAGCATCGGCAGGCAGATCGAAAGACTTGGAAACAAACCCCACCTCGGCGCAGGACTTGCGTTTACTGTTGACGTAGACCTGTGATGCGGCATCTGAGCCTACCAATACCACCGCCAGTCCGGGTGCCCGTTGGCCATTGGCAAGGCGGTAGTCGACACGTTGTTTGACGTTTTGGCGAACTTTGGCTGCGATGGCTTTGCCGTCAATGAGCTTGGCTGTCATGGTATGGCCCTAATCCCGTACTGGAAAAGCGGCCAATCATACCAGAAATGCAACCTTGGCTGAATGCTAGCAGCGCTTAGGTGTTTGCCTTTATCGTCTCCGAATGCGGTTTTTCCAGTTGGGCGGGAATACGCCACCATAGAACCAGGGCGATGGCGATCAAGGCTGTTTGCCCCAGTGCCAGATGACTGGGTTGCTGGCTAAGTAGCGGCACCGCCAGGCTGGCAATCAGGGCATTGCCTAGCATCTGCACAAAGCCCATGACGGCTGAGGCTGTGCCGCGGTTGTTGGGAAAACAATCCATCGACATCACCATCATGGCGGGCATGGCGATACCTATGCCGCAGGTATAAATCATCAACGGCACAATTATGCTGATGGCCATCGGCGCCAGAAACAGCGCTTGAGCTGAGTTTAATATGGTGCCCAAAGCCATCAGGGTTAAGGCCAGTGTCAGGGTACGTTCTCGTGGCCAATGGTGGGCCAGCTGGCCACTTAGCCAGGCACCACTGATCATTCCGGCTACCATAGGAATAAACAGGATGGCGAAGTCGCTGCTTTCCAGTTTCATAAAATCAAAAATGACTGTTGGTGCAGCGGCAATATAAAGAAACATGCCACCGAAATAGCAGGCCACCATAAATACCAGTGATTGAAAACGACGATGTACCAGTGTGCGGCCATAAACGCGGGCGACATTCACAGGGTGAAAAGACTGACGCAGATTTGTCGCAAGGGTTTCTGGCAGGTGTATCGACACCAGAACAAAGACCAAGGCACTGTAGAGAACCAAAAAATAAAACACACTATGCCAACCAAAGGCATCGTGCAGCCAACCGCCAATAATTGGTGCCACCGCTGGTGCCAGGCCAAACAATATCATCACCCTCGACATGGCCTTTTGTGCGTCCTGGGGGCTGTAAATATCGCGAATCATGGCTCGTCCTGCCACCAGACCGCCTCCCGCCGCCGCACCCTGTAACAGGCGAAACATCAGAAAACTGCTGTAGTCAGTCGCCATGGCACAGCCGAAAGAGGCCGCGATATAAAACAACAACGTGCCCAGCATCACCTGCCGTCGCCCCAGTCGATCTGACAACGGCCCAAGCACCAGGGTCGAAATGGCAAATGCGGCCAGGTAAAAGGCCAGGCTTTGTGATAACAAGGCGCGGCTAATGCCAAACTCTGCCTCAATGGCGGGAAAGGAGGGCAGGTAGGTGTCGATGGTAAATGGGCCGATCATCGACATCATGGCGATGATGATAGTCAGGCCTTTGGCTGGTGTGGTTTTCATTATGTGTTTTTTACCACAAAGCTTACGAAGGTAAGGTAAAAAATATTTAATCGCAAACGCCTGAAGGGAGTGTAGAAACAATGTCGCAATGAGTTGTTTGTGTTGCTGAGAGTAGATGTCGTGATATTGAATTTGTCGAATTGTGTGTCATGTCATTAGGCTGTTGTTGGCTGTCCAATATTGGTACGTGGATAAATTTTTAGTGCCCGTTAGCATTATTTCAATTAACTATTCTGCTGAACCAGTTTAATAAATGCCTTCGCCGCATTGGAAAGTGTCCTTTGCGGATGTCTGACAATGCCAAGTTTTCGTTCTACAGCAATGTGACTTCCCTGTTTCGGTTTAAGCTCGTCTTCGATCATGTTGTCTGGCCATAGGCTCCAGCCCATGCCGACGCTGACCATCATTTTGATGGTTTCCAGATAATGGGTTTCCAGTTTGGTGTTGATAGCAGGTAGCTGCAGTTGTTGGTCGATGAGGTTGCGGGTGTAGGTGCCGCGTGCAGGCAGGATGGCCGGGTAGCGGGCCAGCACCTCGGCGGTGATCTTTTCTTCCTGGGCCAAGGGGTGGCTGGGGCTGACGGTGAGTACCAGTCGGTCGGTCCAGGCTTCAATCATTTCCAATGATGTGCTGCCTTCTGGTGGCAGGGTGATTAGGGCCAGTTCCTGCTCGCCCTGCTCTACAGCGCGACAGCCTTGCTCGGAATCCATAAAACTGAGATCAAGTTGCACGTCAGGGTACTGCAGGATGAAACCTTTCAGCACTTTGGGCAATCGGTGCAGGCCGATGTGGTGCGAGGTTGCCAGTTTGAGTTGGCCCTTGATTTCACTTTCAAGATTGGCAATGGCGCGGCGGCTGTCTTCGACTTCGGCGAGGATACGCTGGGCGTGTTCCTGCAACGAGCGGCCAGCTTCGGTGAGATCGGTGGTGCGGCCGATGCGATCAAACAGTTTGCTGCCGAGTTCCTGCTCCAGTGCGGCGATGCGTTTGCTCACGGCGGGTTGGGTCAGAAAAAGCACTTCAGCAGCGAGGGAGAATGATTTGTGTTCGGCGACCGTGATGAAGGCCTGTAAGTCGCTAATATTCATAGTGTATTCATACTGGTATTTTGCATTCCCATTTGGAATGATGTCTATAAGAACAATGAATTTGTCTTATGGTAGCTGCTTGTCTAAGATGGCGCCATCATTCCAAGAACTATCTGACGGGAGTTGTTATGACCGGTAAAACTTTGTATGACAAATTATGGGACGCACACGTGGTAAGCCAGAGTGATGATGGCAGCAGTCTCATATATATAGATAGGCAGTTGGTGCATGAGGTGACTTCGCCGCAGGCATTTGAGGGGCTGCGTCTGGCGAATCGTAAACCATGGCGTGCCGATGCCAATCTGGCGACGCCGGATCACAATGTGCCAACGACTGGGCAGGCGGCGGGTGTGGAAGGGATTGTCGATCTTGTTTCGAGGTTGCAGGTGCAGACGCTGGACAGCAACTGTGATGACTTTGGCATTACCGAATTCAAGATGAATGATCCGCGCCAGGGCATCGTCCATGTAGTAGGGCCGGAGCAGGGCGCCACTCTGCCTGGCATGACGGTGGTCTGTGGTGATTCACACACCTCCACTCACGGTGCGCTGGGTGCACTGGCCCATGGCATTGGCACTTCCGAGGTTGAGCATGTGCTGGCGACCCAGTGCCTGATTCAGAAGAAATCGAAAAACATGTTGATTAAGGTCAATGGCAAGGTCGGTCCTGGTGTTGATGCCAAGGATATCGTGCTGGCGATTATCGGTAAGACCGGTACGGCTGGCGGTACGGGTTACGCAATCGAGTTTGCCGGTGAGGCGATTACCGATTTGTCTATTGAGGGCCGCATGACGGTCTGCAATATGGCCATCGAGGCTGGTGCCCGGGCGGGCATGGTGGCGGTGGATGACAAGACTATTGAGTATGTCAAAGGTCGTCCTTATGCGCCTGCTGCGGATCAGTGGGACGCAGCGCTTGCCAACTGGGCTGATCTGCATTCCGATGCCGATGCTGAGTTTGATGCGGTGATTGAATTGAATGCGGCGGCGATTCAGCCGCAAGTGACCTGGGGCACCTCGCCTGAGATGGTGCTGGCTGTCGGTGACAAGGTGCCGAATCCAGCCGATGAGGCGGATGCTGTCAAGCGCACCGGCATGGAAAAGGCTCTGGCCTATATGGGCCTGGCGGCGAACACGCCGATTAATGAAATTGCAGTGGATAAGGTCTTCATCGGTTCCTGCACCAACTCGCGTATCGAGGACATGCGTGCCGCTGCGGTGGTTGCCAAGGGGCGCAAGGTGGCGGATAACGTTAAGTTGGCGCTGGTGGTGCCGGGCTCTGGTCTGGTGAAGCAGCAGGCAGAAGCGGAAGGTCTGGACAAGATTTTTATTGAGGCGGGTTTTGAGTGGCGTGAACCGGGCTGTTCTATGTGTCTGGCCATGAATGCTGACCGTCTCGAGCCGCAGGAACGTTGTGCTTCGACTTCGAACCGAAACTTTGAAGGTCGCCAGGGCCAAGGTGGGCGCACCCATCTGGTCGGGCCAGCGATGGCCGCGGCTGCAGCGGTTGCCGGGCATTTTACCGACGTGCGTGAATTAGATTAAGGCGGGGAGCAATCATGGAAAAGTTTATTACATTAAATGGCCTGGTCGCGCCCTTGGATAGACCCAATGTCGATACCGATGCCATTATCCCGAAACAGTTTTTGAAGTCGATCAAACGTTCTGGCTTTGGCCCCAATCTGTTTGATGAATGGCGTTATCTCGATCATGGCGAACCGGGCATGGATAACAGCAAGCGTCCTCTGAATCCTGATTTTGTTTTGAATCAAAAACGATATCAGGGGGCGCAGGTGTTGCTGGGGCGTGACAACTTCGGTTGTGGATCGTCGCGTGAACATGCCCCCTGGGCACTGGAAGATTACGGTTTTCGCTGCGTTATTGCCCCCAGCTTTGCTGACATCTTCTACAATAACTGTTTCAAGAATGGCATCCTGCCGATTGTGTTGGATGCGGCGATCGTCGAGCAGTTGTTTCAAGAGACTGACGCTAGCGAGGGTTATAGCCTGGACATTGATTTGTCCGAGCAGAAGGTAACAACACCCGCAGGTGAATCGTTTGCCTTTGAGGTGGATGAATTTCGAAAATATTGTCTGCTCAACGGTCTTGATGATATCGGTTTGACCTTGCAGCGTGTTGATGACATCAAGGCTTATGAACAAAAACGCAAGGCCGAGGCACCTTGGTTGTTTTAAAAACATATATGTAGGGTGGGTTACGCGCTTCGCTAACCCACCGGCTTGTACCGATTGGTACTTCATAAAAAAACAGTTGTGTTGCTTCGCAAGAGCCTGCCCCGCGAAGCGTTTTGGGTAGGCTATGGTGGGTTGATAACCCACCCTACATTTAAACGTGAATTTGAGAGAGTTTAGATATGACTAAGAAAATTGCAGTATTGCCGGGTGATGGTATTGGTCCAGAGATTGTTCGTGAAGCAGTTAAGGTGCTTGAGGCATTAAAGGCTAACCACGGCCTGGATATTAAAATGACTGAAGGGGCGATTGGTGGTGCTGGTTACGATGTCGCTGGTGATCCACTGCCTGACACAACGCTTGAGTTGGCTAAAAACTCTGATGCTGTTCTGTTGGGTGCTGTGGGCGGCCCTCAGTACGATACTCTGGATCGTCCGCTGCGTCCTGAACGTGGCCTGTTGCGTATTCGCAAAGAGCTGAATCTGTTCGGCAACCTGCGTCCAGCGTTGCTTTATCCTGAGCTGGCCGAGGCCTCTAGCCTGAAGCCTGAAGTGGTTTCAGGCCTGGATATTATGATCGTGCGTGAATTGACCGGTGATATCTATTTTGGTCAGCCGCGAGGTATAGAAGAGCGTAACGGTGAGCGCGTCGGTTTTAATACCATGTTGTATTCAGAGTCTGAGGTGCGTCGTGTTGCCCATGTTGCTTTTGATATTGCCATGAAGCGTGACAAGAAACTTTGTTCGGTTGAGAAGGCCAATGTGCTGGAGTGCAGCGAGCTGTGGAAAGAGATCGTTATCGAAGTCAGCAAAGACTATCCAGAAGTTGAACTAAGTCACATGTATGTCGACAACGCCGCCATGCAGTTGGTGCGGGCACCGAAGCAGTTTGACGTGATTGTTACCGGTAATATCTTTGGTGATATTTTGTCTGATGCCGCTTCCATGTTGACCGGTTCGATTGGCATGTTGCCATCGGCGTCGCTGGATGAAAACAATAAGGGTATGTATGAACCGATTCATGGTTCAGCCCCTGATATTGCCGGTAAGGACATAGCCAACCCGTTGGCCACCATCCTGTCTGTTTCCATGATGTTGCGCTACACCTTTGGAGATGAAGCATCTGCACAGCGCGTCGATGCGGCTGTGAAAAAGGTGCTGGCCGATGGTTATCGCACGGTGGATATCTATTCCGAAGGTACCAACAAGGTGTCCTGCTCAGAAATGGGTAATGCTGTTGTTGCGGCCTTGGTATAAAGCTTAAAGAGAGATACGAAAATGAAACGAGTAGGTTTTATAGGTTGGCGTGGCATGGTGGGTTCCGTGCTGATGCAACGGATGCGCGATAACAATGATTTTGCCGACATCGAACCGGTATTTTTTACCACTTCACAGGCGGGACAGCCTGGCCCAAATGTGGGCAAGGATGTGCCCTCACTGAAAGATGCCAATAGCGTTGATGAGCTGAAGACTATGGATGTAATTATCTCCTGTCAGGGCGGTGACTACACTAAAGAGGTCTATGCACCGCTTCGTGCAACTGGTTGGGATGGCTATTGGATTGATGCTGCTTCTGCTTTGCGGATGAAGGATGACTCCATCATTGTGCTTGATCCGGTCAACAAAGATGTGATCAAGGATGGTCTGGCCAATGGTGTTAAGACTTTTGTTGGTGGTAACTGCACTGTTAGTCTGATGTTGATGGCAATTGGTGGCTTGTTTGAAAAAGGTCTGGTGGAGTGGATTACACCAATGACTTATCAGGCGGCTTCCGGTGCTGGTGCCCGCAATATGCGTGAATTGATCCAGCAGATGGGTGCGATTAATGTTAATGTTAAAAAAATGTTAGATGATCCTGCGTCTGCGATTTTGGATATTGATAAAAATACCGCTGAATTTATTCGTTCAAGCGATTATCCAACCGAATCATGGCCGGTGCCATTGGCGGGTTCTCTGATCCCTTGGATCGACGTGCCGCTGGCGTCGGGTCAAAGTAAAGAAGAATGGAAGGCCGAGGTTGAGACCAACAAGATTCTCGGTCGCAGTGACAATCCAGTACCGATTGATGGTCTGTGTGTTCGCATTGGTGCCATGCGCTGTCATTCACAAGCGCTGACTGTCAAGATGACAAAGGATGCACCACTGGATGAAATCAGTGACATCATTGCTAGTCACAATGATTGGGTTAAGGTCGTGCCAAATGAACCGCAGGCCACTTTGAATGATCTAACGCCTGCTGCGGTGACGGGTACCTTGACTGTGCCAGTGGGGCGGATGCGCAAGCTGAGTATGGGCAACGATTATCTATCTGCCTTTACCGTTGGTGATCAGTTGTTGTGGGGCGCGGCCGAGCCGTTGCGTCGCATGCTACGCATCTTGCTTGAGGATTAATATTGGATGAGTAAGACCTATAACGTTGTTGTCGTCGGTTGCGATAGCCTGGTGGGTGAGGCTGTTTTAACACTTTTGGAGGAGCGGGAGTTTCCTGTCGCCTCCATCTATGCTGTTGCCGAAGATGCCGGTGGTCGGGTCACCTATAAGGATCGCCACCTGAAAGTTGAACTGCTTGAGTCGTTTGATTTTTCCCAGGCTGATCTGGCCTTTTTCAGTGTCGATGAGGCGCTGGCAGAAGTGCATGCGCCAAGGGCTGCTGCGACTGGCTGTGTGGTTATCGATGACAGCCCCTGTTTTCGCCTTGAAGATGATGTGCCGCTGGTGGTGGCCGAAGTCAACCCGGAAGCGCTGGCCGGTTATAGCGCCCAGAATATCATCGCCAACCCGGGAACCAATGCCACCCTGCTGACAACTGCGCTGAAACCTTTGTTTGATGCGGCAGGTATTGCACGTATTAATACCGTTACCTTGCAGGCCGTTTCAGGCAAGGACAAAGCCGGGGTAGAAGAGCTGGCCAAGCAATCTACCGCCATGTTTAATCTGAAAAGCATGGATAGCAATGTTTTCGAAAAGCAGATTGCCTTCAATCTGTTGCCACAAATTGGTTCGCTTCTTGATGATGGTTATAGTCGTGAAGAGGTGAAGCTGTCCTGGGAGGCTAGTCGGATCTTGGGGCAGGATGTGCCATTGAATGCTACTTGCGTGCGTGTGCCTGTTTTTCACGGTCATGCGATGGTGTTGCATATTGAGACCGTTGAGACCATAGAGCTGGATAAAGTGATTAATTTGCTCGAAGCGACACCGGCTGTTAGCTTGATGTTGGATGAGTTGGCTACACCAGCCGTTGATTCGGTGGGAGAGGATACTG
>Ga0316207_10005139_pt1 | contig 10983 bp, 9 predicted proteins | sample 6weekpyrite_MG_FD_204943 | JGI IMG/M metagenome (GOLD analysis project Ga0316207, IMG submission 204943) | Microbial mat bacterial communities from mineral coupon in-situ incubated in ocean water Damariscotta River, Maine, United States -... | ecosystem: Environmental > Aquatic > Marine >...
TTCCCCGCCCATCCAAGAAATAGGCCCACTCGCGTCTTACCTTCGGACGCCTCAATTGAGGTGCGCTGCCCATCAAGAACAACGGATTTGTCCCAACAGCCGTGAATGAGCACGGGTGAATTTGGAGACAGATCAATGACGAACAGTTTTGAGCCCCGTATCTATGTTGCTTGCCTTGCAGCTTACAATAACGGCCATCTGCACGGAGCCTGGATCGATGTGGGTGAAGACACAAATGAGGTTTGGGATCAGATCAAAGCGATGTTGGCTAACTCGCCTATCCCAGACGCCGAAGAGCACGCTATCCATGATTATGAGGGCTTTGGCGGTGTCAGAATTGAAGAATACGACAGCGTGGAAACAATAGTTCGCATTGCGGGCTTCTTAAAAGAGCATGGCGAAATTGGCGCTTTCGTCCTTGAGCATTGTTGCATCGACTTCGATGAAGCAAACGAGATGCTGGAACGCTATACCGGCACTCATAGTTCAGCGGCCTATTTTGCCGAAGAGCTTACCCTGGAGACCACAGAAATCCCGTCTAACCTTGCCTATTATATCAACTATGAAGCTATGGCGCGTGACATGCAGATGAATGGCGACATTGTTGTTTATCAAAAGGGCTATCAAGAACATCATATTTTCTGGGGCTATTGAGCCCCATTTTCTCCCCGTCAGCTAGACCATGGTTTTGCTTTTTGGCTGACTTCATAAGCCCTTGAGGAATTGATCGAAGTGACACTTTGAGTATCAAAGGGGAGGCGTGAAGGAGTGAGATTACAAGCTTGGCCAAAAACAGGCGATGCAAAACGGATTTATATCAATGATGGTCGCTGGAGCGTGGATACATGGTTGGAGCCCCATGGTATGAAAAGCCGTTGGCGGCTGCAAATCAAAATCAATGATGGCGAAGGCACTCAGCGCCGCATTGAGATTTTAACCCAGATAGAGGCACAGGTGTTTGATGCTCTGGCGCGTGAGTTAACCTTCCTATCAAATCCAAAGCCTATGGCTGATATGGATTGGGCTGATTGGGTGGGTGTTGCACGGCAAACGTTCTGATATTGATCAAATTAGATATGGCTAAGCGGGTTCTGTTTGAGCGATAGGTAAACCCATCTTATTCTTGAGAGAACTATCTTGGTAGGCAAAGTGCTTTGCCAATTGGGCAGGTTTTTCGCCTCGACCCACCACGATGATCGTATCTTTAAAGTCCGGACCTCGAAGCTCATGTGATTGAACGAGTGGTCGCTCTTGCCCGTCAAACAAACTGCGGGTTCTCCCCAAATTTCGTTCTAAATGTTGAGCTGCTGTTTCATCTGGGTTCATCCAGCATTGAACGACCGCATTTCCCAAAATTGTTTCAGCACTCCTATAAGCCGTTTCGACCTGATTGCGGTTCTGTGCGAACAGCCACAACCGTAATCCGTATTGCCGTCCCATGGATGATGCCTTGGGTAGGGGTTCAAAATTACCGAGTTGCGGGGCCTCATCTAGGAAAAAGACAATTGGTTTGTCCACGTTGTCGGGCAAAACTTCCATGAAATAGTCTAGGTGTTGACCAATAATGACGCGTAGGACTGAGGCAAACCGGTCAATCTCCGCAGGGCCAACGCACAGATATAGCGTCAGTGGTTTACCTTGGCGTTTGAAATCGCGCGGGTGCCAATCACTTCGGTCTGTGATTGGGTCGAGTTCACCAAGGTCCCAAACGCTTAGCTGTGATCGAGCAGAGTCGAAGATCGATGAAAGTTGTTTTTCACTCATCCCTTCGATTTGATTGGCTGAGCGTTCCAAAAACGATATCCCGGTCTCACGCATGGTCTCGATAATCTTCACAAGCGTGTCGGCCGACGGAGATAAGCAATCCATCACCGATTTCATATTGCGTTCGTCGGCGTCGAATTTCGCCACTACAAAACCAATAAGTGCTGCGAGAACGTCGCGGCCACGTTGCTCCCAGTAAGGATCGCTGGTTGCTTGCGGTACGATGAGCATGTCAGCAAGTTTGCGAGCATCAGATGCCAAATAACGTGCATCCTCTCGCACAAAGTCCAATGGGTTATAATGCGCGGAATTATCCCAGTCAGAGGGCGAAAACCTCATCACCGGTCCAAACTCCATTGAGCGAACACCGGCGGTTTGTTCAAAGCATTCGCCCTTCACATCCAATACGATGGATGGGCCGTCATACATCACAAGATTGGGAAGCACTTGGCATTGCGTTTTACCCGAGCCGGGAGGCGCGATGGTGAATAACGAGCCTTCTCCGTCATAGTTTAGAAAGCCGCCGTCCTCGAGTTGGCCAAGAAACAATCCTTTCCCAGGCTCTAAATCATAGATGCTCGATAGTGCATCCGCGCTATTGAACCAATTGGCACCGCCCCCAGCCGCGTTCGTCAACTCTTGAACAACCGGAGATGTTGGGTGGTTGTTTTGAAGGTCCGTGGTAAGCGAAATAATTTCTTGTTTCAGCACATTAGAGTCGTGCAAGTAGACGCCCAACGAGCTCGTAAGCGTGTCTATGGCGGTGACATCTTTATAGGAGCTCATATTTTGGAATATCCCGTCGGATGTCTCCTTGACCGCCCTGTTTTGGTGCACGCGATGTTGTCCTGAGGTGAAGATCGCTCCAGCAAAAGCCTTTTCGAACCATTCGACTTGAATGATGTTGTGCCGGAACAAGGATGCCGCGACGCGAAGAAGTTGCCGATCAGATTCATCGATCTGACCGACTATGCAAGCGTAATCGATTGAATCCGGATAGCGATTATCCGCCATGACTTGCATCCCGGCACGCACGTAGGAATCCCTCATGCCGTCGCCTTTTGGTGTGTGTGCTTTCAATACGCCCTTGAAGTTTCGGTGATCGTGCTCACTCATCACTTCGCCCGCAGTAAAAATTGCAAGCGCTGCGTCATCATTGAGGAGGCTCATGACTTCAAAATAGCGGGTGTCTAGTTTTTCCTGTTCTGCAGCTTCTTGCTTGGCTTTGATACGTGCTGCTTCAGCATTTGCTGTCGCTGTTTCAAGTTCACTGATGGGCCCGCTCGTTAGTGCTTTGATGGCGTCCAGATCAAAACTTTTCCAATTGTCCGGGATGTTACCTAATGCTAACGCGACCTCTTCTTCATCGCGATATGTATCTCCGGCAACAAGTGCCTTTTCGGTTCGATCTTGCAGATGACGATAGTGATTGTCATCACTTGCTTTCTTGGCTTTCCCGTAAACGCCTTTGATAAATCCCCAAACACCACCCTTTGGGACCTTATTGTTATCTGAAGCCATGTGCTCACTCTTTCACAGGTTTGCGTGCTATCGAAACTTACCCACATTCTAACGACCTGTGGATGTGTTATGGGCATATTCGACCAATGGTGATGAGCAAGTCAAGCGTGTGTTAGCGCTCGAAGTCGTCTTCGATGCCGCGTCGCTTAAAGCCACGTGTCTTTGATTTGTCCTTGTTTTTGGTATTTTGTGTTTTCAGGTCAGCCATACTAATTTTATTCGATTTGGCTGACACACCATCTCGGTCACTCCGGTCAATTTCAGTGTGCTGTGAGGGTGCAGATTTCGCCTTGAGAGGTATCTGCCTGTCGAGTTCGCGCTTTTTCGATTGAGCTTCGATGATCTGATGGGCTTCAAGCTCCGTTTTTGCGGCTTGAGTTGCCTGGCTCGCTCTTCGGCTGATTTTCAACAAGGTGTCTTGGTTTTGTCGGGCCTCTAGAGTTTTGCCATGAGCTGAGTTCTCCTTGGCGTATCGAAGGGCCGCTTTGTAGTGATTTATGGCTGTCTTCTCGCGAGATTTGAGCGTTCTAACCTTCGCCTCAAGCTCTCCGCGTCTTGATCCAATCTTGCTCATCTTCACCTTCCCTGTGTCGTGGAAGGAGAGTGGCAGCTATCCAAAAATCAAGCAACCGGGGGGCAGCCAAACAGGTTTTTGCAAGGTGACGTAGATTTCGTCATAGAGCATATAGTTTTGATAGGGTTTAATTCGTTTAGAGCCGTACTTTTGATAGAACTTACTCATCCAAGAGTTGCTGAACCAGATTTCTTTGCTCTGACAAAAATGTCTAGTGATACGAAACAGCATAAGCCGCATGCCGTTGACTTGCGGGTGAGGCTCCAGCCACATGGGTATGGTTAGATCAAAGCAGGCGTGCTCATCTGTATCGGGGAACTTATAGTAGCCGCCGTATCTGGATTTGAAAGCCGCCATCGCTACGCGTCGATCTCGATTGTGTCCGCTGTTTTGGATTCAATTGCACTAGGTTCGGGGGCATCTGGGGCAACACCAAATTGCTCACTTACCGCCAAAAGTCTGGCTTCAGCCACTGTTTGGCCGTCTGGAACTTCCTTTCGTCTTAAAAATCTCATCTATCATAAATCACCTGTTTCATTCATCATATACATAAGTATTGGTGTTCATTGAATAAATTTCAAGTTTTCTTCGACTTTTTTAGTTTTCTTTTGGCAAAAACATACCTCATGGCTATGTATTCTAGGACGCCAACAATTCCAAAATCGACCGTGAGAGTAGCCGCTCCGCTCTTAAGCTTGCTTGTTTCTTCTATGACCAATCCAACAACTGACTGGGCGTAATCGAAGAATACAGTGCCGATATTGTCCATGCCTTCAAATTCTGTTGGATGAAGCCCGTATGTTACTAGGGCGTTCGCCGGAAGTGCGAGGAGCGCATATTCTAACCAGCGCCTGGGGGTTGAGCTCCAAAAATATTGGCGCAAGTCCTTAACTTCCTCGTCGTTCCAGGTCCGATATACCAGCCAATATAAGCGCGTTCCGTTGCCCATTCGAAATATGTCAATCGATATGGCCGCTATGATGATCGCAGCTAGCTGATGCATAAGAAAGAACTGAGCCACAGCCACCATGATAGTAGTGGATACGACCAATGTCCTCATCTGCATGAAAAAATAGCGTTTTCTATGTTTTGAGAGAAGTTCTTGAGTAGAGATTCTTGGGGCTGCTTGCTGGGACATGGACGCACCTCACGCTCCGAACTGCGGTTCGGGGTTGAACAGAATGGTGCATACTGTTCGGGGCGATCATTCAAAAGATTGAGGTGAGCCCCGATATTGCGAGCGTCGCGGCTTATGCCGATTAAAGGAAGATAAGTAAGTCGAGCAGGAAGTGTTTTTTGCAGCGAAGCTACCGAAATACAACGAAATCAATGCTTTAGATTCAGCTGACTGGGAAAAGCCGTTTCGTGGTTTCGTAACTTACACTGTGCTTTGTAAGCTGTAGAAATGTTGTTAACCATCTCGCTGGCCAACGAATAGACCAACTCCTGCTGTTTCTTGGCTGTATAGTTCTTTCACCCGTAACGATGCTTGAATTTCTTCGCAAAACTCTGCGAACTTATACTTGTGGTTAGCAGATATTAGAGCATTTGGTTTGGTAATAACATTCGGAATATCTACCGGGTATTTGAACACGGTGCTGCTAGCCGAAGAGAAAAGGCTCGCACCTTCAATCTCTTCCATTTCTAAGAGGTTTATATCGACATCTACGCCGATCATGCTCAGAGGGTTGCACGAATGGGATTTGTTCAAGTCAGAATTGTAGAAATTTTCTTGAACTTTGCCGTCAGAATAATCCGTATTCACTTCAATAATGACGATATCACCATCATTCAATGAAGCCTCTAACTCGCGAGTAATTCTCGCTTCATCGGAGTTGCCGAACGTGTTTCCGATAATAGAAAATATATTCGGGTTTGGCCTGTACTCGTAGACGCTTGCCAGGGCAGATAAGTCACAAATATCCGCAACGACACCCTTCACCATCAGGTTGTGTGTGTGCTTCGTCTTTTTGCTTGCGCCGCGTATCGCATCAACCAATAATTTATCACTAAAATCAATCGGGTAGTAGTAATTGTTGTCGAACCCAGCATCACTCAATGAAGATAAAATTATTTTGTCTTTCGAGCCATCGCCACTTCCCAAACTCACGAAATCGATTGAATCTCCCTTAATGTGTTTTTTAATAATTCGAGCGATTTCGAGTGATTGTTTTGAGAGTGAGTTCGTTGAGTTGCGATGAAATTTATACAATGCAGACTTGCACATCTGCATCCAAAGCGAAGCGCCTTCATCGGTGTAGTAGAAGTACTTTGCCGGTATTAGTTCGTCATTTCTGATGTGTTTGATAATTGCTGATTTAATGTCGTGCCTGCGCTCAAAGAAAGCGATAGCAGCGTCACTGATGTTTGCCGAGGCATCGATTTGGCCGCGATGCAGAACATCTTTATATCTTCGAGCAGATACGCGATCGCGGAGACCGTGCTCATCTATCGCTGTGAATGTCTGCATTACGGAGGGCTCGAGTTTTGACGGAATGTCTTCCCTGTTACTTGGAAGGTCGTATTCAATGAACTTAATTCCATCCCAGTCGGTCGGAAAATGTGGTTTTTTATCCCTCGGATGGAGTATGAAAACACGCGTCTTGTCGTATCTACCAAGAAACAACCCCGCCTCAAAAATTATATTATCTCTTGGGACATCTTTCCCACGCGATCTGGACACAGTGAAGTCATCGGCCGATGCGATGAAGAATGCGAAATCGTATTCATCCAACGCCGCAAATAAGCTTTCGAAATAGGCGCTGTTGTATTTGAAAACGCCTTGTGACCAGACCATGACGTCCAGTTCACGACGCTCCAGAATCCTTTGCAGGCCAACAGCTATTTCGTGTTGTTCACTCGTTGAACCAATGAATACCTTAGGTTTCTGAAAACTGCTCATAATCTCTATATTCTCGAAGCCGCGAATCCAACAACGGTCGGTGCTCTTGCTCGGCAGGGGTAACTCACTCTCTCGTAAATTGAAAGCGCTAACGTCTCTCCTGTAGCGTGCGCTAGATAGATTGATTTGTGACTTTGGGTGAGCATGTTTATTTCTGAGGAAAGAGGAGGGAATATTTGTTTTGGTCGCCGACCGATTTTTACACCGCTCCTTTAGGCGAATCGTCGGCGCTCGTCGACGTCCAGAATATCCAGTAGTGGTTGAGGAGGGCAGGAAGGAACGAGATTGGGTCTCGCACTGCCGGCGGGCAAATTGTTTGAGACCATGGCTTCGAATAAGTCGTCGACTCTGGGTGAGTTTATGGGAGGAGGAGTGTCTCGACTTCAAATTATTTTCAAAGCTTCTCTATATTTTTCCATATTCAGTTCCGTGCTATTCTAGCTGCAAATTTCGTCTGTTCGGAGCATTGTTTAGGGTCACTATTGTGAGCATAAAAACCAAATATTCTCAATAAAATTATTTAAATATAGTTTGGTCGAGTTTTGCAGGAAACGCCGTGGTCAATAATGGAGGCATAGCGTTCTCTTCGGGATTAGTAACTGGAGTTTCGTCCTGCGCGCCCAATTTCGTCTTTTCTGCCTCATCGATGAGGTGCCCACATTCGTGAGGCGATTGAATATTCCTCTTCTCCCAGTGCGTTCAAATAAATTTGGGTTGTCTGCAATCGACTGTGACCCATCCATTTTTGAACTGCTGTAATCGGTACGTCGCGCAGGATGGCATGGATGCCAAAGGTGTGACGCAACCCTTTAGAGTTCGCGAAGGGACCTTCGAGGCATGCCGCTTTCATTATCTCTTTAATTCGTGTGTATGCGGTCGTGCGACATCGGGGCCATACCCGACTTTCTCCTTCTTTTTGGCATTGATGTCTGCGGATATGGTGAGTTTTGTCTAATAGTTGGATGAAACTTTCCGAAAGAGGAATACGCCTCCAGACTCCACGGCGACGTTGCTTCAAGGTTTCAACTGAAACCCGATTGTCTTCGAAATCGAAATCCCGAACTCGCACGCTCAGAGCTTCGGATATCCGACAGCCAGTAAAGACGAGAAATTCGGCGAATGTTCGCCATTCGGGAGGTTGGAGTTTGGCGGCTTCTAGGAAGCGTTTGCGCTCATCAGGGGTTAAATAAAGGCGTTGGCCTGATCTGTCGTAAAGTGAGTGTGCCGCAAAGCTCAAATATTTTCCTTTGGGATCAAAATCCCTCTTGTTTCATTCAAAATATCTGAACAGTATGCACCATTCTGTTCATTGTTATAAAGATTAAGTATTCGAAAGTAATGATTTTGCGGTATGAGGGCGCACGCACGATATTTTCTGACATTTACCTGTTTGCGTGATGAGTTTTTTCTTTTTTTAAATGTTCATCTGCGATAGGCTTCAGGAATGAATGGAGCCGTGAAACTGTTTTTGGTGCTAATGCTGTTCCTTGCCATGGGTGGCGAGGGCGTTGCTAGCGTTGCGCCTGAACACGACCATCATTCCGACCTCACCATGGTTGAAGAGCCAGCTGAAGCGCCCGACAGAGAGCATGGGAACCATGCGATCCATGGGTGCGGCGTGTGTCACCATATGGTCGACGGGCGTTTGCTCGTGATCGGTGTCGCGGTTAGTACCTCCGATCAAAAATACTATTTTACGGGCGACCGAATGTCGTCACGGGCTCTTGAGCCGCCATTCCAACCACCGATTGAGATTTCAGTCTGACCACTTTGTCTAACTGAAACTAACAATCGGAATCTGTATTAAATGAACTCAAAATTTGTCGCCTGGCCAAACTGGCTAGGGCGGAGCGCTGTGGCAGCAATTGTGCTAGCCGGAGTCTCCATTAGCGCTGCTGAGGCCCAAACTGCCTCGTCAGACTCACTAAACCTATCCGGTGCACTAAATCTCGCACTGGAAAACAATCCAATCACCAGCGCAGCTCGCGAGGAAATACGAGCTGCTGAAGCCGAGGCGCTTCAAGCCGGACTTTGGGATAACCCCACTCTTGGAGCAGAAGTAGAGGAGTTTGGGGCCGACCGGGGAGGCCTCGGCGATGCCGATACGACCCTGTCACTCAATCAAACGATCCCACTGGGCGGTGATCGCGGGCGTGCTCGCGAGGCAGCGAGCGCCTGGGCTCTCGCCGCAAGGTCAGATCTGGCACTCCAGCGAACTCGTCTCTTGGCGAGCACAGCGCAGGCGTATGTGGAAGCACAGGCGGCATCTGAAACTCTGTCATTGCGAATGGAGTTGTTGGAGATAGCCAACAATTCGGCCGATGCGATCCAAGCAAGGGTCGAGGCTGGTCGAGCTTCGCCAATTGAGCGCAACCGTGCTGAAATGCTGGTTGGGTTGGCAACGATTGCGGCAAACGATGCCTCTGGAGCTCAGTTAGCAGCCAATGCGCAACTCGTTGCGATATGGTCCGGAGCCGTGATCAACGGTGAGCTGACGCCACCGCTTCAGGCTTTTGACCTTACCGCCTACTCCGACGCTCAGCCTACGGATTGGATCGCGAACAACCCGGAGCTCGTTCAGCTTAGAGCAGTAACCCGTGCGCGAGGCCAAGAAATCCGCCGGGAGCGCGCGGGAGCAATTCCCGACGTTACCGTAGGCGCAGGTGTGCGACGGTTTGGTGGTACTGACGAAACGGCTTTTGTCGCGACGCTAGAAATCCCTATTCCAGTCGTGAACCGCAATCAGGGCGGCGTGGCTGCGGCTGCCTCGCGAGAAAACGCGGCGCGGCTAAATGAAGAGGTCATGAGACGATCACTGATCGCTCAATACGCTTCGTCCGCTGGTCGCTTCACGCGAGCTCAATCGACCTACACGCAACTCAACGAAAACATACTCCCGGCATCGGAAAGCGCGCTCGGAGCTGCTCAAGAGGCGTATCGGGAAGGCGCGCTCGATGTCCTAAATTTCTTGGATATCCAGCGGTCGTATTTCGACGTTCGAGTGGACTTGATCTCTGCTCGCGCCGAGTTGGCGCGTGCGGCAATCGAGCTTGATGCCCTTGCGGGTGCTCCGCAACTCAATCGCCTGGTCGAAACCAACCCAGAGGAGGCAGTACAATGACCAATAACAAAATAAATCTCCTGCTGATTACGGCCAGCGTTCTGGCTCTAGCGGCATGTTCACCTGATAATCAGAGCGAACAAAACCAAAACAGGGAGCAGGCCAGCGCGGCTAGTGATCTGGCATCCGACCGCGGGCACGATGACCACGCTGAGGGTGAGGAACACTCGGACGCCGAGGACCATGGTGACGAAGACCATGGCGATGATCATTCAGATGATGATGGTCATGAAGAAGGCAGCGACCATGAAGACGGTGACGATCACGCTGACGAAGATGATCATGCGGATGAGGACGAGCACAGCGAGAGCGTTGAAGTCCACCTCAACGCAAATCAAATATCTGAACTCGGTATCGTTGTTTCTGCGGTGACGAACGGTGCGGTCGACGGAATATTGGAGTTGCCCGCTGAAGTCGGTTTTGACCAAAACCATTTGGCTCACGTAACGCCCCGCGTATCCGGCATCGTCCGCAGTGTCGCGGTAGCAGAAGGTGATCGGGTTGAGGCTGGCGATGTCCTGGCGGTGCTTAACAGTCGCCCGCTCGCCGACGCGAAAGCGTCTTACCTTTCGGCACGGGCCAGACTGGATCTCGCCGAAAGCTCGTTCGAGCGAGAGGAGCGCTTATGGGAGCGCCAAATTTCAGCTGAACAGGATTTCCTGGACGCCCGACGAGCACTTGAAGAGGCTCGAATAGAGGTTCGAAGCGCCGGGCAGCAGCTTGATGCGCTGGGCGTTGATGTTTCGACTCTTCCTCGAATGGTGGCGTCGTCAGATGTCTCGCTCACACGATACGAGTTGGCCGCTCCGATCTCAGGCACAATTATTGAGCGTCACGCGGTGCTCGGGGAAGTGCTGGAAGAAGGTGCGCAACCGCCCGCGTTTATTGTTGCGGACACTGACTCTGTTTGGGTCGATGCAGCGGTTTATGGCGCTGACCTGGGTCGAATTCGCGCAGGTGCACCGGTCTCAATTGACCCCGGTGATGGCGGTCAGCCAATTGAATCATCAATTGACTTCGTGAGCCCTCAAATCGGCGAACGTACGCGAACCGGTCGCGCTCGAATTGTGATCGATAATCCTGGCGACCGACTGCGGCCCG
>Ga0316207_10005140_pt1 | contig 10981 bp, 10 predicted proteins | sample 6weekpyrite_MG_FD_204943 | JGI IMG/M metagenome (GOLD analysis project Ga0316207, IMG submission 204943) | Microbial mat bacterial communities from mineral coupon in-situ incubated in ocean water Damariscotta River, Maine, United States -... | ecosystem: Environmental > Aquatic > Marine >...
GTCTGGAGCCGTTCCAAAGGCAAGCGCGGCGAGGATGGCTGTTTTGTGGGCTGTGTCGATCCCGTCAATATCAAAGGTCGGGTCTGCCTCTGCATAACCTAAGCGCTGCGCATCTTCCAGAACCTCCCCAAACGAGAGGCCCTCTCGCTCCATACGCGTGAGAATGTAATTGCATGTACCATTCAAAATACCGTGCAATTCATTAACATCATTGCCAGCAAGTCCCTCCGCTAAAGCCTTTATGATAGGGATACCACCCGCAACAGCAGCTTCAAACTTGAGTGCACCACCATGCTTTTCGGCTAACCGCGCTAACTCTTTGCCGTGTACGGCAATCAATGCCTTATTAGCAGTCACAAATGACTTTCCAGCCTTTAAGGTCTCTTTCGCTAGGGCAAGTGCGGGGCCATCACTACCACCGATTAACTCTACAATCAGATCAATGTCGGCCATGTTAGCCAAGTCAACCGGGTTGTCGCACCAATCATACCCTGAGAGATCCACCCCTCTGTTTCGGCCCCGGTCACGGGCTGAAACTGCCTTTATTTCAATGAGCCTTCCAGCGCGCGCATTCAGCAGCGCAGAATGTCCCTCTAGTATTTTGATAACACCAACACCAACGGTGCCGAGCCCTGCAATACCAACCTTGAGGGGTTTACCTGAATTACTCATGAAATTGTCCATTACTCGTTAAAATGCATCAAAGGCGTTAGCTAGCTTTAGCACGCCAATTGGCAATATGCTTGTCCTTCTCAGACATGAATTTCTTAATGTTGCGAATAGCTTGACGAATGCGCTGTTCGTTTTCAACAAGCCCAATACGTACAAAGCCCTCACCGTATTCCCCAAACCCAACGCCAGGCGAAAGAGCAACCTTTGCATGCTCCATCAAAAGCTTGGCAAACTCCATAGAACCCATTTCTCTGAATTCTTCAGGGAGTGGAGCCCAAGCAAACATGGTGGCTTTAGGGCTTGGGATTTCCCAGCCTGCGGCGGCCAAGCCAGCCACCAAAACATCTCGTCGATTTTTGTAGGTTTGACGGTGTAGTTCAATGCACTCTTGTGGGCCATTCAAAGCTGCAACTGCAGCCACCTGAATAGGCGTAAAAGCACCATAATCAAGATAACTTTTCACTCGCGTTAAGGCACTAATGAGATCCTTATTCCCGGCTCCAAAGCCTACACGCCAGCCAGCCATCGAGTATGTTTTTGACATGCTGGTGAACTCAACAGCTATATCCTTGGCCCCCGGCACCTGCAAAATTGAGGGGGGCGGATTACCATCAAAATAAATTTCGCAGTAAGCTAGGTCAGAAAGGATCCAGATCCCTTTAGATTTACAGAAATCCACTATCTCTTCATAAAAGCCTAAATCAACTACTTCGGCCGTAGGATTACCGGGGTAGCATAATATAACCGCGCTTGGCGTTGGCACACTATGCTGCACAGCATGTTTAAGCTCTGAAAGAAAATCATGCCCCGGCCCCATAGGTAGATGCCGTACAGCGGCGCCAGCAATCATAAAACCATAAGGGTGGATCGGAAAACTAGGGTTTGGGACCAGAATAACATCACCTGGCGCAGTAATTGCCGATGCCAAGTTAGCAAGGCCTTCTTTGGAGCCTAATGTAACAACATTTTCAGTTTCAGGATCAATTTCCACACCAAAACGACGCTCATAATAAGCTGCGTGTGCTCGCCTTAACCCCGGTATGCCCCGTGATACCGAGTAGCCATGTGAGCTCGGCTTATCCACCGTTTCTTTGAGCTTATCGACAATATGCTGCGGGGTGGGCAAATCTGGATTACCCATTCCAAAATCAATAATATCCTCACCGCGCGCCCTTGCATCAGCTTTCATCTTATTAATTTCAGCAAACAAATAAGGTGGTAGGCGTTTAATGCGATAAAAATCGTCTTTGCTCATGAGAATACTCAACTATGTGGGCGCTTAGAATGCGACAAAACAGTTAACTGTAAATATTAGTTTCTCTCTAGGCGAATCCAATTGAAAACGCAATGATTGGAATTTTTTTTCAAAAATTTTGTAATACTATTGCGCAAATAGACCAGATGTTCAAAACAAAACATCTAAACCTGAATTAAACTGAGATAACTTGAAAGAAGTTTTGAGGGGTGCTTTAGCGCTGATTTATCTGCCTCTTATTTAGGCCGATTTTACTGCTCATCCTCCAAAACTGATTCAGCGTCCAGTAAAAATGATTCAACATCCGCTAGCACCGCAGCATCAATGCTATCCCCTATGGCAGAAGAATTCGTTGCGCTAATGACGGCACGATACCTCGCTACGGCGTGCTTAAGAGCAGCTTCATCAATAGAGACAGTGCTATCAAGCTTTTTACTTACTTCAAATAAAGCTGCATGATGAGCCTTATAGCCCTTTAATGATTTCAGCCGTTTATTTATGGTGTCTAAAGCTTGTTGAAGAGCTACCAGTTTTGCTTGAAAATCAGTATTTTTCTCGCGGCACTTCGAGCGTTGTTCAGCATCAGGCTCTATAAATTCTATACCTAAGCCCTTATGTTCTTTATCCGCGAAACGACCACTTACCTCTAGAAACATACTGCCTATACTATCAATCGACTGAAACACTTCAGCTTCACTCTCAATCTCAGCATCCGCAAAAACGGCCTCACTAAAAATGAGCGTTGATATCAACAATGTCCCAAGTAATCGCATCAGGCCACCCTATCACACGTCTAGCGAGAAGAAAATGCTACAATATTGCATTATTGGCAAGAAAGTATTTCTCACTCTTCTGTGATTTTGATAAAAAAAGAGAGGCTACTGATGCAGACTCTCCTTTTACAATAAAATTTCAGAGCACTCTCGCCTACGCTAATCCTTATGCTCTTCCTTACTGTTTTCTTCTTTCAAAAGTTTCTCAAGTCGCTCACGAGCTTTTTTTAATTCATTTTCTGCGCGCTTTATCGCTTCCAAGCGTTCTTTTGTGTTGCCTTTGTGTAGATATTCTCCGCGATTTAAAGATTCAATACGTAAACCACGTACATCACCATTCAGGTCAATCTCTAATTGGGCATCACCAAGCGCTTCAGCGATTGTCTCTCGCAGGCCTTGCATATCCTCAAGAACCTCAACACGCATCGAGCTGATTTCACCGTCATATATATCAATATCTTTCAATGTTTCCACGATGGCTACATCATGCCCATCTCTCATTTTCATGGCATGCATTTGGCGGATACTAAGGTCCTTCAGCGTCTTGAGGGCTATCATTAATCCATCACGCGCAACAGTTAGGGCTTTTTTTTCAGCTTTTTTACGTGCCTTCTTTAAGCGCTTTTCAACAGTTTCGAGTGACTGCTGCACCTGCTCCAGTGTCTTTTCCGCATAATATTCATGGTGAGGCTTGTTTTTACTACCAAAGCTATAACGATACACACGTTTACCTGTGTCATCATCATGTTCGGCGTGGTGCGCATGATCTTTCAAGATCACATAGCGACCCTTTTTACTTTCAAGTACAACAGGCTTTCCTGAAGTAATTACTTTAATCGTCTTTTTGGTTTTAACCTTCTTTTCTTCCACTACCGGCTTATCTTCATCTACTTGTTGATAAGCTGTCGTGCTTAACTCATTTGATAGGGCGGTAGCAGCCACTGACGCGAGCGATATGCCCACTATTGCAAAAACAGATGTTATTTTTCTCTGACTGTAGGCCATTTGCAGTCTCCATTTACTGTCGTCTATTCAACGTTCGGACAGGCTTTTCAGGAAAGTATGCGTTGTTAATGCCTATCACATTTATGTGATTAACAGTGCCCGCAAATTACGTAGAACCAAATACTATGAGACAAAGTGTGTATAAAATGGGGCAAATAGTATAATTCGAATGAGGATATTATGCCATTAGGTTATGGCGTTTGAACTAAAAGGGCCGCGACGCGGCGGTCTTCCATTCTTAACACATTGAACGTTCGCGCAGCGGCACCAGTGTCCATCAACTCAACACTGAAGCCCTGTTGTTCTAATGCTTTCCTAAGTTCTGCAGGCAACAGTGTCATTTTATCACCAGTTCCTACTAAAAGGATTTCGGGACGATCCTTGCCTGAAACGAGCATGTCAAAATGTGCAATTGTTAAATCTGTAGCGGCAAGGGCATCAATAGGGAAAAAGCCTGCTTCCGTCACCAATACACTGCCTTCAACCCGTTTCCCTAAAAAGCGAAAGCCACCATCGCCGTATGCTTCAACGAGCAACAGGCTTTCACCTTCCTGTTGCTCCATGAATATTCCGCCACTCTGGAAACTATCGCCCATTATTAATCTCTAAACGTGATCGAAAGGAGTTAGTTTTGATTTATCAACTGTTGGATCATTTTTATCATCATCCATCAACAATGCCTCACGGCGCAGTTTAAAAACCAACAACATAGGCGATGCAACAAAAACCGAGCTATATGTACCAACAGCAACACCCCAGATCATCGCAGCAGTAAAGCCACGGATAACTTCTCCACCAAGGAAGAAGAGTGCGAATAGCGCAACTAAAGTGGTGACAGATGTCATAACGGTGCGGGCTAGTGTTTGATTCAGAGATAAATCAAGCACGTCTTCCATTACCATTTTACGGAATTTGCGTACATTTTCCCGCACCCTATCATAAACAACAACAGTATCGTTGAGGCTATAACCCACGATTGTTAGCAATGCTGCGATAATAGACAGGTTAAACTCAAGCCCGGATATAGAGAAGAAACCAATCGTCAATAGTACATCATGCGCCAAGGCAATCACTGCGCCGAGGCCGAACTGCCATTCAAACCGGAACCAAATATAAATAAGCACAGCTAAAACTGCGATGGAGACCGCAATTACACCATCACGTTTCAATTCGCCGGAAACCTGTGCACCAATTCCCTCTGATGATTGAAACTTTAACTCAGGCATCGCTGTTGTTAAAGCAGTGCGCACAGCAACTAATGCATCACTCTGTGCTTTCGCATCACCAGGTTGAAGCTCAATACTGATTACAACATCAGTATTCGTCCCAAATTCTTTTACCTTAACCTCTCCGATAGCATTATCAGCACTGATGGAACGAATGCGTGCAATATCTGCCGGACCGCTAGTTGATTGCATGAATAAGTTCATACCACCTTTAAAGTCGATCCCATAATTAAGTCCTCGTGAAAAGAACAGAATTATGGATGCAATGATCAACATGATAGAAAGCGCGATGGCAACTTTGCGCATTCCAAGGAATTTAATATCTGTTTTTTCTGGAACAAGCCGCAATAACATGTCGCTCTCCTCTTAAATCGGTAGCGTGGTTGGGCGCGCACGCTTCAACCAGCTTGTGAGAATGAGGCGGGTCAGCAAGATCGCCGTAAACATTGATGTTAGGATGCCGACTGCGAGTGTCACCGCAAAACCTTGAACTGGCCCTGAGCCAAGCATGTACAAGACCGCTGCCGCAATGAATGTTGTGATATTCGCATCCATGATTGTTGAGAATGCCTGCCCATAGCCCTGCTCCACAGCCTGAAATGGCTTACGGCCATTTCGCTGTTCCTCTCGGATACGCTCAAAAATCAGGACGTTAGCATCAACAGCCATACCTATTGTAAGTACAATACCGGCAATACCAGGCAATGTAAGCGTCGCCTGAAACACGCTCAACGCCCCCATAATCAAAATCAAGTTTGTTATTAGTGCCATGTTGGCCGCTATACCAAAACGTCCATAGCTGAAGATCATGTAGATTACGACACCAACGAAACCAATTACGGCAGCCAACTTGCCTTTGTCTACGCCTTCTTGCCCCATATCTGGGCCAACTGTCTTTTGTGTCTCAACAGTTAACTCCACTGGTAATGCGCCTGACTTTAACAGAGTAGCTAGTTCCTGAGCATCTGCTGTCGTACCCATGTTTGTAATTTGGCCACTACCACCAAGGATCGCGCCAATAATACGCGGCGCGCTTATCACTTCGTCATCTAGCTTAATCGCAAATGGCCGCCCTATATTTTTTGCGGTGTGATTACCAAAACGTTTTGAGCCTGAAGTATTGAAGGTGAAGGCCACTGCAGGCTGACCAGATTGATCAAACGATGGTTTTGCATCGGTTAGGTCATCACCAGAAACAATTTCCCTGTTGTGAATAACAATGTAACCACCTTCTTTCATCTGCACTTTTGAATAACGCGATTTATTAAAACGTTCGGCCTCAATATCTTCTGGTGAAAGATTAGAATCTACGTCATGGAATGAAAGCTTGGCAGTTTTACCAATGATATCTATCAGTTCTTGAGGGTTTTCTGCACCCGGCACTTCCAGGATAATTCTATTACTACCTGAAGGCTTTAGTGAGATTTCTTTCACGCCGTCAGGATCAACACGTCGGCGGATAACTTCCATAGAACGTGCAATTGCCTCACGTTGCTGGATGAGAATGCCCTGCTCAGTCAATTCTAAACGGAACTCAGCGCCTTCATGAGTTAATTCAATTTCAGTTGCGCCTGCCGCACCAAAAGCATTTGTACCCACCTGAGCCTGAATGAAGGGCGCTAACTTTTCCCGAGCACCATCAACTAGTTCAGGGTTGCGAAGCCTAAACACCACACTATTGTCTTGAACTTTTATGCCAGAGAATGTGACGCGTTGATCGCGAGGAATATCCCTGCGGCGACCTTCGGTTAGGCTAATATCACGCACCTGTTCAGAAAGATTGGTAAGCCGCGTAGCTATCACATCTTCCGTTTTTGCCTCGAACAGCAAATAGACACCACCTTGCAAATCAAGACCAAGTGCTAAAGTTTGTTCTGGCATGAAACTCGGGAGAGCTTCACGTTGCTTTTCACTTAAAAAGTTCGGTAGAGATGTTAAAATACCAAGTAAAACAACACCCAATATCATCAGCACTTTCCAGCGCGGAAAGGTCAACATGAAGTATCCCCTAAATAGCCAAGGCCCGGCCAAGTAAGCCGGGCATCAATATATTATTTACTGTCGGTTTTCACAGGTTCATTTTTACTACGAACGTCAGTAAGCGTGCTTTTAACAACCCGCACCCGAACGCCGTCAGCAATATCAACCTCAACCTCATTGTCATCTTTAACTTTGGCAACTTTTCCAATCAAACCGCCTGCTGTTACAACAGTATCACCGCGGCTAACATTCGTTACCATTTCACGGTGCTCTTTCATCTTCTTGTTTTGCGGACGCAAAATAAGGAACCAGAACACCACAACAATTAGAACAATCGGTAAAAAGTCGATAAGACCACCTGAAGGCGCTAGACCTCCGTCTTGCGCATACGCTGCTGTAGAAAACATAAAAGACCCTCTCCTGTGCGCGGCCACATTAAACGGTTGGGCCACTGCATTAAATCTGTATCGCCGGGACTATAGCTTTATCCGCTTCAAATGCAACAGCAGCCTCGCCAATTTTACCGTCTCGTGATATGTGCTTCTGTTCTATTTGGGTTACAGGGAATGAGGTTGCAAGTGGCCGACAAGAAAGATGTATTGGCAGAAGCTATTTCCGCCTTAACAGCACAGTTATCTCGTGGGACAAAACCACTTCGTTTTTTTGACGACGACATCTCTGCAAAAGCCTTTGTTTATGATGTAGAAAACGGTCAATTACGCTCGGTAGAACGGGTGGTAGCTCCAGACTTTTCTATGTTAGTCGGTATTGATCGCACAAAGACTACACTCCTTAAAAACAACTATCAATTCGCTGCCGGACATTCTGCAAACAACGCCCTTCTATGGGGCGCACGAGGTATGGGCAAGAGCACATTAGTCAAAGCCATCCATAATCAAACCATCATAGAATATGGGAAAAGTGCGCCTAACCTTATAGAAATTCACCGTGAAGACATCAGCGCACTACCACAATTACTAGCCACGCTTAGGCAATCAAAAAAACAATTTGTAATTTTCTGTGATGATCTTTCTTTCAACCAACCTGACCGCGACTTTAAAGCCTTGAAGTCTGTTCTTGAAGGTGGACTTGAAGGCCGGCCTGACAATGTCATTTTCTACGCAACATCGAACAGGCGTCATCTGTTGCCCCGAGAAATGGCTGACCAAGAAACCGCAATTGGTATCCACCCCAATGAATCAATGGATGAAACAATTGCACTTTCAGATAGATTTGGGCTTTGGCTAGGCTTTCATGCTGCCGATCAAGCAGAGTATATTGCAATGATCAAAGGGTACATGAACCACTTTAAACTAATAGCCAATCATGACTGGGAAGCTGAAGCCCTTGAATGGTCTAAAACAAGGGGAAACCGATCAGGTAGAACAGCGTGGCAATATGTAAATAACCTTGCTGGCAAACTTGAGCGAAGAATAAGTTTCTAGTCCCCATAAGCCTATCTGAGCCTCAAGACCTTAACTTTTACTTGTCCTTGAGGGCGGCAAATACCTAAGTGGGTTAAGGGCTTGACGACCTTTTCTAATTTCAAAATGTAACTGTGGGGATACAACACCGCCAGTGGAACCAACTCGTGCCACAACGTCCCCACGCTTCACTCGCTGGCCTGGGCGCACTAAAATTCTCTCTGTATGAGCATAGGCTGTAATCCATCCACCAGCATGCTTAACAAGCAATAAATTACCATACCCTTCCAGGGCATTAGACGCATATACAACTATCCCTGCTTCAGCGACTTTTACCGCGGCGCCTTTTTTAGCTAGTATATTAATACCGTCGTTATGTAGCCCGCCCTCTCGCGGACCAAACCTCGACGCTAACTTTCCCTGAACTGGCCAAGTGAAACCTTTATTGCTCCGTGGAGGAGGTTTTGGCAGGGCAATGGTTCTGCCTTTATTCGTGTTGGAGCGCCTTGAAGTTGTCTTAGGTTTTTGACTATTAACCGTAGTAGCGGTCGCCGAATTTATTCTTGCACCGCCTGGTAATTTTAGTTTTTGACCAACAGCTAATCGATAAGGCGGCTTAATTCCGTTAGCGGCCATTAAGGCCGATGCCGTCACGCCGTATTGCCGAGAAATTCCGTAACCGGTTTCACCCTTTTTCACAAAATGCACACGTGCCACAGGGACTAAAATTCTTTGTCCCACCAACAATGTATAAGGCGGGCGTAATTTATTTTCTGAAATCAATGACCTAACAGGAATTCCATACCGTTTTGACAGCCCATAAAGTGTCTCACTTTTGCGCACAGTGTGCCGCCGAGTGGAGGTTGCACTTGTTACAGGTTTCTTATGAGGAGAAGAAACACTCCTTTGAGCGGCTTTAAGCTTAGACTTTTGGGCAAGGCTTCGCTGCCCAGGTTTCCATTTTGGATCTGGTACAGGGATCGGTGAATTCCGAATCTTGTAAACAGGAGGAATATCCGCAGGAGATATTATTTGCTGAGAACTACAGCCCACTAAGAAGACACCACTTGCCACAAGTGTCGCTAGTGTCTTATTCATCCTCAAGGCTGTATCTCCCTAACTTGCAGCGTATTTTATAATACGATAGCCGTAACTACTAATTGGGGCAACATATTGAAATGATTAGTTATCGAAGGTTTTATCAATCTTTGGGGACATCATCACCCGAGCTTCTTGGTGTGTCAGGTTTAAATGTAACGGTGTTACTGAAATCCATTTCTCACGAACGGATTTAATATCCTGTTGATGACCCGGCATACCTACTTCGCGCCCCAGACCAAACCAATAATATTTGAACCCACGAGGGTCAGTTCTTTCTTCTATGTTATTACCAACCATTTCGCGGCGGCCTTGCTCAGTTACGCAAATACCTTCAATTTCTTCGGGGGGAAATGCGGGAAAGTTCACGTTCATCAACACATCATCCGGCCAATCAAACGATAACAAGCTTTTGATAACTTCGGGTGCAAACTGCTCAGCAGTATCCCATTTTACTGACTGATCGGGACGAATGCAGAGGCTAAGTGCGATAGATGGTACCCCTGCAAGGGTCCCCTCCATGGCAACAGATACCGTGCCAGAATAAGTAACATCCTCAGCTAAATTACCGCCACGATTGACCCCAGATAAAATCAATGTCGGCATTTTATCAGTCATGATTTTATTCACTGCCATCATGATACAATCCGTAGGAGTACCATTCACCGCCCAACGTTTTTCAGAAACTTCGCGTATACGAAGGGGGCGGGTCAATGTTAAGGAATGTCCTGCTCCAGACTGTTCTGTTTCTGGAGCTACAACCCAGACATCATCTGAAAACTGCCTCGCAACTCGCTCCAAAACAGCAAGCCCCGGTGCATCTATACCGTCATCGTTAGATATCAGTATCCGCGTCGTTGAGATAGCCACCATCAGCCCCCAATCACTTCAATACCACCCATGTATTGGCGAAGCACTTGAGGTACACGAATAGAACCATCCACCTGTTGGTAGTTTTCCATCACAGCAACTAGTGTACGCCCAACAGCAAGGCCTGAACCATTCAATGTATGAACAAAACGCGTTTTCTTTTCACCTTTTGGTCGGCACCGCATCTTCATACGTCTTGCCTGAAAATCACCCATTACTGAGCAACTAGAAATTTCACGGTATTTTTCCTGCCCGGGCAGCCACACTTCAATATCGTATGTTCTGCGTGCCCCAAAACCAATATCTCCCGTGCAGAGCTTAACCACACGATACGGTAAATGCAGGCGCTTAAGAATTTCCTCGGCACAGCCCGTCATACGCTCAAGCTCTTCATCGGATTCCTCTGGTTTCACCACAGAAACCATTTCAACCTTTTCAAACTGATGTTGCCGGATCATGCCACGTGTATCACGTCCGGCAGAGCCGGCCTCAGCACGAAAGCATTGTCCAAGTGCCGTGAAACGCAGTGGCAAAGTTGCCTCGTCAAGAATTTCATCTGCATGAAGGTTAGTTAGCGTAACCTCTGAGGTTGGGATGAGCCAGTGCCCCGTGCTTGTCTGAAACGCATCATCCCCAAACTTTGGAAGTTGTCCTGTGCCCAATAGAGCAGACTCGCGC
>Ga0316207_10005143_pt1 | contig 10974 bp, 9 predicted proteins | sample 6weekpyrite_MG_FD_204943 | JGI IMG/M metagenome (GOLD analysis project Ga0316207, IMG submission 204943) | Microbial mat bacterial communities from mineral coupon in-situ incubated in ocean water Damariscotta River, Maine, United States -... | ecosystem: Environmental > Aquatic > Marine >...
CACATCCCGCAGGCTGTTTGGGATATTACTACCCGTGGAGAGTTTTACAGCGCCTATACGCCGTATCAGGCCGAAGCTAGTCAGGGTTCTTTGCAGGTGGTGTATGAATATCAAACCATGATGGCCAGTCTGAACGGTCTGGATGTTTCCAATGCCTCTTTGTATGACGGTGCCTCGGCCCTGGCCGAAGCGGTATTGATGGCTGTGCGTGCGCACCGCAAGTCAAAGTCAAAACGCATCCTCATGCCAAGCACTGTGCACCCTGCTTATCGTGCCGTGGTAAAGAACATCGTCAAGAACCAAGGCATCACTATCGAAGAGCTGCCTTACTGTGCCGATGCCGGTAAGACGTTGGTCGGTGAGTTGGCTAAGTATGAAGGCGAAGACATTACTGCGCTGGTCATTCCACAGCCAAACTTTTTTGGTGTGTTGGAAGATGTCGATGCGCTGACCGATTGGGGCGCCAACAACAAGGCCATCAGCATTGCGGTTGTGAACCCTATGGCCTTGGCCTTGCTAACGCCTCCGGGCGAGTGGGGCGAAGCGGGTGTTGATATCGCCTGCGGTGAAGGGCAGTCATTAGGCATCCCTTTATCCAGTGGTGGTCCTTATTACGGCTTTATGTGTTGCAAGCAAAAACATGTGCGCCAGCTGCCTGGTCGTATTATCGGTCGTACCGTTGATCTCGACGGCAAACCTGGTTTTGCTTTGACACTGCAGGCACGTGAACAGCATATTCGGCGCTCCAAGGCCACTTCAAATATTTGTACCAATCAGGGCCTGATGGTAACTGCCTCGACCATCTATATGTCGCTGATGGGGGCCGAAGGTCTGGAGCGTGTTGCCTCACAAAGTGTAAACAACACTCAGGCACTAGCGGAAAAACTGTGTGCGATTGATGGTGTTGAGCGTGTCTTTAGTGGTGCCAATTTCCATGACCTGGTATTGCGTTTGGCCAAGCCGGTTGGGGCAACGCTGGGTGCATTGGCAGAAAAAGGCATCTATGGTGGTTACGCTATGGCTGAGCAATACCCTGAGTTAGCAGATTGCATTAGTGTTAGTGCGACTGAAACCAAGACCGAAGCGGATCTGGATGCCTATGCCTCTGCATTGGCTTCTGTGTTAACTGAACTAAAGGTGGCTTAAATGGTTACTGTTACTCTGCGCGGCCAGGCAATCAACACCAATGGGGAATTGCCTAAGGTTGGTGATCAAGCGCCTGACTTTAATCTGCAAAATGCCAAGTTACAGGATAAAACCCTGGCTGATTTTGTAGGTAAAAAAGTGCTGCTCAATGTTGTGCCTAGCCTGGATACACCAGTGTGTGCCAAGTCGACTAAAAAGTTTAACGATTTGGCGGCTGGGCGTGATGATGTGGTGATGTTAATGATCTCTGCAGATCTGCCATTTGCCCAAGGCCGTTTTTGTGGTGTGGAAAAACTCAAAAACGTTCAGCCACTTTCGATGATGCGTTCGCGTAAGTTCGCCAAGGACTACGGCGTGCTGTTGGTCGATGGTCCATTAGCAGGTGTGACTGCGCGTGCCGTGGTGGTAATCGATGAGTTAGGTAAGGTGGCCTATACAGAATTGGTTGGCGAAGTTTCCCACGAACCGAATTATGATGCGGCCATTGCTGCATTGTCTGAATAACTTTTTTCAAAGAAGCAAACTTATGTTGATTTTTGAACAATCACGCAGTGGCCGTTATGCGGTTGGGCAGGTGCCTGCAAAGGTAGAGGCAAGGGGTATTCCGGCAGCCCTGCAACGCAAGTCGCGTCCGACCCTGCCGGCGGTGTCGGAGATGCAGGTGGTGCGTCATTACACCCGCCTGTCGCAGAAGAATTTTTCTATTGATACCGAGTTCTATCCGCTTGGGTCCTGCACCATGAAATACAATCCTCGCATCTGTAACTCCATGGCACTGTTGCCTGGTCTTGCTGGCCGTCACCCTTATGCGCCGGAATCATCGGGCCAAGGCTTGTTGTCGTGCATGTATGACCTGCAAGAGATTCTGAAAGAAGTTACAGGCATGCGTGGGGTGTCATTAACACCTGCCGCTGGTGCGCAAGGTGAATTTGCCGGCATGGCCATGATACGTGCCTATCACGATGCCAATGGTGATGATGGCCGTACTGAAGTGATTGTGCCCGATGCCGCACACGGGACTAATCCGGCTACAGCAGTGATGTGTGGTTATAAGGTGAAAGAGATTCCCACCATGGATTGTGGCGACATCGATATTGAGGCATTGAAGGCAGCGGTTGGGCCTCAGACAGCAGGCATTATGCTGACTAACCCTTCGACGGTTGGTGTGTTTGAACGCAAGATAAAAGAGATAGCCAAGATCGTTCATGATGCCGGCGGTCTGCTTTATTACGATGGTGCCAATTTGAATGCGATTCTTGGCAAGGTGCGTCCCGGTGATATGGGATTTGATGTTATTCACATGAATCTGCACAAAACCTTTTCAACACCACATGGCGGTGGTGGTCCGGGGGCGGGTCCGGTTGGAGTAAGTGAGCGTCTGCTGCCGTTCCTGCCAATTCCAACGGTTGCAAGAGAGGGCGGTAAGTTTCGTTGGTTGACAGAAAAAGATTGTCCGCACAGTATCGGTCGTCTTTCAGCATTTACAGGCAATATTGGCGTGCTGCTGCGAGCCTATGTTTATGCCAGACTTTTAGGTCGTGAAGGCATGGAACGCGTTGCTGAATATGCCACCTTGAATGCCAATTACATGATGGTGCAGTTGAAAAATGCTGGTTTTGAAATGGCTTACCCAGAACGTCGTGCCACCCATGAATTTATCCTGACCTTGAAGAAAGAGGCCAAGGGGCTGAATGCTACTGCGATGGATTTTGCCAAGCGTCTGCTGGATTATGGTTTTCATGCGCCGACCACCTACTTTCCATTGTTGGTGCCGGAGTGTTTTTTGATCGAACCAACTGAGACTGAGGCCAAGTCTGCGCTGGATGGTTTTATCGATGCCATGATCAAGATCAAGGCCGAGGCAGAAGAGAATGTTGATCAGCTCAAGGGTGCGCCATTTACCCTGCCTTCGCGTCGTTTGGATGATGTCCGTGCCGCGCGTGAACTGGATCTGACCTGGACGCCGGAAGAAGCAAGTGTCTAAGCCTGGCAAAAAAGGCATTGCCCGCATCATTGATGCGGCAGGGTATTCCTGGAAAGGATTTCGTGCAGCATTCAAGCATGAGGCTGCCTTTCGTCAGGAACTGTTTTTACTTTTGGTCTTAACGCCGGTCGCTCTGTTGTTGGGCGAAGACGGAATTGATTATGCTTTGCTAATTGGTGCGCTGTTATTGGTGTTGATGGTAGAGCTGCTAAACTCGGCAGTAGAGGCCGTGGTGGACCGGATTGGTCCAGAGCATCACAAGTTAGCTGGACGGGCCAAGGATATTGGTTCGGCGGCGGTGTTTGTGGCGTTGGTGAATGCTGCGCTCATCTGGTTTTTTGTGTTGGTGCTGAATTAATAGAGGTGCCCTTAAACCAAAGGCGCTGGAGTGTCCGCGTAGGCTGCGGAGATTTATTAAATAAATATAAAAAGGAACGTTCTATGTCTGCACTGATTTGTGGTTCTTACGCCTATGACAACATCATGGTCTTTCATGACCGCTTTAAGAATCATATCCTGCCTGACAAGGTGCATATGTTGAATGTCTCTTTTCTGGTGCCGGACATGCGCCGCGAGTTTGGTGGTTGCGCCGGTAATATTGCCTATAATCTGAAGTTGCTTGGCGGTGATCCACTGCCAATGGCGACTGTGGGAAGTGATTTTGTACCCTATGCCGAATGGATGGAAAAGTGCGGCGTTTCGAGCAAACACATTAAGGTGGTTCCAGATGCCTATACTGGCCAGGCCTTTATTACGACCGATATGGATGACAACCAGATCACAGCCTTTCACCCTGGTGCAATGGGTTTTTCGCATGAGAATAATGTTGCTGATGCGAAAGGTGTGACGCTTGGCATTGTCTCCCCCGACGGTCGTGATGGCATGATTGTTCATGCTCAACAATTTGCTGAACAAGGAATACCTTTTATCTTTGACCCAGGTCAGGGCATGCCCATGTTTGATGGCGAAGACCTGATGCGCTTTATTGAGCGGGCGAGCTATGTGACAGTCAATGATTATGAAATGCAATTGCTTCAGGATCGCACCGGTAAATCACCACATGAGATTGCTGAGCATGTTGAGGCCCTGATTGTTACCCTCGGTGGTGAAGGTTCTCACATTTATACCAAACAGCATCGCATCGATGTTCCATCTGCCAAGCCTGAACAACTGACTGACCCAACTGGTTGTGGCGATGCTTATCGCGCTGGACTGTTATACGGTTTAATGCATGACATGGATTGGGAAACGACTGGGCGTATTGCGTCGCTGTTGGGTTGTATCAAGATTGAACAGCACGGAACGCAGAATCATAGCTTTGATCGTCAGGCCTTTGATGATCGTTTTAATGAAGCCTTTGGCTATTATCTCTAAAATTAAGGGGGGCTTTTAGCTCCCCTGTTCGTTCTCTGTTTGTAATATTTTACATATTTTTTCGATAAGTATTTTCGAACTAACTGGCTTTATTAGTAGTTCTTTTATGCCTGGCGGTATCTCTGCGATTAGCCCATTGTTGCTACAGAGGATGATAGGGATCTCTGGCTGTAATTGTAGCGCCTGTTCTGAAAACTCTAGCCCGGAAAGTAACGGCATGTTTTGTTCAATAATAATGCAATCAAATTTCTCAGGTTCAGTTTTGAAGTAATCTAATGCCTGGTAGGTATCAGAGAACGCCTTTGTTATAAAGCCTTTGGATTGCAATAATTCACTTTGTAGCTGGGCAATTGATTCATCATTTTCGATAATAAGAATGTTTTTAGCTTGGCTAATATGTTGTGGCAGTTGGTTAGGCTTTTTAGCTGTAATTGTTTGTTGTGGTTTGTATTGAGGAAACAGCAGGCGAACATTGGTGCCGTAGTCAGGTATTGACTCAATCAAGATATGGCCGTGATTGTCATGCACCATTTCATGTACGTCGGACAATCCTGTGCTTCTGCTATTTTCGTGGCTATCATAGAATGGTTCAAATATATTATTAAGCATGCTTTTTTCAATCCCTTCACCATCATCGGCAACGGCAATCTCAATATAGTCCCCTTCAAATGTTTTGTGGCATGACAAACATTTAGACTGATGGCAGCTAACCCGGCTGATATTTAGAGTGATGTGGCCGCCCTTTTTTTCGAGTGCATCACGTGCGTTGTCGAATAGGCTGAGAACAGCTTGGTACAGTTGTGGTGGGTCTATCAGGATTTTAGGGGTATCGGTGTCAGTGTTGATGCTGAGTTCAATGTTGTTTGGTAGGGATATCTGAGTGGTCTTGCCGAGCTCTTTTATTAGTGGAGCAGGATTTAATGGAATGTCTCTACTGCTGCTCGCATTGGTTCGGGCGAAGGCTAGCATTTGCGCTATTAGGTCGCGGGCCTTTTCACCTTCGTCAATAACCTCACTAATGTAGCGCACCAGCTCATCCTGGTCACCCATTTCGTAAAGGCTGTCCAAGGTTAAATCAGCATAACCAAGTATGCTGGCAAGGATGTTATTGAAGTCATGCGCAATGCCGTTGGTCAGTTGGGCTAGTGCCTCCATTTTTTGTGCCTTGCGTATTTGCTCGAATAACTTGGTGTGCTCTTTCTGTGCGATAGTTTTTTCCGTGATATCTTCACCAGAACTAATCGTGCCGCAGATACTTCCATCGGCGTCATGCTGAAGGCTGTTATGCCAGTCAATTAATCGCTCTTCGCCGCTGCTGGTGATTATTGGGTTTTCATAAAACTCGACAGCTTCAGTGTCGCCAGTCATTAACTTTTTATAGTATTGCGACACGGTTTCGCGTTCGCTTACAGGTAAGCAAAGTTCAAACCAGTTTTGATTAAGTAATTGGCCTTCGCTGTAACCAAGAATGTCACAGGCCTTTCGGTTAATGAGACTGATGTTTCCATCTCTGTTTAGAATGACAATCATAAATTGTGCGACATCAAGATAGTGCTGTGCTAGATCGCGCTCTTTACGTAGTTTGTCTTGCAGTTTTTGCTGCTCAGTGTTGTCGGTTATCAACGAGACAAAGCTAGTGAGTTTACCGCTTTCATCGTGCAGGTATGCCCAGTCTACTTGGGTGTTTACTGGGCTCCCGTCTTTGCGACGGCTGATAGTGGTATACGGAGTTGGCTTCGGTTGTTCAGTGATAAGGTAATTCAGGTATTCTTTTGTTTTAGTTTTTTCACTGGCTGAATAAATTAAATCAAAGATTGTCAGGCCAATGAGTTCGCCAGGAGCATAGCCAAGCATCTCATGGTGTCTTGGGTTGCTATAGGTAATAACGCCATTCAGGTTGCTTTCTTGCACGCCATTAGGGATTGCTGCAAGTAGTGAACTGAGATGTTGAGCATCTGGAGTCATGCTTTCGTCACTTTGTTGAACTCGGCTTTTGTTTCTGTATGAGTTTAGACTGGCTATTGATTCTCTATGTAGCAGTTAAGAGCAGCTGCATAATTTTCGCTTTTGTGGCTAGCAATGGCAAGGAGCATTTTTTGTTACTGTTCCTGCGTTTATTGGGCTGCTATGGGTTTGTGTAAGTCTAAAAATATCAGTGTGTTCTGAGGTTGTAAGTGGGGGAATGTTGTTTGATCAGTATGGATGTTGAGTTCCAGTAAGGGGGTGTTGTTGTCCTTTTCGGTTGAAGTGTTTTTTCGTTAAAATAGTGTTACAGAGTTTTGTTTTCTGGCCTGAAAAATCAAACAGATTATGCTGTCTTTTTAATTGTCTGGATATCTATAAAAATAACCGAGTGTGATTGCTTTCTATTTTGCGGTATGTGCTCAACACAAAGTCCTCGGTCGGTTGTGCTTAGATGTAGTCTCAGGCTGGCGGTACTTGGTTGTTCCATGGCCCATTCCGGACGAAATATTAGACCACAGCTATTCCCTGCCAGTGCTGCACCACGTAGGTCCTGCATGGCGTGATGGTCGGCATGGTTAACCCAGCTTAAAACTGCGGCACATGTGCCTGAGCGTAACGCATGCTCAACCGCCCATAGTCCATTGCTGGTGGCATGTGGGTGGATCATGAGTAGATGGGATAGGTCAACGCCTACAGTGGCGAGTTGAGCGGAACTTGGTGCGTTAGGCGGTGCAATCATTGCTAGCCAGCGTTTGGCCTGACTGAGTCTGGCCAGCGCTGGCCAGAGCAGCGGTAAGGCAAACTGGCTGTCCTCAGGACAAAATATTTCGCTGATTCCGCCAACAGGCCAGCCACCATGGGGCAGCATGACATCAAGGGCGGCATGGCCACTGCTGATAACCTGGTTGTTGGCCTGGTTCATGCTGCCTTGACTGAAATTGAAATTAAGATTGGCGGGTTTCATAGCTAGGCTCCTTGACGGATAATTCCAACTGCGATGCCTTCAATGGCCAGATCTTGTTCACGTAGGTCGACACGTATGGGCTCAAAATCGGGGTTTTCAGCGATCAGGTTGACGATGTTGCCGCGCTGTTTGAAGCGTTTGACAGTAACCTCCTCATCAAGCCTGGCGACGACTATCTGGCCGTTATGGGCTGTTTGGCAATGGTGAACTGCCAGCAGGTCGCCATCGAGAATGCCAATGTCGCGCATGCTCATGCCGCTAACGCGTAGCAGATAATCGGGCATGGGATGGAATAGTTGTGGGTCGACTTTAAGGTGATCTTCTATGTGTTCCTGAGCCAGGATAGGTTCGCCGGCGGCAACACGGCCTACCAGGGGCAGACCTTCTTTTTCTAATAGACGAATGCCTCGCGAGGCGCCTGACAGTAGTTCGATCACGCCTTTTTTGGCCAAGGCCTTTAAGTGGTCTTCAGCCGCGTTGGCTGAGCGAAAGCCAAGGGATTCGGCTATTTCGGCGCGGGTTGGGGGCATGCCGGTCTCGCTGATGAAATCCTTGATCAGCTGCAATATCTGTTGTTGTCTTGCGGTTAGCTTAATCATATAAAGTGCCTGAGTATCCATACAGTGGTCTGTAAGTATACACAGTGTTTTTGTGGCCGCAACCCCTCCCGGTGTGAGGGGCTGGTTATGCTTTGGGCTTATTCGATGAAACCGCGGGTTGCGGGGTCGATGGCGACAGCTGGGGTGTCTGAGTTTTGGGTGTTGGTTTGAGCTTCGATGACTTGGCTTTCAGTCGGTTGCATATCCTTGTCAGTAACCGGCTCAGTTGTGGTTTCTTCTAAGATGGTATTTTCGGTTTCAGGTGTGACAAAGCGGGTCATTGGCGTAACAACGGTTGTTGTGATACTGGCGGTCGTATCAGTGATTTGATTTTCAGTTGCAGCCGGAACAATTATTTTTTCTAGGTTGGGTGATTGAGTTATTTCGCTCAGCTTATTTGTGGCTGTCTCGTTTGTTGAAGAGGAGTGCATTGAAATAGCCGCTGCCACGAATAGGACGATGAATCCTATCAGTATGTTGCGAAACAATTTGTCGCTACCGCTATCCTTATTTTGCAACAGACTATTTTTAACGGCAGATGTTTTTTGTTTTGGCAGCTTGTAACCTGAAGTGATGATTTTTTGTTTAACTGCGCCGGTAACAGCTGTTTTTTCAATTTGGTATAATACCTTGTTGTCATCGAATCCATCCTTGCGGGTCTCTTTAACCGTGTCACCCCAGTGTTCTGTTAGTGAGCAAAACTCATTGCCATGCTCGTTGGTGTCGATGATCACCTTAGGGGCTGGTGCTTCGCTGATAACTTCTGGCTCTGTTGTGAATTTACTCATTGCATGATCTGCCATCTGGCTGACGACTGTTGTCATGCCACTATCAAGTATGAATGCATCAAGCCCATAACGATTGAGCAAGAAGGCTGCGACTGAGCTGCGAGTGCCATCTTCACAGCAGATAATATATTTACGACGTTGGTTGAATTTTTTCAGTTTGAGGCGTAACAGTGGCAAAGGAATATTTCGACTGCCTGGTATATGTAATTCATTAAATTCATCTTCTTGACGAATATCAATAAACTCTGCACCAGTAGCAATCATGGCTTGCGCTTCATTCCACGAGATAGACTCAAGCAGTGGTTGGGCCAATAACTCTGAAAAGTCTTTTTTCGACAGGCGCATTAAATCACCTGATTCACTCATGGTGATAGTTGCCCCGCGACTTGAATGTGTCAGTATAGATTCCTCGCCGAAGGCATCACCTTCACCAAGTTCGGCCAGTTTGATTTCTTTTGAGTTGGCTGTGGGTTTGCGTGAAACTGTTGCCCGTCCATTTTTTATTACATAATAAAATTCATCATCATCGTCTTGTGAAATGACAATGTCACCCTTGTTGAAATGAATTTCGTTCATACGGTCAAGCAGGGTGTTTATTTGTTGCTCAGAAAAACGTAGTAAGCCTCGCGATTTTAAGAGCCGGTTTAACCATTCGTGGTCCTTACTGCTCTCAAGCTCACTGACAACATAGGCGTCAGGGTTGGTCCAATTGAGGAATAGGTCTAGCATGTCAGCATCAAAGCTAATCAGAGTCGACTGCTCGACAGCGACGGCCGTGGCATGTTTGTCAGAGCGGTTGCTAATCGGTTTGCGAGCTTCGTTTGTATCACTTTCAATAACGCTTTTTTTATTAGCGCTGCATAGCTCAATTTTTCCTTCGATCAAATAAAAAAGTTGATTGTCGCTATTGCCATCACTGAACAGTGGGGTGCCAGCAGACAGCGAAACGATGATGGAGGTGCGTAATAGTTCCTGAGCGTCGTCATCGCTTAATTTTCCAAGCGGAGCAAATTGTCTTAATTCTACGCTGTTAATTATTTGCATCGCTTGATTCATTTGGTGCCCCGTCATACATCAATTAGCGGTTTGAATAATTTGAAGTGCTCTTTAATTAATGTTTTCGGTATTTTATAAGGTTTAGTTAGTTTTCCTTGTGATGTGTGTCTCACTTTATATGTGATCTTTGTTGCGAACTGTGTGAAAAAATATTGGAAATCGAGCTTGGCTATTTGTTTCGCCAGAGACTATACAGTGGAATGGGTATATCAATTTTAAATGTTCAGGTAAACACGGCACAGCCGTTGGGTATGTCCCAAGCAAGAAGGTAGGGAGGTAATAAAATGTCAGAGTTGGCAGTTGTGATAGGTGCCTGGTATCAAGAATCAGGTGGGCAACCGTTTGAGGTGGTTGCAGTGGATATAGATACAGCGACCATAGAAATTCAATATTTTGAAGGCGAAGTTGAAGAGTTGGAATTAGAAACCTGGAGAGAAATGCAGCTTTTGGCTGTTGAAGCGCCTGAGGACTGGACCGGAGCTTTTGATGAGCTTGAGGCCGATGACCTGGGTTATAGCGACGCTGTCATTCATCCGGAAAACTGGGCTGGTCCAATGGACATCCTGGATACAGAGGCTCCCTAAGTCGTGTTGACAGTTAAAGAGATGATTAAAGGTATTGAGGTCGAGGCCAAAATGTCGTCTTCTTGGACAGGCAGACGAAAAATCTCGGCTAAAGTATTGGCTGCAATGGCTAGGGTTCCACGGCATGAGTTTGTCCCCGAGGCTTTATTTCATTCAGCCTATGAAAATAGCCCCCTGCCGATCGGTTATGGGCAGACAATATCGCAACCCTTTATTGTGGCTTTGATGACCGACTTATTGGCGTTGCAGGGCGGAGAGGTGGTGCTTGAAGTAGGTACGGGTTCAGGTTATCAGGCCGCGGTACTTTCTCAGCTGGCAAAAAAGGTTTACGGTATGGAAAATGTGGCTCAGCTGGTTGTGATTGCTCGTAAACGCCTGCAGCGGCTAGGCTATGAGAATGTTGAAGTTGTCTGGGGTAATGGCTACCAGGGCTTGCCAGCCAAAGCGCCATTTGATGCTGTGTTGGTCGCGGCTGCGGCCTCGTTTATTCCGAAGCTACTGCTGGATCAGCTAA
>Ga0316207_10005144_pt1 | contig 10974 bp, 7 predicted proteins | sample 6weekpyrite_MG_FD_204943 | JGI IMG/M metagenome (GOLD analysis project Ga0316207, IMG submission 204943) | Microbial mat bacterial communities from mineral coupon in-situ incubated in ocean water Damariscotta River, Maine, United States -... | ecosystem: Environmental > Aquatic > Marine >...
AGGGTTTATATTGCTTTCGCGAATCGCGTTGATTATATAATCAAGCATCGTTTCATCAGCCAGCGATTGTCCGGACAAATTAATCGAGAAGGTATCCCGCTGCGACACAAACACATGCCCCTTTAAATAATCAATAATTAATGAAACAACTTGTTTGTCAACCTGTGGCATAAGATAATAACGCTCGGCTGCTGGAATAAATGCGTAAGGCATCACCACCCCTCCCTCTTCATCAATCATCCTGACCAGCACCTCATAATGATTCTCATCATCCGCTGACTCTAATATCGGCCTTATCTCCTGATAATGAAGCACAAACCTGTTTTCATCCAACGCCAACATAATATCTGAAATTACTTTCATTTCATTTTTTCGTTTGTCATGTTCCTCATCTTCAGCAGAATGAATGTGAACTCTATTTCGCCCCTGTTCTTTTGCAATATAACAGGCAACATCTGCCTCACTTAGTAATGATGTAATATTCTCTGTATGCTGGCCTATCGACACAAGACCTATGCTGATACCCACTTCAAATACTCTTTCTTCCCATTGGAACTTAAAGTCATTAACCATTGTGTGAATTTTGTAAGCAACTTCTTTAGCATGGCCTGCAGTACAATTTTCAAGGAGCACACCAAACTCATCACCGCCAAGTCTCGCAAGCGTGTCAGAGTCGCGCATTTTCGAAACGATTATTGATGTAAGCTGCTTTAATAATTCGTCTCCTGCGAAATGACCGGCAGTATCATTAACAATCTTAAAATGATCCAGATCCATGTACAACATGGCATGCTCACGATATTCGTTATTTGCAGTAACAATTGCCCTATCTAGTCTTGTTTCAAATTCCGTCCTGTTTACCAATCCTGTTAAAGAATCATGCTTTGCCTGATAAGCCATTTGTCTCGCCATATGTCTTGTGCCACTGACATCACGAAATACAACCACCACCCCTGTAGTAATATTATCGCTGCAACGAATCGGGGCAATTGTCTCCTCAATCGGAAACTCCTCACCATTTCGATTTAATAACAAATTCTTTTCTACTGAAGAGATTGCCCTGTTTTTTTCCAAACACGTTGCCACCGGGTTAAGAACTGGCTGACGCGTGGTTTCATTGATTATGCTAAACACCAAAGAGAGAGGTTGACCTTTGGCTTCTTCAGAACCCCATCCTGTTAGCTTTGCAGCAACAGAATTTATTAACTCAATATTGCCATTCGCATCTGTAGTAATAACACCCTCACCTATTGACTCAAGCGTTACGTAGGCTCGTTCTTTTTCTTCCATCAGTGCCTGCTCAGAATCCTTAAGACCGTCAATCTTCTCACTAATGGCTTCGCTCATTTTGTTAAAGTTATTTGCCAGCTTACCGATCTCATCCTCACTGACCACATTCATCCTGCTGTTATAGTCACCTTCTGAAATCAAATCAGTAGCCTTAAGAAGTTTCGTTACATGCTTGGTAAGCGCGTAGCCAACCAACGCCAACAGCACCATTGACAAAAACACCTCGATTGCTGCAATCGTAACTCCTTGTGAGAATAATGACTGTTCTGCGACAAGATATTTATTAAGAATAATACCAAATTGAACTTCACCAACTTTCTGGCCTGCAATTGTTAAATCTGCGCGCGCATCAAACACACCGTCATCTCTTGCCTGTTCAACATCACTATCGACAGTAGGCGTTTGAAATTCCCCACTAAAACCAGCCATCGCATAAAGCTTATTTTGATCATCAAAAACCAACGCATATTTGAGTTCTGAATTTTCCTTACTGATAATCTTTTCAAGTGTTTCAGTAAGTGACGCGTAATCACGCTCAAAGAGTGATTGTCCAATCGCTGCATCAAGTAAGGGCGTGAAATCCTCGACCAATGAATTGGTGTTTTGTTCCATTGTATCCTGCATAAGACGCATGCTATTGCCAACCAAAATACTCAGCATACATACTTCAACAATAATACTTGCCAAAACCAACTTAAGGCGTAACGACTTATGCAGCGGAACTTTATTCTCAGTCATATTATTTTGTAACTTCCTTCTTTTTCAAAAATATCTGAATAAAAGGATCAAGTTTCTTCATTACATCGTTAGCCGCGATTTTAAACCTGCCGAAACCAACAGAATCAATGTAGTTTTTTCCGACAGGCGTGTTGTGAAAATCAGCCAATACCTCTTTAAGCTTATCAACTTCATTAAGATTTATATTTTCCTTTGCCATCACCATAAATCCGGGCGCGATCGCTGTCTTGCCAATAATGCGCATTTTTTTCTTTAGCTCCGCGTCTTTTATAATTTTCCCCCAAATAGTGGTGCCCGTCATCGATACATCACTTTCTCCTCGCAGTGGTGCATACATCGATGAGTTATGATTTTTCGTTAACTTGAATGTTACATCCTTGCCTGGAAGCAACCCCATGCCTTTTAGCTGCTGCATCGACATCTGGGTAATAATGGCCGCACGACCTACTGACGTTATGGTCTTGCCCTTCAAGTCAGATAATGATTTTATCGGAGAATCTTTTTTAACCAGGTAGACCCCCTGAACACTGTGCATGGTATGCACCATAGGCTGGTATTTATCACGCACTTCTGCGAGTCGACCCAAGTGTGGTGCCGTCATAATAAAATCATATTTCTGCATCTTGGTGCGTTTTATAAACTTTTTGAATGAAGCTGCGGATACAAGACTCACAGGCTTACCCAGAATTTTTTCCATCTCTATCCGTAATGGCGTATGAAACTTTACCAACTGAGTCGGACTAACATACGGGAAAATCCCAAAGGTATATTGTTCTTTTGCAGCACTATGAAGATGATAAGTATTAAATAAAAGCGCAAGCACTACGCTTAAACGAATAAAACTCAGTTTTGATTTATACATATTTACCTCACGGACGGGATTACACCTATATAGTATATCGTTCAATCAGGACGTTTCTTTATGATATGTGGCAATACTTAGCTGTGGGAATTAACTTGTTGGCGACAATCGAATATACCTTTGTCAAATTATGGTTTAAAAAATTATTGGTATTAATTACTGGCCCGTTGCACTTCAATTGCCTTACCAACTAATTGAATTAACACTTTAAAACGCTTATAGGTTGCCTCATCAAGTTTGCAGTCATCGGTACCACGATCCACATAGAATAAGCCAATCGGTTTCTCGTCAACGAACACTGAACCTGCGAAAAAAGATTCTATACCGATTGTTTTTTTTAGTTTTTCCGGCACCATTTTCCAGTATTTGTTTTTATTCTCATCATTCAAAAAGATACTTTGTGGTTTTTTCATGATATGCGTAAACAAGTTTATCGGCGTCAGCGATATTTGAAATTGATTAAATTCCGGGTCATTGTCTGTGCCCAATAAATATCGTGCATTAAGCTGATCGTGTTCCAGCCCTTCCAACATACTAAACACGACCCTGTTCAAGCCTAAACCATCATGCATTGCCCGCGTAACCAGTGTCATTAATGTACTTAGATCCAAAATTGCCGCTGCCGCACGAATATTGTCAGAAAGGTCATGGTAAATATCCAGCTGCGGCAATATACAGAATTGTTTGATTTCTTCTTCTTGAACTTGAGGATTACCTTCGCTATCGAGTTTAAACTCAGGAATGAGGGGCAACAAAGCTGCAGCATGTATTACTTCATACCAGGCAGATTCACGTGCGGCATCAACTACATTCTGGTGTATTACCGTCACTGTCTTACTAAAATCAAATTCAAGATATGCCGCTATATGTTCGGTACAGTCAATCATTTCTGATGAGTACCAGCCGGCCTCCGCCACCCTCGCAAGCTTGCATGCCAACATCACACCATACACACGTGGATTAGTTGCTTTATCTGCCGATAGAGAATCTATTACTAATTCCGGCAATTTCCAACGTATTGCCAAAGCATGGCTCAATTGTTTAAGACTAAAACCTAATACCAAGTACTGAGCTTCATCCGCTGATACACCATCCTCACTGATAACCGCACGGATCCTGTTTATTTCATCACCACCATTCAACAAGATGCACATCGTACCAATATTATGCATAAAGGCAGCAACGAAGGATTCTTTAGGTAGCATGTCGGCTCGTCGTGTCGCCCAATCATATGCCTGATAGGCAGCATGAAATGCGCGACTCGTCACGTGCATGTAAGCGCGCATATGCTCATCTTCGGCGGGAAGCTGTAATATATCCATCTCGTCTGGCAAATGCTTAACCTTCTCAAGGCCAATCATCATAGTCGCGCTTTCTAGCGTAGTTATATCTGAAGATAAACGACCACGAGGGAGTGAATTCGCCCAACGCAACATGGTTAACACTGTGCCAGGATCATGCAACATGCTGTCGCAAAAACGATCCATTGGCATACCTGTTGACGTTTTAATTCCAACCATACTTTTTGCCGTTGGCTCAAGTATTGGGAAACGGATATCCGCAAGTAACTCAACCCAACCGTTAAGATCAGGATTATCTATATCTGTTTCCTTCAATGTGCTCATTTTTAACCTATTTTAAAGCCTAACAACCTTATTGTCGGCATTTGCGGGGTTTTCATTAATTTTAGTCCTTTAATCTAAATATCATTACGCAAAATCTACTTAAGATTTTATTCCTGCTGTCGATAACATCGTTTAAGTAAATAAAGAACTTTTTGGAGTGAATATGTTTGCCATTATTGGCGTCATTGTCGTGTTGGGTTGTGTTGCTGGTGGTTATGTCCTGTCTCATGGTAATTTAGCGGCACTTTGGCAACCCTATGAAGTATTGATTATTTGTGGTGCAGCATTCGGTGCCTTTCTCATTTCCAATCCCATGAAAGTAGTTAAATCTGCTTTTGGCGGTGCCCTGGGTGTACTCAAAGGTGCAAAATACGGCAAAAATGAATATTTGGAGCTGCTTTCGCTGATGTTCGATATTTTTGCCACTGTTCGCAAAGAGGGCATGATGGCCATCGAAGAGCACATCGAAGACCCTAAGGAAAGCAGCGTTTTCAGTAAATACCCTAAAATTCTTAAAGATCACCATGCCATTGAGTTCATTTGTGACTACCTGCGAATTATCGTCGGTGGCAATATGAACCCCTTTGAACTTGAAAACCTCATGGATATTGAATTAGAAACACATCACCATGAGGCTGAACAGCCTTCTGCTGCCATCACCCGCGTTTCTGATGGGCTACCCGGCTTTGGTATTGTTGCTGCGGTACTCGGTATCGTTATTACTATGGGTTCATTAAGTGAACCACCCGACGTCATTGGTGCCCACGTTGCGGCGGCATTAGTCGGAACCTTTCTCGGTATTTTGTTTGCCTATGGTTTTGTTGGTCCTGTCGCTACTGCTATGGAACACAAGGTTTCGGATGAAGCAAAATTCCTTCAGTGTATTAAAGTGTGCTTGCTTTCCACACTCAATGGCTACAGTCCACAAATCGCCGTTGAATTTGGTCGCAAAACCTTATTCAGTACAGATCGTCCTAGTTTTAATGAACTAGAAGAATATTTGAAAGCGAAGAAGGAAAGCGCCGCTTAATCTGGTTGTCAAAAAATGGAAGATAAAAAACAGCCGATTATCGTTAAGCGCATCAATAAAGGTGGCCATGGTCATCATGGGGGCGCATGGAAAGTCGCCTTCGCTGACTTCGCCGTGGCCATGATGGCGTTTTTTATGGTCATGTGGCTACTCGGTGCCGTGCCAACAGAATCACTAGGTGGTATTTCAGATTATTTTGAGAATGTCAGCCTAACTGAAGGACAAGCAACGGTGCCTACCCAGGGCATGGCTGGTCCCGGTGGTGCCAGTACCAGCATGATTGACATGGGTGGTATGATGGATATCGCCAAAGGCGAAGGTAACAAAATCAACCAGCAAAGTAAGGCTGACGATGAATCTATAGTCGACGCTGATGAAGATGTGAGTGCTGCTCTAAAGGCCGAAAGTGACGCTAAAGAGGAAAAACAGCGCCTTAATGAACTAATGAAAGACATGGTTGATGCCATTGGCAAGAATAAAGCGCTCTCACCTTATAAAGACCAACTATTGCTTAAAGTCACAGCCGAAGGCCTGCAGATACAAATCATTGATAAAGAAAGCAGTGGTATGTTTGATAGTGGTGGCGCACAGATCAAAAACCATATGCGCGAAATACTCTATGAAATTGCTGGTTTTCTAAATACCGTGCCCAATCGGGTCAGCGTCAGTGGCCATACCGATGCATCACCTTTTACTGGTCGCGAAGACTATAGTAACTGGGAATTGTCAGCTGATCGCGCGAACTCGGCGCGTCGCACTCTCGAAGAAGGTGGTCTGGAAACAGCAAAGATTGGCCGCGTTGAAGGACTCGCTGCTTCTAACTTATTAACCAAAGATGACCCCTTTAATAATGCCAATCGCCGTATCAGCGTTTTGGTCATGAATAAAAAGACCGAGGCCGCACTAACCGGCCTAATTGAAGATCCTGAAATCGAAGATTCAGATATCGACCCAATTAACAACACGCCGGTCGAATTACCACCACTGCAGTTGCAACCACTAGAATCTCCGATTAACGATGTCGATAAGGCCTCGCCCTCAGTACAGCAATTGAACGATGCTCCAGAAGTTGAAAACCTCAATCCTCCTTCGGAACCAGACTCAACTAAACCGGATACTCAAACGGAGACTTCACCTAAAGCCCCTGAGGGAATAATAAAGTTACCGCCTATTATCGATCCGAGTCTACTGCCGCAAAACTAATGATAAGTAACCAGGTGTAACTGCAATCAAAAAAGTGGCCAAATAGTCACGTAACTTACTGATTTTCAATCATGAAGTTCACCGTGCTTACATATTTTTCATTCTATAGTTGCTAAAATCAGTATCAAGTGCGTCGCACTATGCTGTAATTATTTGGGATTTAATGACTGGGGCTCACGTTTGCGTCATTTAACGTTACTTTTAACATTACTGTTCTTATCAAGTTGCGGTCAGCCTTTGACCTTACTCGAACAGATCCAGAAAGAGGGTGTGCTACTCGTCGCCACGCGAAATAGCCCAACAACCTATTTCGAAGGGCCACATGGTCCAACCGGTTTTGAATATGACCTGGTTAGCCTGTTGGCAAACGAGCTCAAGGTAAGCGTTAAAATGATTACCCCTTCTAATTTATCTGACATTCTCTCTCTCGTTTCTCAAAATCAGGTTCATTTGGCCGCGGCAGGGCTGACTATCACCGATTCAAGACAGCAATGGATACGCTTTGGCCCCTCGTACCAGACAATTACTCAACAATTAGTCTATCGAACAGGGTCAAATCAAAAAAAACCTCGTAAACTCAAAGACTTAATAGGAAAACACCTTGAGGTCGTTGCTGACAGTAGTCACGCAGAACAGCTTGAAAAATTACAAGCCTCGCAACCGCAATTAGAGTGGATCGAGAACCCTGAATTAGACAGTGGCGAACTGCTGAATTTAGTATGGGAACAAGTCATTGATTATAGTATTGCCGATTCAAATGAAGTCGATCTGAACCAGCGTTTTTACCCACAACTACGCGCAGCCTTTGACATAAGTAAGCCACAACAACTTGCATGGGCATTCCCACATAGTAAAGATGACAGCCTTTATAATGCTGCAGCTGATTTTATTAAGAGAATAAAAGCCAATGGCAAACTCGATGTTTTGATTGATCGTTATTACGGACACATTGAACGTTTTAATTTTGCCGGTACACGCACTTATCTTCGCCATATCCATAAACGTCTACCCACCTACCGCGGGTTATTTGAAGAGGCCGCCAAAAAACACAGCCTGGATTGGCGGCTACTTGCTGCTATCGGTTATCAAGAGTCGCATTGGAACCCGAAAGCACGATCGCCCACTGGCGTACGAGGTATCATGATGCTGACCTTGCCAACCGCTAAATATCTGGGCGTCAAAGATCGTATTGATCCCAAACAGAGCATTCAAGGTGGTGCTGATTATATTAAGAAATTGATAGGGCGCATTCCAAAACAAATCAAGGACCCCGATCGTACCTGGTTTGCCCTGGCGGCATACAACGTTGGACTCGGTCACCTTGAAGATGCCCGAATTATTACGCAAAAACGTGGTGGCAACCCTAATGTGTGGAAAGATGTAAAAGAAAACTTGCCGTTATTAAGCCAGAGAAAATGGTATAAGCAAACCAAACATGGTTATGCGCGTGGCCGTGAACCCGTACGTTATGTTGAATACATTCGAAGTTATTACGATTTATTAGTCTGGTATAACGCGCAACTCGATGAACGCATCACACTTCCTGATGGGACAGAAATAACTAACGACGCTGTCGAAATCGACTCTCCAGCTCTTTAGGCGAATTAGTGTTTCTCTTTATTTGTGGTCGGCAATTCATCTACCGATTTTATATTTAACTTTTTCATTATGTGCTGCCGATGAACTTCGACAGTTCTCGGGCTTATATCAAGTTTCCTGGCAATTTCTTTATTTGTCATTGGGTTTGCAAGCAACTTCATGATTTCGTTTTCACGTGGCGTTAACAAAGACACTCTTTCACTCATCGGTCTATTTACAGGCTGTGATCCTGAATCATTTCTTTCTAATGCGCTACGGATACTTTCCAGCAAAGAATCACCACAGTAGGGCTTTTCGAAGAAATCAATTGCGCCTGCCTTCATTGCTTCGACGGCAGTAACGACACTCCCATAACCGGTAATAAATATAATAGGTAGCGTGCAACCGATACTATTCATTTTTTTCTGTAATTCAAGGCCACTCATTTCCGGCATATTAATATCAAGCACAATACACCCTTCATGTGAGGGGTCATAAAAATCGATAAAATCTAACGCACTCGAAAAAGTTTTAGACTTTAGACCTGCAGAATCCGTCAAGGTTTTAATTAACGCTAGAACAGAATGCTCATCATCAACAATATACACTGTCTTTTCACTCATACAGCTTAGCTATTCCTACTTTTTATTTTTAGTTGTGAATACGAAAATCACACTTGCTATTAGTTTAAGAATATAGTCATCAAATTTCGCTCTATGCTATTTCAGGCCATCTCGTTAAAGAGACACACACCATCGTCAACGCGAGGAAGATTTACTTTGTGTAATTTAATTATTTTTCTTAATTAAACATCATTTCATAACGTGATTTAATTGTATATTGAGACCAAATGCAATATTTACAGGTACTTACGTAGTCAGGTTCTATCATACCCTCATCAACGCATCACAAAATAACGCCATACAACAAATCACGTTCGTTATCGAGTAGGAAAACTATAATTTATGAATTGGCAACGACAGCAATGCCATATGAAGCCAGCTATCTATTTTCGACGCTGGCGGAAGAAATTCTTTAATAACTCACTACATTTATCTGCCATTAACCCACCTTCAACATCAATATAATGATTGAGTTTACAGTCATCCGTTATCGTATAAATACTCTTTACGGCACCTGCTCTTGGATCCGTTGCAGCATAAACAAGGCGTTTAATCCGCGCATGCGTAATCGCACCGATACACATCAAACACGGCTCTAACGTCACATATAAGGTGGTATCAGGCAACCGATAATTACCAGATGCTTTTGCCGCTGCACGCATTGCCTGTATTTCTGCGTGTGCAGTTGGATCATGATTGGCAATCGGACGATTCCAACCTTCTGCGATAATCTCGTTATCCTTTACAATCACCGCACCAACAGGCACTTCGCCTTCTTGCTCCGCGCGCTGGGCAAGTTCAAACGCACGCTGCATAAATGTGTAATCGTCTGCGCTGCCAGGTGAAAAATGAGGAGGGGCTGGCATAGGTGTTTCTATGCAGCGAATTCGTTCAAGTTGGTGATGACAAGCCCTGCGTTAGCGAGACAGCGACATTTACAGATAAACAAATGCGCATTACGGGTTAAGCCATAACTTGGCCTCCCCCCCTTTAACGAATTCATTATTCCCACTCGATCGTGGCCGGTGGTTTGCTCGATATATCATAAGCAACGCGCGATATACCTGCCACTTCATTGATGATACGACTGGAAACCGTTTCTAAAAAATCATACGGTAAATGTGCCCAGCGAGCAGTCATAAAGTCGATGGTTTCCACTGCGCGAAGCGATACGACATATTGATAACGACGTCCGTCACCGGTAACTCCTACTGACTTAACCGGCAAGAATACTGTGAAGGCCTGACTCACCGTTTCGTACAAATCATGTGCACGAAGTTCTTCGATGAAAATATTATCTGCCAGACGTAGAATATCAGCGTATTCTTTTTTGACTTCACCTAAAATACGCACACCCAAACCTGGACCGGGAAAAGGATGACGGTAAACCATATCGTAAGGCAGGCCTAACTCAACACCCAATTTACGCACTTCATCTTTAAAGAGTTCACGCAACGGCTCACACAGTTTTAATTTCATGTAATCTGGCAAGCCACCCACATTATGGTGAGATTTAATTAAATGCGCCTTACCTGTCTTGGCACCGGCTGATTCGATTACGTCCGGGTAAATTGTTCCTTGCGCCAGCCACTTCGCATTTTTTAATTTATTTGATTCTTCTTCAAAAATATCAACAAACAAATTACCAATAATTTTGCGTTTTGCCTCGGGGTCATCCTGACCTGCAAGGGCATCCAGGAAACGCTGCTCGGCATCGATCCGAATAACCTTAACCCCCATATGCTCGGCAAAGGTGGCCATGACCTCGTCGCCTTCATTCAAGCGCAGCAGACCATTGTCAACAAACACACAGGTTAGCTTATTACCAATCGCTTTATGTAATAAAGCAGCAACGACGGAAGAATCCACCCCGCCCGATAACCCCAGAACAACCTCATCATCCCCTACTGCTTGACGAACGGTTTCGATACTGTCATTTACAATATTGTCGGCCGTCCATAAATTTGCACAATTACAAATATCATGCACAAAACGACTAATAATCCGTTCGCCCTGATGGGTATG
>Ga0316207_10005145_pt1 | contig 10974 bp, 7 predicted proteins | sample 6weekpyrite_MG_FD_204943 | JGI IMG/M metagenome (GOLD analysis project Ga0316207, IMG submission 204943) | Microbial mat bacterial communities from mineral coupon in-situ incubated in ocean water Damariscotta River, Maine, United States -... | ecosystem: Environmental > Aquatic > Marine >...
GCGAATTTGTTGGCCAACTGAGACTATCAGGCACATCCAATAACGTAATAGTTACAGATGCTCAAGTATATTAAATATGATTATCGACGAACAGATCTAGGTACTTGCAGATAGAAAATGAAAATAATTTTACTACGACACGGGAAACCTAAAACCCCTCCAATATTCAATATGACAGCTCTTGAATTCTCCAAGTGGGTAGAACAATATGATCTTTCAGGTTTGTGCCCATCTTCCCAGCCTGAGACAAATACAGTTTTTGTAGCAAATAGTTGTAACGCTGTTGTTTGTAGTGAGTTACCACGATCAATTGAATCTTCAAGCGTGCTTGGTATTAAAACGATTACACTAACAAGTCGTAAATTTAATGAAGCTGGGTTACCAATCACGGAATATGGGCATTTGAAATTATCCCCAAGAATTTGGGTAATAATTCTTAGAGTATTATGGTTATTAGGTTATACAAAAAAATCAGAGTCCTACAAAGATGCCAAAATAAGAGCTACGGAAAGCGTTAAAACACTTACAGCCTTAGCAAAAACACATAGTAGTGTACTTTTTGTTGGTCACGGTGTCTATAATCGCTTATTGGCAAAAGAACTAATTTCATTAGGCTGGGTTGGCCCAAAAAGCCCTGGCTCAAAGCATTGGAGTTTTGGTGTTTATAAAAAATGAAAACTAATAATTCACAATTGTCATCAGATTCTCCATTAGAAATAAAAACAACGCGCCTTCTATTAAGGCAGTGGAAAACAAAAGATTTTAAAAAATTCGCTCAGATGAATTCAGATCCTGATGTAATGGCGTATTATCCCAATATCATGAATGAATCAGAAAGCAATGCTATGGCCGAAAAAATACAAAATTTAATTGCTGAAAGAGGGTGGGGCTTTTGGGCCGTTGAAGTTTTAAGTAATAGTGGTTTTATTGGGTTTGTTGGCTTACATAAACCTCATTACAAATTGCCTATTACACCTTGCATTGAAATAGGATGGCGATTATCAAAAGAGTGTTGGGGGAAAGGATATGCCACAGAAGCTGGGCAAGAATCTCTTAAATTCGCATTTGAGCGCTTAAATTTAAAAGAGGCTTATTCATTTGCTTCAGTTGGAAATCTGAAATCACGGGCTGTTATGGAGCGCTTAAATATGATAAATACGAAATCGAATTTCAATCATCCTAAGATACCTGATGGTAATCCTTTAAAAGAACACGTTTTATATAAAATTGACAAACAATCTTGGATAAAAAACAATCAATAAATTGAAAAAGTGTCATTACCAAGAGAACTGGTAATTTAACGACATAGCGTCTGAATCGTATCAGCATGCTGATAATATATTTCAGTAACAAGCTTTAATCACGTTTCGACTACCGAAGCTTTATTTTAAAATATTCTTACTCTAATGTGGTATTTCTTTCGCTAATTCCTCCCTTTACAAACGTAAAGGGAGAATTGATATGGGTTAATAGTAAAAAGTCAATTTCTAAATAATTACTTGTTTGACTTTAGATATCTTTGATGTAAATTTAAACTTAATCATCCAAATCAGGCGAACCTGTTGAAATAGGCTCCACCGGGCATGATTTTGTTAATCGGCAAGCTGCAATAAACTCATATCCCTGCATTTGTAGTCCTTCGACTACTTCTGCAAGTAAATCAGCACCCAAAAACGGATGATAGTAGAAACTTGCAATGCCATCGCGAACAACAGACAACTTCCGTGCGTGATTGATCAAATGTTCAGGTAATACAGTTTGATATCCCGCTAATGGTGTTATAGAGACATTCCCTAGGCTTTCAGGAATTTGCCGGTAACCGTAATAATCTTTTTCAATTACGTATGGAAAAAACTGGCTAACAAACCGTCCAGTTGGTGCTTTCTTACTAAAGTAAGCCATTCGACCATAGTGCAGTGGATAAACACGTTTTATTGCACGATAATCTGTATGACTAGCCATGTAATGGGGCGCTTCCCAGCCAATTGCTTTCAAACCAGTTCTTTTAAGCAAACGCTTTCCTCGCTTCATTCGTTTTTTCGCCCAGCGACCGGAATCGCCAGCAACCGGCCCTTCAAAGTTTAATGAGTAATCCGAGTTTAGTGTAACTCGATAAAATTCATAGTCATTCGCCGTAACACCATCATACGGATTGGCAATTCTATCCCATTGATGCGAATAACCATGTTGAACAATTGAAGCTAATCCAGCGTCATAATAGCGCTTTAGTGAGCGACCTATATCAGAGCCTGGTAGCTTAATTGAAATGGCTTCACCATTGGGGCTTAATGCACCCAGCGGGTCCTGGTAATGCGGGACAGTAGCGACAGTGAATGGAACATTATTTTGTTCGAGATACGATGCTACCGCTTCAAATTCATCAATTTTAGTACCTGGACTAACATCTTCAAAACGAACTAGCGCGTGTTTTACCGGTGCTTGATTGAGTCCAATCTTAAGAATATCATGTAAAACGTCAGCGAATACGAGATACCGATCTTCTTCCGACATGAAAGTAAATGGGATATCTCCAATAAACCAGAAATTATTGGAATGTGTGATATAAGGCGTTGCATTAACGCTGGGATCAAGTGATGAATAAGCAGTTGCAACAGTAGAGGCTAATGCGGGGTCAATTATTGTGACTTTGTTAATTTCAGTTGAACAGGCTAATCTCATTTCACCTTCATCAATACAACCGGCCACAGTGGATCCAGGGTTAGCATGTAAAATAACACCTTTATATAATTCAGTATCTTTATAGTTAACTCGGTTATATTTATTATTTTCTGTACCAACAGGTTCAAAGCCGAATTTCCCACTAAATCCAGTGATACCCCATTCCGGTTGCCAGTTCCAAGCTAATTCCCACAAATTATAATTTAGCCAGACCAATGTTCGTTCAGTAGTTGCTGCATCTGCTAGAAATAATTGGTAATTCTCATATTCAACAGAATCTTCAGTATAATAACTAGATTCTTGATAGGTTGAACCCAAATAAAAGGTAGTATTAAACTTTTCCATTTGGCCTTTTTTGTATTTAGTAACAGGTAGCATTTTCACTCTAGATTTAAAATGACCCAACAAATTTCTCATTAAAATTGCTTGCTCTTCACCTAGGTGAGAGTATGCACCGCCGTTATCGAACAAAATAAGGACTCTTGGCCCTTTTTCATGGCTTTCAAAATGTTGGTTTATCTGATTATCTGCTTGAGCTCCCGCACTAAAGGCAAAAACTACAAGCAATAAAATTCTTGCTATTGGTTTTATCATAATTCATCCTTTGTAACTTTTTGTTTTACGATTAGTATTCATTGATTAAAATGGCGCTAGGCGAGTAAAGGCACCCCGGCGCAATGTGCCGTTTAGCGATTGCTATTTACATTTGCATTTATAGTACTATTGCTCCATTTGTTGAATAATTTAGTTGAATTCTTAATCTGATGATTTAGCAAATACGTAGGAGCAGAAAATATTGTCAAATCTGTTGAATGCGAATATGAAATTTCAATTTGTCGATTAATTCGCTCACTCGATGCTGCATTAAAAACTGTTTTTCCATTAACTTCATTGCTTTCAAATAATTCGGTGATAATCCCGAAATTGCCAGGTTCAATATCCGTTATTCTTTTTAATTCCTCTAAATATTGCCCTAATTGATCAAAGTCAAGTTTTTCCGCCCCAATTCCATCCTGAAACAATAACTTAGAAATATTAGTTCTTAGTAAAATTCGTTCCCAATATTTTCTCAGCTGTTGAGGAGTTTTTTGTTCTCCATTTGTAAATCCTGAAATAGTAATAGGCCAATGACTGACTTTTTGCTTTAGCAATAAGCTTAAATTACCAAGATAATGAATTAGTAGATTTTCCCTAAATTCAGAATTCCAGTTTTCATCATCTATTTCATCACTGATATACCAACCTATTACAGTCTCGTGATACTCGTCGACAAAATCAACCGTTGAGATTAATGGACTTAATCGTTTATCCATCTCTTTAATTCGTTCATCTAACTTAAACTTTAATATATTATCATCGAGCAATAAATCACCCCAAAAACCGCTATTAAAATGAGTCCCCAACCATAATTTTATATTGGCAAGTCTTGCCGCATTAATAATTCTTGGCAAAGTCACGACTGAGCGCCCATTGTTTGAATGAAATAGATATAAATTTAAATCATCATAGGATGTCCATTGTAAAATTACTTCGTCCATCCCAAGCGACTTAAGTGTTAAAAATATATTATTGAGTTCCTGCTGAGAATACATTGCCTGCTCTTGATAAACTTGCATAAAGGTTCGTTTTACTTTCTTTCCCATAAATTCACCACTGCCTTGGCTCATAGTAGGCATGGAAAACGCCATTAACGAACACAGCGAAATAATAGAAAATATTTTTTTAATCATATTATGAAATAAAGCCTTTTCATTTTAATACGCCACCTTTAAGCCAGCGGTCATGGCATAACCTTGTTTATCATCCGCAGAAACCAATTCTTTTTCCAAGCGTAAGAGAATACTGTATTTTAGTAGATAACCTTTGTAGTATGAGTTATTGCTGCGAGTATTGATTAACATACCCAGACCAGTACTCAGCAAGTTGCTATTTTCCGTTACATCTGAGCTGCCGATAAGGTATAGGAAACTGGTGGATAGAATTCCGTAGTTAAATTTAATACTTGTGCCGTATCGTGCTTCAGAATAAAGATATAAATTTTTACTTTTCTGGAAGTTTTTTGCTGCATCAATATAAAGATTAAAATAGGCTTCGCTTTTATTATTGATTAGCCACGAGTTTCCCGTTGTGTGTGACCATGAAGTTCGAAGCATCCAATTACTTGATGTCTGTGAACCACCTTGAAACAAACGTTCAAAAGAAGTAATAAAATTATGGCGTTTTAAAGGCTTATAACTGATACCCGTGCTAGTCTGAAAGGTTTTTTTGTCGACTATCAATGAATTCTTTTTATTGGCCCACAAAGCACGAAAAAAATATTTGAATGTATTACCAGTCCTATTGCCAATATATGACGGTTGATATTCAATATTTATGGTGCCAATAGCCTTTCTAAATGTTGATGTAGAGATATTATCCGACTTTTGGCGGTCTGCGAAACTAATACTATCATATACTGAAAACCACCAATTTCTTGTGATGGACTTAATTTGATATTTTATGTTGGTCTTTCTATTTTCAATTTCAGCATGTGATTTTAGTTCTGGTGTGTTCAGTTGATCAATTGCTTTTTTAAAATATTGAACTGCCTCATTATTTTTGCTTTTTCTTAGTAAAAGGTAGGCAAGGTCTTCCGATAGGCTTGGATTGTTGTTTCCAGTATCTATAGCATATTTCATTAATTGGATTGCGGACTTAGAATCCTTTAACTGGACCTTCAAGTAGGATCGCTGTGCGATTAAATCAGTATTATCATGTTTATTGGTTCCAATCGCATAAGCCAGCGTTAAATCGGCTTTTTCAAGATCATTCATTGAAGTATACGATTGGGACAATTGAGACCAATACTTAGCTTTAGGAGTTATTTCAAGTAAGTTTTCCAATATATCGATCTCATCGTCATATCGCTCCACTTTATGATATCTATATGCAAGGTATTCCATTACGGTAACTTGTTCTTTTAAGGATAAGGTCTTGGTTTTTATATTCTCAAGGATGTTAATTGATTCATCAGTATCACCTGCCAAGTCGTAAAAATTAGAAATTCTCATTCGTTGCTCGAAGGATGAGTTGATTTTATCTGCACGTTCTAGAGCGATAACAGCGGCTGAATAGTTATTACTTTTCGCATAACTATCTGAAAGCTTCTTGTGTATTCTATAGGTTTGATTTTCAGTAAGATTTTTATCGGAAGCCAGTCTGATAAGAATAGTTTGGCTTTGCAAGGTTTTATCATGTTTCAATAGGTAATCTGCCAAAAATAGACCATGAGTATATGAATCACTTAACGAATAAGCCCTTTTAAACCAGATTTCCTCCTCATTATTATTTTCTAATGATTTATTTTTATCATTTAGCAATGCGTTTGCAATACAAAAAGCAATATTAGCATCAGGTTTGTTATGATAAATTTTAATGACAGCCTCAACATCTTGGGTGTTTAACTGCCGTGAAATTTCCATTAAATTGTTAAAATATTCATCTTTATTAGGTTCTTTGTCTAAAGCGTCTGCAACACAGCTGACCGCTTTAGGAAAATGTTTTTTTACAACATATGCATGACACAATCGCTCGCTTAATATTACCTTCTTTGTAACGTTGACGGCATTTGACTTTACTACAGGTTCTAATAGCCAAATTAGCGTATTGTAATATTTTAATTGCCAAGCAACTTCCGCTGCAGAAATACGGGTAGGAATACGATTTTCTTTTTTCAATGATTTTCGATAAAGCTTTAACGAATCCTTTTTTCTATTATCTAGAAAAGCAAGGTTGGCCATACGTAAAACCCATTCACTATCTGTTATTGAGCTGTCTACCAAATCCATGACTAAAAATGCATTTGTGTAATCTAATTGTTCCTCGAATATATAGGACTGTGATAATGCTGAATGCCTTAATATTTCATTATCTGTTGTTAGGGTTGATATATGCTTCCAACTTTCTACTGCCTCAGAGTATTGATTTAGCCTCGTAAGAAGTTCAGCTTTTTCAATAAGAAATGTAAATGGTAGCGGCGCTAATTTTTCATGGTTTTTTAGTGCCAATATCGCATCGATATTTTGATTTTGTCTGACATAGATAAAAAATAGTGATTGATGAGTATCAACCCTATCTACGAGTTGTAATATTGGATCATCTAGTGCATGTAAATAGTCTGCTCTTGCCAGCGAAAATTTTTCCTTACTATGGTAAACCTTGGCTCGCATGAGTAAGGCAGGGCCAAAATCGGGGATATAAGCCAATAAATCATTTAATGCATTGATGAGATCATTTTTATTATCCATACCTGACAATATATTAATATGGTGCCAACGAATAAAATAATTGCTTGGGTCAACTGTTAAGAATTTATTAAGCTCAATCAAAGCTTCTTTCTTCTTATCTCCTTTAACGAGTGAAAATGCCTTTTCCAAATAGGGAAAAGCGCGTTTGTGTTTGATCAGCCCGGCTGTAAACGATCTTTCAAATGTTAACTTTTCAATGTGGACTAAATAAGGATGACTGCTCTCATTCGCCAAATTGAAGCTCCATGGAAAAGCTAACATCAGAAAAAGGCATGTGGATTTAAATGAAATATTAAAGTGGTACATAATTACTAATTTAGGCAGCCAATTCTTTTTCGTAATTTTCTAATATTGCTTTGTAATTGTTTTCAATTTCATAAACAATTTCTTCACATTGCTCGCTATTAATGACGCCCTGCTCAACCAGATACTGCCCTAGATGTATACCAGTTTTTCCTGACTCGATGACAAATTTGTCTAATTGGTTGTGCGATAACAAGTTAGACTTCAGTAGATGCTGACCAAATGGGATATGTGCCGCTCTCAATTTTTTTGTTCTATTTGCCGAAATTGTTTCATTTTTTTTCTTAATGCGATCGGTTAACGAATAAATAGCACTTCTTGTTTGGCATTGATTATCCTTACCCTTCGCCAGATGGAAAAAGGTATGTAATGAAAAGTAAATATCAGTCATCGTCGCGAGATAAATAACAACAGGTGTTTTAATGATTGCTTCAATTTCATCTATTAATGCGTTACTTAGTATTTGGCAAGAGGCAATTTCCAGCCGTTTATTTGCATCCCAACCGATGGGAATAATTTGGTGTTCTCTTACAAGCTCATAAGGCAGAATACGATATAAACTTTCTTCAATTGTAAATGGATCAATAGCGCGTGATTGTAAGTGAAACTTATCACCGAGAGCAGAAACTAATTCTTCATCACTAACGAAACCACAGTCAATGACAATTCGACCAAGTAAAGCATCGTTTTTTAATTGTTCTGATAAAGCGAAGTCTAATTCGGACTGAGTCAACAATTCACGCTCAACCAATAATTCTCCCAGGCGTGAATTGTGATCGTTTGCTGCATGAAATTCTGGAAAATCATGAGATGTTTTATCCCAGCCAATGGTTTGACCGTTGAACAAATGTTTAGTAAAAATCATGGTAGCTCGGCATATGGCAAAATAATTAATAATTGCCCCCCAGATATATCGAGGTATAACCATGGGTAGTGACGACCAGCTATAATATCGATAACTCCAGTAATGTCGCTGGACCAGTCTCAAAACAAGCATAAAGATATTGAAATACGCAATGTACCAGATATAACTATCTGCTTCTAATATCGTTGCATAACTATACGCATCTGATTCAACCCAACCTTTTACGCCAAAAACACTTAGAATTAAAATAGATATAAATCCGATAGCAATGGCGTGACTAAAGAAAATCATTTTTCTATCACGCCAGAATAAATATTTTGTACTCCAATCACCTTTCCAACCAAAACTTTTCCAGGCCTGGAATGAAATACCGATTGTCCAACGCGTTTTTTGTCTTACTGATGGCCAAAACTTATTTGGAAAAAATTCTCTAGTCGCTATATATCCCCCAGTTTTATCAGTGGGGTCTGCACCGTCTTTCTTCCAAATATCATCTTTTTTATTAATCGGAAACTTAACAAATGTTTGTTTTAGGCCAGCATCTCTGAGCCTAAAGGAGAATTCGTAATCTTCAGTCAGCGATTTAGTGCTAAAATATTCACCAGTTTCAGCAGCAAATTCTAACGCTTTTTGAGAGTATGCTGTACCTACACCTGCCCCAGGGACGATGTTTGCGAGAGATTCACGAACAAAAAATTCTTTACTGTGAAATTCTGCAAACTCATCCATATAATGTCCGCCTGTGAGATCTGTCCAATGTCGTTTCAATGAAAATACAGGAAATTGTACGAGGTCAAAATCAAATAACATATAATTGAAGAGTTTCATGCATAAGGGATGAACTACATCTTCTGCGTCTTGCATAATAACGCCAGAAAATTCTATGTTATGTCGATTTTCGTAATCATGTATGTTGCTTATAATATGATTTAAGCAATCAGCTTTACAAGTTGGCCCTGGCAGTGATGTGACCACTTTATGAATATTACTGTAACGACGAGTGAGTTCGTCAACAGCGGTCTGTGTTTCTTCATCGTTTGGATAGGTACCAATAAAAATTTGATACTTATCATATTCTATTGTCTTAATTATATTACTGACAGCAGAAAAAATAATATCTGCTTCGCTCCAGGCAGGTAACATAAGCGCTAGATGCCGCTGTGGTTTATTTAATAAAGCTTGTAAATCCGGTGCATCTTTATTCTTATTTTTTGAAACCCTTGAGTTGAATGCTTTTTTTATAAAAAAATAAATATCAATAAATATATCGTCAATAGCAGATATAGCAAAAATTACAGCTGCAAGAATAAACAGTGCTTGAGAAACAATAATGAGTGTTGCGGAAACGTCCGTTGTCAGCATAGCAGTCTCTTAATGGATGTGCTTTTCGCGCATCAATTTACTTATGGGAAATATTTAATTGCCGAATTATTTATCTAACTAATTTAATTTACTAGTCAATTAATTCTTGCATTGGCTGATTGAGGTTTAAGCTTTTCTCTAGCATTACTAATTATAGACTTAGGTGAATAGTATTTAGTTAAAGACTGACAAATATATTCGCTAGCTTTCCCGTCTCCGAAGGGGTTTTCGGAAGCTTTCATTTTTTTATAATGTTTTTCATTTGTTAATAATTTAGATACTTGAGAAATTATGACATTCGGATTTGTGCCCACGAGTTTCGCTATACCGGCAGTAACTGCTTCAGGCCTTTCTGTTTTGTCACGAGTAATCAATACGGGAATAGAAAAGGAAGGAGCTTCTTCTTGAATACCCCCAGAGTCCGTTATGATTAGATAAGAATTCTTCATTAAATACACAAAATTAAGATATTCTAACGGCTCGAGTAGAAACACATTGGATAAATCGTTTAACAATTCACCGACAGGTTTCCTTACATTTGGATTCAAATGTACGGGATATACAAACTGGTCATCGGGAAATTGTATTGCTAATGCTCTAATAGCCGAACAGAAATTGCGAAAAGGGGCTCCAAAACTTTCTCTGCGATGGCCGGTAATCAATACGATTCGCTTATTGAAATCCAACATAGAAAATTCTAAACGTTGCTTTTGCTCCAGTTTTTTATCACTATCCAGTAATTTTCCTACATATAATAATGCATCTATTACCGTATTCCCAGTGACGAGAATATTTTCTTTTTGCACTCCTTCATTTATTAAATTATTTTTTGCCATCAGAGTAGGTGGAAAATAGAAAGAACTTAATGCATCTGAAATACGTCTATTTGCTTCCTCTGGCCAAGGAGAGTAAATATCATTGGTGCGCAACCCGGCTTCAACATGAAAAACAGGAATTTTTTTGTAAAATGCTGCTAAAGTAGTTGCAAAGGTTGTTGTTGTATCGCCATGAACGATTACACCATCCGCATTAAAATCATTTAAAACTTCTGAAACACCGATTAGCACTTTTGTGGTAATGTCTTCTAAGGTTTGGGTTTTACCCATAATATCTAAATCGTATTTTGGCTCAATTTGAAATAAGCTCAAAACCTGGTCAAGCATTTCTCTATGTTGAGCCGTTACGCATACCTGGGTATTAAAGTCTGGCGTGAGTAACAATTTTTTATATAGCGGCGCGAGTTTAATCGCTTCTGGTCTTGTGCCAAAGACAAGCAGTATGTTCTTCATAAATCCCCATTTAAACAATCTTTTTTATTTTGGTGGCAATCATAAAGCTAATTGAACTAATCAGTCAATCTGATAAATAATTGTTTTAACAAAAATTTACAATAATATATCGTGCATGAATTGTATTCATGCGCTTCACTAATGCTAAAATTATGTCGCGATGAAGAAAACTTGAAAACTATATTTAAAA
>Ga0316207_10005146_pt1 | contig 10973 bp, 11 predicted proteins | sample 6weekpyrite_MG_FD_204943 | JGI IMG/M metagenome (GOLD analysis project Ga0316207, IMG submission 204943) | Microbial mat bacterial communities from mineral coupon in-situ incubated in ocean water Damariscotta River, Maine, United States -... | ecosystem: Environmental > Aquatic > Marine >...
AATGAATAAGAAATGGCGCGATCAGGACTTACCAGAAATCGGGATGCGTGTTGGTATTTATACAGGTCCATTGGTCGCGGGAAGCCTTGGTAGCTCTCAACGCCTTGAATATACAGTCATTGGTGACACTGTGAATACCGCATCCCGTCTAGAAAGCTATAAACGTCCCGAGGATCCAGAGCATCCAGCAGAAAAAAGTAATTGCCGCATTCTCGTTGGTGAACGCACTAGGCAATATTTAACTGATGATATGTACACTATTTCACACTATGGATCGGTAAAATTGAAAGGCAAGAACGACGAAGTTGACATATACTGGGTACAAGCTAAATGAATTAATGCACCTGAATTGGAGGTGAACTCATGAATATTAAACATATCAGCATTATTGCATCATTTTTTATGCCCATATTTATGTCTGGTCAAGTGATAGCAGTGGACAATAAAGGCGTTTCCAACACCGCTAAAAAAAGTATATTCCTTTATACCCCACCAAACCTCGGTTCACCTGCAACTCGAGTTGGTGGAGGAACACGAGGCGTATCAGGCGAGCAAGCCAAAGTACTAGTATTAGCACCTGACCACACCGGCTTGACAACCCGCGCACAACCAACTTTGTATTGGTATCAATCATTGCCGACAGATAATGATATTGAAATCACAATTGTTGATGATAATGAAATCAACCCAGTGCTAGAGAAAGTAATCCATGGCTCAAAGAAAACAGGTATTCAACCAATTAATCTTGCGAAGCTTGGTATCTCACTAAAGAAAGACGTTGAATACCGTTGGTTTGTAGCTTTAATTCCAGATAAAAAACACCGCTCCAACGATATAATTAGCGGTGGTACTATCATGCACGTTGACAAAATAAAATTAGGTAACAGCATTCCTTCGACTGGCGCCGCTGTCGCTCAAGCGACTGCATTAGCAAAAAATGGTATTTGGTATGATGCAATTGATACACTTTCTACAGCTATCGAAAAAACAGGAAGTGAACAATTAAAAAAAGCACGTATTGATTTATTAACACAGGTTGGGTTAAGCGAAGCAGCCTCTCATTAAAACTAAACGCTAACACGCCTCCGTTATGGGGGCGTTTTTATTTGTCAATAAGATGCCTAACTCGCTCTAATTCTTCTTCTGTATCCACGCCTGGTGGCGGTATTGCTGCAGCTTCACTAATATGAATCCGTTCATCATTCCAAAGTACTCGCAATTGCTCTAACGACTCCATTTCTTCAATATCGCAAATTGGCCATTGGACAAAGCGGCCTAAAAAACCTGCGCGATATGCGTACAAGCCAATGTGACGATAATGCATATGATGACCGGATGGGCGGAAGCTCGAAAGGCGAAAATGTTCACGCTCCCAAGCAATTGGTGCTCTACTAAAATAAAGCGCATAACCTGCTTTGCTGAAAACGACTTTAACAACATTAGGGTTAGCAACATCTTCTATTGAACTTATTGGTGTACACAAAGTAGCAACACTGGCATCTTGATGATCATGCAGATCATGGGCTACTTGTGTAATAAGGCTAACAGGCATTAAGGGCTCATCGCCCTGTAAATTAACAATAATGTCATCATCATTAAAAGATAACTTTTGCGCTACTTCAGCAAGCCTATCTGTGCCAGATCGATGTGAATCCGATGTCATAACTACATTGGCACCAAAATTTTCTGCAACAGATTGGATGCGTTCGTCATCGGTTGCGATATAAACTGCTGACGCACCACTTGCAACCGCACGTTCATGAACATGCTGTAGCATAGGCTTTCCGCAAATATCTAGAAGTGCTTTGCCCGGCAACCGGGTTGATGCGTAGCGAGCAGGAATAACAACTATGAAATTCATTAAATATCTTCATCCGCGCTTAGTTGACGAGCTTCTTCTTCAAGCATCACAGGCACATCATCTCTAACTGGATAAGCTAAACGATCAACTTTACATATCAATTCTTTCGCTGACTTATTGTAAATTAGCGCACCTTTACAGAGAGGACACACCAGAATTTCTAATAATTTTTTATCCATTGTTTTTTCTCTTTTCTAATAATGCCAATAACCGAGGTGCAAAATGTTTATTTAAATCAGCTTGTACTGGTACAAACCAGTGCTGTAAAGATTTGAAACGTTGGCACTTTACTGCATCTTTTTCGGTCATTAGAACCGGTAAATCATCATCAAAATGTATGTCTTGTTCGAGAAATGGATGATGATCCGGTAATACATGCTCAATCAAATTAATATCAAATTGTCTCAAACCACTAAAAAAACGTTCGGGATTACCAATACCACAGACAGCATGGACTGTTTGGCCTGAAAATCGCTCCAAACCTTGTAGCTTATCGGAAACAAGGTTACGTGCCATCAAACCTTTAACCCGCATGGCATACTCGCCTCTTCCTGCAATGCCATTGCTGACAATAAAATCGACCTTTTCAAGCCGAGATACTGGTTCACGTAATGGGCCCGATGGTAACAACCGTTGATTGCCATGTCGCCTTACGCCATCAATAACGGCAATTTCAATATCACGTTGCATAGCATAATGTTGTAAACCATCATCCGAAATAATAACGTTACAATCAGTGTGATCAAGTAAAGCTTGAATAGCTGCACAACGGTCAGGACCAACAGCTATAGGGCACTTACAACGTCGAGCAAGTTGTACTGCTTCATCGCCAACGACGACAGGATCACTATCAACTCGAACTTGTTGAGGCCAATTCGCGGCTTTTCCTTTGTAGCCCCGACTTATAATTGCCGGCCGATACCCCGCATTCTTCAGTAACTCCACTATCCAGATGACCAGTGGTGTTTTGCCGCTACCACCAACTGATATATTGCCAACAACAATTATGGGGATTGGAAATGATTGGCTTTTTAGCCAACCATTATTGTATGCGATACGTCTAATCTTTACTAATTGACTAAATACCCAAGTAACAGGCAAAAATAAAATACACTGCCAACCATTGCCGTACCAAATGTTATTAAAAAATTGACTTAGTATTGCACGCATTGCTATGCCTCGGCACCACTAAATTGCATCCGATGAAGTAAGGCATAACGCCCATCTTGTTCAATAAGGGTTTGATGTGTACCTTGCTCAACCACCTCACCTTCATGCATAACAATAATGCTGTCAGCAGATTCAATAGTGGAGAGACGATGCGCAATAACTAAGGTAGTACGATCTTTCATAAGAGTTTCAAGCCCAGCTTGAATATGTCTTTCCGATTCAGTATCAAGCGCAGAGGTAGCTTCATCAAGAATTAGGATTGGTGCATTTTTTAATAACGCCCGCGCGATGGCGAGTCGTTGGCGTTGGCCGCCTGAAAGTAACACACCATTCTCACCAACCAATGTATCAAATCCATTTGGCAACTTATTAATGAATTCGCTAGCATGTGCAATATCAGCAGCATGTTTAATTTCTTCAATACTAGCGCCGCTAAGACTGCCGTAGGCAATATTGTTCGCGACGGTATCATTAAATAAGGTTACATGCTGACTAACAAGCGAAATATGATGCCGTAAACTTTCTAGTCCAATATCTCTAATATCATGTTCATCAACACGAACAACACCCGACATGGCATCATAAAATCGTGGCAATAAATTAACTAATGTTGTTTTACCACTACCAGAACGACCTACAAACGCTACTGTCTCACCAGGCTTTGCAACGAATGAAATATTATTTAATACTTTATCTTCAGCGTTATTATAACTAAAGCTGACATTGGAATATGATACTTCACCTTTCAAGTCCTTAATTTTAGTATTTCCAGTGTCTTTTTCTTTTTCCATATCCAGAAACGAAAATATACTTTGCGCAGCTGCAATACCTGTTTGTAGATAAGCATTAATCGAGGTGAGGCGTTTTATAGGTCGTTGCAATACAATAAGGGTCGTCAGTATCGAAACAAAAACTCCCGGCGTAATTTTCTCACTCAAAGGCTCAGATGTTGCGTAATAAATTACCAACGCAGTACCACTTGCCACCAACAGCTGTACGACACCCATACTTAACACGCGCAGCACATCCATTTTTATTTTTTGCTTACGATTGTATTCATTTTCTTTTTCGAAACTGTTAGCTTCCACTGCTTGACCGCCAAATGTTTTAACAACACGGTGTCCTTCTATCGCCTCTTCACTAACGTGTGTAATACCGCCCATGCTATTTTGAATGCGCTTACTTACCTTACGAAATTTCTTACTCACATACGTAATAATGTAGGCAATAAACGGCCCGATTAGAATGAAAATTAATGTGAGTTCCCAGCTGTAATAAAGCATTAACGCAATCAAGCCAATTGCTGTTAGCCCTTCTTGAATAACAACGGTTATCGCATTAGTTGCTGCGCGCCCCACTTGCTCAGCATCATAGGTCATTCTTGATAATAACGATCCTGATGAAGATTTGTCATAAGTCGCTGTTGGTAGATTAAGTAAATGGTTAAACATCTGTGTGCGTAATTCTTTAATGACGGTTCGGCCAACCCAGCTCATGCAATAAGTAGCTACAAAATTGACGGCGATACGAACAATAAATAAAGATATAAGTAAGATCGGTATTAATGTGATGGCATCAGGGTCATGTGCAATTAGACTATCGTCAACCAAAGGTTTCATTAAAGCGGGGAAGCCAACTTCCGTTGCTGCAAACCCGATCATCCCAATAATGGCCAATAGAAACATTTTCCAATGCGGCCATACATAAGTAAGTAATCGACGGTAGGCTTGTACGCCGTCAAGATTGGTGCTTGGTTCACTCATCGCCTTTATTTATCTTCTGAGGAAAGTCGTGTCGCAAATGTTAAGCGACTAAAACCTAATTGTCGTGCTGCATCCATTGCTGCGACAACCGCTTGATGCGACGCTCTACCATCTGCACTAATAATCATTGGTATATCACGTTTATCACCAGCTACTTTTGAAATAGCCGCTTTCAGTGTATTAATTTGTGAATTAATAATTCGTTCGTTATTAATTGCATAATTACCTTTCGCATCAATTGAAATTTCAACTTGTAATATTTCACGCTCTAACACTTCACCTTCAGCATTAGGTAATTCAATACTTAATTCAGATTCTTTATCAAACGTTGTTGATACCATGAAAAATATCAACAATAAAAACACAACATCAATGAGTGGTGTTAAATTGACATCCGGCTCTTCAACGCCTTGGTTACGCAGCTTCATTGTTCTGTGTCACCACTCATTAATTCAGCTTCAACATCAGCTGATTCTCGATCACCATGGATGACCTCAATTAACTTCACAGCCTCTTGTTCCATGGTAAGGATTAATTCATTCACATACCCTTTGAAATAACGTGAAAACATCAGTGCAGGAATAGCCACCGATAAACCGGCGGCTGTTGTCACCAATGCCTTTGAAATACCTTCTGCTAATACACCAGGATTGCCAACACCATGCTCAATAATTGCACTAAAAACATCAATCATACCGACTACCGTACCGAGCAATCCTAATAAAGGTGTTACTGCGGCAATTGTGCCAAGCGTGTTTAAAAATCGTTCAAGTTCAGGGACGATATGACGACCAGCATCTTCAATACTTTCCTTCATTATTTCCCGTGGGTGGTGGCGATTAATTAGGCCAGCAGCAATCACCTTGCCAAGAGGCGAGCCATTACGCAGCTGATTAATTCGCGTTTCATCTAAGTCATTGGCTTTTGCCCAGTGCCAAACCTGTGCAACAAGGTGTTGTGGCGTAATTCGTTTACGTTGTAATGACCAAAATCGTTCAGCAATGATGGCAACAGCCACAATGGAACAGGCAATAATGGGTAGCATGAGCCAGCCACCGGCTTTCACAAATTCAAACACAGTATTGACGCCCTATTATCTTATTGATTTATATATTGTTTTTATAAAAACTGCTTTTCCAAGGCCGATCTGGCCTGACTGTTGGTAATTGTACAACATGGTCACGACAAAACCATCACTGAGTGTGCCAGTAACGCCTTATTTTATTTCGCCAAAATATCGGCTTCGATAGACCGGTTTCAGTAATATTGATGGAAATTGCACCCCGTTTTGCTGTTTCAGCGTAGACAGCACCTAAATAAGTATATCGATGGGTCACGCTCGCATGCGGAAACCGATATCGGTTCCTGTAGCCATTTGCTATTAAAACCAACTTTGGTGCAACAGCTTCTATAAATGCCGGAGATGATGATGTTTTACTACCATGATGCGGGGCTATTAGCACATCACTTTGTAACTGGTCTTTTAAATTGCTAACAAGTACATTTTCCGTCTCTATTTCGATGTCACCTGGTAATAAAATGGCATATTCACCAATACGTACCTGTAGAACACAGGACTGGTTATTACCGCCCACAATCTTTTCGCTCGCTGGATGTAACATTTCAAAATCAATACCATCCCACTGCCAAGACTGACCTGCATAACAAGGAATCGCATTATCATGTTGCCAGCGTTTTTGATTTGCACCCGTATAAACATATTCAATATCCAACTGGTCTAAAATAGACGTTGCGCCACCACTATGATCGTTATCACCATGACTCACGATTAACATATCAGGTGCTAGTACACCTTGTGATTTTAAAAATGGAACAATAATATTTTTTCCCGCATCAAAACTGTCCGAGTATCGTGGTCCTGTGTCATAAACTAAACTATGGTGTCGTGTTTGTATTAATACTGAAAGCCCCTGCCCTACATCAATTAAGCTAAGTCGTAATTCACCCATTTTGGGTCTAGGTTGCGTTATTAACAACATCGGTAAAAATAATATGAGTGCCAACCAACGAAGCGGAAAACCACATGGCATTAGTAACCATATAACACCTAACGTGGCAGGAATTAACGTCCACATAACGGGAGCATGTGTTTCAAAAACAGACCATGGCTTCATATTTAGCCATTCAAGAAACATCCATAAAATGACTAAAGATTCTGTTGCGATATAAAGTAGCAGACTTGATAGCGTCTGAGATAGACCAAGTGAAACCGTGCCAAGCAATGTAGTAGGCACAGTAATAAAACTTACCAACGGTACTGCCACCAAATTTGCAAATGGTGCTGAAATACTTATTTTCTGAAAAAACAATAAAGCCATCGGTAACATACCAATGGCAATAACAAACTGTATTCTTCCCCAGTTTATAATCGAATGATGGGGTTTTAATCTGCCTGTTACCGAAAAAATAATAATAGCGACAGCCCCAAACGATAACCAAAAACCAATATCTAACGCTGACATTGGATCAAGAATTAGTATGAGCAGCATGCTTAAGGCAAGAATATCAGAAGAACGAATTACCCTACGTTGTATCAAAGAAACCATCACGACGCACACCATTAGAAAAGCGCGCTGTGTCGGTATCGAAAAATTCGCTAACATCGCATACAAAAATGCGGCGATAATTGCGCATGCTGCTGCGGCTACTTGTGCAGGAAGATAACGTAACAAAAAAATATTACGCGATACAAAAAAACGAACGATAAAGAAAACCAATCCAGCGACTAAACCGATATGCAAACCAGAGATCGCAACAAGATGAATCGTACCCGTACGCGTTAACACATCCCATTCTGTAGATGTTATTTTATCACGACTACCAATTGCTAACGCTTCAATCAAACCACCATGAGGCATGACCTGTAGTTTTTCTCGTAAAGCATTAGAAATTGTCTGACGCAAGGCGGTTACATCTGCGTTAATGCTTTGTCTCTGATTAACGCTATAAATTTTTTTATTAACATCATCACGGCGCACGTAACCTGTTGCAGAAATCCCCTGTCGATATAGATGTCGTTCATAATCAAACCCGCCTGGATTTGAAACACCGTATGGGCGTTTTAACTTAATCCTTAAACGCCAAGACTCACCCGCTTGTAATGGCTGTAAATGTGCCTTATACCAACTAAGGCGAAACTGATATGGTTTGCCATTTAACTGAGTGGTGAAATCAAAACGACTTGATCGTGGCGAGTACTTTGGAATACTCGTAATCGTCCCCTCTAAAAGCAGATCCTTGCCTTCAAGCTCTTCCGGAAACGGCGTATGAGAAAATAACGCGACATAGGTAAATAGCCATAAAAAACCTAATAGCAATGCCAACAATGATTTGACGGCACTATTCGCTATAATGAAGCCGAATAGACAGAGTGGCAGCAATAGCAACCACGTTGAATCAGGAGTCTGAGGGGATTGTTGAGCGACAACAATACCCATCAAAAATGCGATCGTCCATGTACGCATAATGATTTAAGTGCCCTAAGCGGCAAAATGTTGGATAATAGTCCCTTATTAACGCAACCATAGCATTAGAATACAGTATGGCCAAAAAACTCGTTCAACGCTTCATGCCCAGCCACAATAAAGTGTTGAATAATAAGTATTTACAAGTATTTGGTGGTTTGTTACGTGATCCAAACTTGTTTCATATTAATCGGCGTTCAATTGCAGGAGCCTTTGCTGTTGGGCTTTTCTTTGCATGGATTCCCGTACCATTCCAAATGGTTTTAGCAGCAGCCATTGCTATTCCTGCTCGTGTTAATCTAATCGTGTCCGTTGCACTGGTCTGGATATCCAACCCCGTTACCATGCCCCCATTGTTTTACTTTGCCTATCGGCTTGGTGGGTTGGTACTGGGTACTGAGCCAAACAGTTTTGATTTTGAATTAAGTTTTACATGGCTTGCAAATGGCTTACTCGCGATTTGGCAACCCTTCTTGCTCGGTTGTGCAATCATGGCAATTACTAGCTCATTGCTAGGATATGGGGTGATTCGCCTATTCTGGCGCTGGAATGTTGTTCGTCGTTGGGAACTACGTAAACGAAACTAAGCTTACGCGAGCTGTCCAGAATCAAGTGTTAAAACACGATCCATACGGTGAGCTAAGGCATCATCATGTGTAACAATAACAAAACTTGTTTTATGTGTTTCATTTAACTCGATCATTAAGTCGTGCAAACGTTCAGCATTATAACTATCTAAGTTACCAGTTGGTTCATCTGCAAGCACACACTTCGGCTCAGTCACCAATGCACGTGCAAACGCGGTACGCTGACGCTCACCACCAGACAATTCAGCAGGTTTATGATGTAAACGCTCTTCCATCCCTACCTGCTTAAGTACTTGTTCTGCCTTTTCGGTAGCAATAATTGGTTTAGTTCCACGCAACATCAACGGCATGGCTGCATTTTCAATCACACTAAACTCTGGCAATAAGTGGTGAAACTGATAAACAAAACCTAAACTAGAATTTCTTAATTTTGCCCGTTTCGTTTCGCTAATCTTAGTGATATTGACACCGTCAATAATGACTTCACCATGCGTCGGTATATCCAGACCACCAAGTAGATGTAGCAAGGTACTTTTCCCTGCACCAGAGCGACCAACAATGGCGACACGCTCAGCACTATTAACCTGTAAATTTACATTATGTAAAACATCAACTTTTAGATCGCCATCTTCATATGACTTCGCAAGCTGGTTACACCGAATGATATTGGTATCACTCATAACGCAGCGCCTCTGCTGGTTGAATGCTTGCCGCACGGCTTGCCGGGATCACAGTAAATATCATGGTAATGATAAATGAAATAACCGCAATGCTTGTTACATCAGACCATTGTAATTCAGATGGTAAATCACTAATTAAATAAACATCTGGTGAAAGGAATTTAACATTAAAGAAGCTTTCTATTGCAGGGACAATTACATCAATATTAGTTGCTAAAATCACACCACCAATCACGCCCAAGCTTATACCCACCAAACCGATAATTAGCCCCTGAGTGATAAATATCCAAGTAATTCTAAATGGCGTACAACCAAGTGTTCTCAATATTGCAATATCACTTTGTTTTTCTGTTACCGTCATGACCATCATTGCAATAATGTTGAATGCTGCAATCACAATAATCAGCACTAAGATAATCGACATGATACGTTTTTCAGTTTGTACTGCACGAAAGAAATTAGAATGTACTTTTGTCCAGTCATTTACTGCATAGGCACCTTGTAATTGTTCAATCAATTCAAGACCGACGCGAGGGGCATTAAATATATCCTTTATCTTAACCCTCACCCCACTAACATCATCACCAAGACGCATAAGTTTCGCCGCATCTTCAATATGAATAACCGCTAAACCACTATCATATTGATTGTGCCCCGTCTCGAAAATACCTGCTACAGTGAAACGTTTTAACCTAGGTAAAATACCAGCAGGTGTCACTGATGCCTGTGGCGTCACCATTGTTACTTTATCGCCAAGATAAACACCCAAAGCTCTTGCCAAATATTTTCCTAAATAAACCTTAAAATCACCTGCTTTAAGATCATCAAAGCTGCCAAGCAAAATTCCCTTTTGCACATCGGAAACGTTACTTTCAAGACTAGGATCAATACCACGGATAAATGCCGCATTGACGTACTGACCATTAGTTAGCATTGCTTCGGTTCTAACAAATGGTGCGGAACCGACTACTTGCGGATGTTTTGCTGCATTTGCCATGATCTCAGGCCAATCATCAACGCTACCATCAAGACCTTTGATGGTGATGTGAGAAGCTGCGCCAAGAATACGTTCACGAACTTCTTTTTGAAAACCATTCATCACTGATAATACCGTGATCATCACCAGCACGCCCAGCATGATGCCAACAATGGAAATCAGTGAGAATATAGATATAAAATGGTTACGGCGGCGCGCTTTGGTATAGCGGAGGCCGATATGTACTTCAATTGGTCGAAACATGCTGGGCATTAAACCATATGATCAGAGTATTAACCACTTATCATAATGTGGGTTAGGTCGCAGTTTTAATAACAAGACTGGTTTCTAATCATATATAAGGTATAGCTATATGATGTTATAGTGGCAAAATAGCCATGGACTCGGAGAAAATAATGATAAACCGTAAAAAATTGATTAAACCACTCTT
>Ga0316207_10005147_pt1 | contig 10973 bp, 8 predicted proteins | sample 6weekpyrite_MG_FD_204943 | JGI IMG/M metagenome (GOLD analysis project Ga0316207, IMG submission 204943) | Microbial mat bacterial communities from mineral coupon in-situ incubated in ocean water Damariscotta River, Maine, United States -... | ecosystem: Environmental > Aquatic > Marine >...
GTAATTCGGCGGTGACCACCTTCTGTTACCCATGCCTGAAGCGAACCATTATTGGACCACAGTTGAATCGTACTCACTGCTACACCAAGCATCTCGGCTGCTTCACGGCTGGTAAGATATTCTTTGTCTTTCAGTGACATAACCGCCCCATCATTCCGGATACAAATGACTGCAATTAAATTAATGTTATTTTACATCATCATTATCGTCACTTTTTTGTTTTTCTGAAGTCTTTTCTTCAATAATTGCACTAAAAGTAAGTCAAATTCGTATATAAGGTATTGAAAATGGGTTTTATATCGATAAGCCATTGATAAACAGGTAATTACAAGTAAAAGAAATTCATGAGTACGTGTCGAACAACAGACAAGTAGCATGATCATTAAAAAGAAGGTTTAACTGCACCGTAGGATCCGGACAATTTATCATTTGAAACTAGCTTAATTCACTAATGACACTATGTATCATTAATGCGAAGGAAATAACTTCAAAATTAAAATTTAGCGGTTATTTTCCTCGCTATTGAAAGTCACCACTTACAACTAGACCTTTAAATTGGAGTGCTGTCAGAATTTGGGTCACATCATGTTCTATTGTCGATTTTTCTACTTGAGGAAATGCAATGATAAGTGTCGAGATAATAAGCTCTTTTGAGGTTGGTAGTGACAACAATTCCCATATACCGGAACCAATTTGATTAAGATGGTAAATAGCTTTGCCATCGGGGCTGGCAAGGAAACTTTCACCTTCTATTCTAATTTTCTGTACCTGCTGATTCTGAGCAAAACAATCTTCCTCAACTGTTCTAGTCGTTTTATCGTTTAGATGAGATGTATCTAACTCCGATGGAAAGTGAACTTGCTGGCAAGGCCAGCTCGAAAAATGTTCTGTCAGTAACTTGACCGCATCATCGGCACGATCATAACGAAGTTTAATACATTGCGCGTTTGAAACTGCTTCGGTGAGGGCTAAAAGAACTCGTGAACCATCCACTTCTCGAGCAAAATTTTGCTTAACTAATTGTTGAAAAATAGTCGCAACCGGTAGCTCCTCCAACTGAGCATCGATACCGTTTTCACGTTCAAGTAAAACGAAGGCGCCTATATCAAATAAATCATTTCGTGCCACCTTACACTCGTCACCTAAACCTAAATACGAATAGCGTTTTCCCTGTATAGCGGTATGACTCTCAATAAAAGATTTTGATTTTTTATCTGTTGTAGTCGGTAGTGGTAAACGTAACCGAGGTGCAAAACCAGCAGCTCGGCCTTTAAAGTTGTCAAGACAGATAGGTAGCACATCATCACCAGAGTAAAGATGTCCTTCAGCAACAAGACACGCGGTTAAAAAACTTTTGCCTGCGCGATATTGGCTAGGAAAAACCACTAACCGATCATTAATAATCACTGAAGCGGCATGAAGATGAAGCGCATTAAGATCAGTAAAAGAGTTGGCAAGTGCAAGTGCTGCAATAAGGGCGCAAAGAATATCGACCTTATCTGTATAACGTTTTACCTCTTCGTCCCACGAAGTTGTGAGGTAATATGCATCGCGTTCAAATCGTATTGAGATGATAGGGTTATCATTATGTTGCCCTACTTGATAAGCCCATTCTGGGAATAAAACAGAAAAATAGTTAGTTAGATACTCACACTCTGTCAGCTGTAGAGGATACTCTAAACCATCAAAATACAAATACAATGAATCGCTCATATAGCAATTGAAGTCAAGAATAAAAAGAGTTCATTACAAACAGTATCTAGCGGTTTCTTACTAAATAGACTCAACCGCCACTGGCATTATGATTTCTCATAATGCCAGCGACATGAGTCACATCAAATACGAATTTCTTGTAAAACTTAACCTAATCCATCAGGTAGTCCTGGATCAAGAATCACAGGATCAGGTAGTTCTGGTTCTGGTGCTGGTGCGCTTGGTGCGCTTGGTGCGCTTGGTGCGCTTGGTGCGCTTGGTGCACTTGGTGCACTTGGTGCGCTTGGTGCGCTTGGTGCGCTTGGTGCGCTTGGTGCGCTTGGTGCGCTTGGTGCGCTTGGTGCGCTTGGTGCGCTTGGTGCGCTTGGTGCGCTTGGTGCGCTTGGTGCGCTTGGTTGGCTTGCTGCGTGAGCAGATTGACTAATTGTCATTAGAGCAGGCGCTGCATAAACAGCAGATGCAACTAAACCAAGTCGAGCAAGTGCTTTACGTCTCTGAAGATCGATTTCTTCATGTTTACCAGTCTTATTGTGCTTTTTCATATCAACCTCCAAATTACAATATGTAAGAATATAGCTAAAAATATATTAAATGCATCGTATTTAGATAAATATTTACCGATCACTTATCTATTTTGTTAAACAATTCACATAAAAGCTCATCACCTTTTACCACACACCAATTACCTGACCAATGCACTAGGTAAATTATCGGCGATATAGCACTTTTTATGTTCTTATCCCATTACACGGACCAGCACGGCAAATGGTTCCATTTATTTTCACAAATTATCAAAAAACACAGTTCTTTAGTTAATTCAGTCGAAAAAGGCTACATTTTCGGCTTGTAAAATTAGCATGGGGCAGAATAAGCTCAATGCTCATTCTGCCCTAGAAACAAAAAAAGCGCCCATAAAGGGCGCTTTTTATATTTGGTAGCGGGGGCAGGATTCGAACCTACGACCTTCGGGTTATGAGCCCGACGAGCTGCCAGACTGCTCCACCCCGCATCAGTGGTCGGCACTATACATAAGTCGCCAAATAACTACAACAGACTTACTGCATTAATTCCAGATTAGTTTATAAGTCATTGAAAATAAATATTATTACGACTCTTTTTCATACGCGCCTTTTTATAGCCAAGCAATATCGATTGGACAAAGAAAAAGCCGGGATAAACCCGGCTTTTTCACACCAAATAAAGTATTGGTTAAGGTTTAACGTAAACGTAACCTTGGTGCTGAAGTTCAGCTACTTCTGCTACACCAGAAGGGATGATTTCAGCGTGTAAGTTGATCTTATCTTTAGGGATCTTCTTACCACGTACTGTGTTTGCACAAAGGGCAAATTTAACACCACGGTTAGCAAGTGCTTGGATTTGATCACCGAAAGCATGGCCTTTCTTATCTTTTTTGCCATCTACTACGATGAAACCACCAGAACTATGGAATACCATAACTGCTTTCAAGTTCTTGTCACCTAATGCGTTTAGGTGATTCTTCATGTTACGTAAACCACGGTAGCCCCAATTAATATCATTCATGTGGTAAACAACTTTCTGAGCTTTGTAACCGTTTTTAGCAGCTGCACGATCAGCACCACCAGTTGCACAACCAGCGAGAGAAACAGCCATAACGCCTGCTGCAGCTAGCATCAAAGTATTTTTAATAGTCATTATTTACTTCTCCTCATCTATACTTATTATATTTCGAAAGCAACAATATTGTCGTTTGCGCAGTACTGATTTAACACCCATACAGCGTTGATTGCTATAGCCGATGCGAATTATATTCCAATAACGATAATATTATTATTTTTCAACCACTTACAACAAAAACAAAACATCAATTGTAACTAGGTGCATTGCAAAAAGCACTGCATTACGCACCATTCATAGCGTACACATTGTAATTCACAATGATTTTGTTTATTCCGTCGTTGTACGCTTCAATTTTCGCCACAATGTTGTCTTATCAATTCCTAAAATCTGTGCTGCACGATTCTTTTTCCCTTTAGAGTGCTGCAAAACATGGCTAATGTAGGCCTGTTCTAGTTCATCAAGAGTAACAAAGTTCACGCCTGAGAACAGTTCCTCATTAAAAGCTTTTTCATCACCTTCCTCTGATGATTCACTCGACCAAGATAAAATAGGCGTATCAGCAAGAATGACGCAGCGCTCAACAATATTACGCAATTCACGAACATTGCCAGACCAATTCGTATCACAGAGCCTGCGCATTGATGCCGAATCAAATCCAGTCACTTGGCGACCATAACGTGATGCAAATTCATCAACAAAATGTTCAACAAAGGCGGGAATGTCTTCACGCCGTTCATCTAATGATGGTAACCGAATGTTCACCACATTCAGTCGATGATAAAAATCATGGCGAAACAAACCTTCTTCAACCAATTGGCCAAGATCACGATTAGTCGCTGCCACAATACGAATATCAATCGGTGCTGACTGTGTTCCACCAACACGCGTAACATGTTGTTCTTCTATTGCACGCATTAACTTCATTTGCATTGCATCTGAAATATTACACACTTCATCAAAGAATAAAGTACCACCACTGGCCTGTTCCATTAGGCCCTGTTTACGTTGATTAGCACCAGTGAAAGCACCCTTTTCGTGACCAAACAATTCGGATTCCAATAAGGTTTCCGTTAGCGCACCACAATCAATGACAACAAAAGGTGCATCTTTGCGCGAACTATAATCGTGTAAAGCATGTGCCACCAATTCTTTACCTGTACCAGATTCACCGGTAATAATAACGTTACAACTGACTTCAGCGATTTTTTCAATTGAATTAAATAACGAACGCATAATAGGACTATCTCCTATCATGCCAAAACGATTACCAGAGCGACGGAGACGCTTTTTGAGTAACTTATTTTCTTTCTTTAATTGCGACGACTCTATGCTACGCTCAACCGTCAATTTGAATTCATCAAAATCAAACGGCTTTTTAATAAAGTCAGCGGCACCACGCTTCATTGCCTCAACCGCATTTTCAACGGATGAATGCCCTGTCATCACTAAGATGAGTGCATCTTGATCTACCTCTCTTAGTTTTATCAATAAATCAAAACCATTCATCTCAGGCATACGCAAATCAGTAACGACAACATCCGCACCTGACTTAGTAAATTCTTCAAGGCACTCTGTTGGCGATTGGAATACTCGCATATTCAGGCCTGCACTTTCACATTGCCGTTGCATAACCTTGCATGTAACAGGGTCGTCATCAACAAACAGCATTTTAACGTTAGACAAGTCCACGTTAACTCCCTTGTGATTTATTTAGTAATTTATTGTCCACCGATATGTCTGTACCAAAAGGTAATCGTATCCTGACACTTGTCCCCTTACCTTTCTCACTTTCTAAGGTAATATCACCATCATGTTTTTTAATAATCCCATAGCTCACCGATAAGCCAAGACCAGTACCTTCACCTTCTGGTTTCGTTGAGAAGAACGGATTAAAGACATGCGCCATATCAGCTTCAGAAATTCCTTCACCATGATCAGTCACTTCAATTACGGCATAATCGGCATCAGCAAATAAAGCCAAATTAATAATACCGCCATGCTTTGATGCATGAATGGCATTCAATAAAATATTAACCAGTACTTGTTGCAATTGATTCGGATCACCCTGTATAGAAAGACCTTTGGTAAATTTTGTATCTATCGTAATATCATTTGCATCTGCGCGATGTCGCAACAAATCAATTGTGTCGTCTAATAATGTATCCAGCATAAACTGTTCATAGCTTGGCTCGCTGGCACGTGCAAATTTAAGAATTCCTTGTACAATACGGGCACAACGCTCACCTTCTTCTTTTAAGGTATGTAAATCAGATTTTATTAATTCAGCTTTCTCATGCCCTCCAACTGAGCTCTCCACCAAGCTAGCTAATGACATGATATTCATTAACGGATTATTAATTTCATGCCCAATGCCCGCCGCCATTTGCCCTACAGCTGCTAAGCGATCAGACTGACGCGCCGAACGCTCTGCTTTATCACGTTCATTCCTAGTTCGCTCTAAAGAGCCACAAAGGTAATTAAATGCTCGCCCAACAATACCTACCTCATCATTTCGACCACCATCAAGATAACGAGCCGACTCATCACCATCTGCATAATGTTTAATTGTGGTGGCTAACTCTTGCACAGGTGTTGCCAATCGATCCGCCACTAGGCGTGCAATGAACAAACTGAGTAACAATAACACTCCTCCCAGCAACCAAATTGTTGTGCGCAATTTTTCAATTGGTGCAAACACCGTATCGTATGCCGTTTCAATTACTAACATCCAACTAGATCTGTCATCATCATACGGTGAATAATTAGCATAGAAGTACATTCGGCCATCATCAAGTAACATAAAACCAGGTTTTTCTTTATTGCGCATGGCCTGCCAATTAGATTTACCAATATCTGACGTAAACCGGAAATTAGTACCTAGTTGATCAGCAAAACGTTGGTTATTATCGTCATGAAAAAGATACACGCCGTCACGACTTTTATTTATGTCATTTACTTCAACAACATATGCTTTACCATTAAAACCACTCATTGCCGACAAAACAGTCTCATCAATACGTGTTCCCCACATATTAATAATCAACAAGCCTTCTAAGTCTGTTAATTCATCCCGAATTGGTACGGAGTAACGAACCATTGATGGGCAAAAGTCCGCATCAACTTGAACAAGACCTAACTCGAAATCAGAAACATAGACACCGATTTGATCATCAAGTGCATTTTTAAAAAAAGGACGAGTAGATTGGTCGGCAACAAAGTAACGTCCTTTATTTCGATCTAATTTCTCTGGTTCAATGCGCCGACCTTCTTTCACTTTAACTAAGGTCTTACCTGTTTTATCAATAAAACGCATTGCTTGAATAGTCTGTACTTTGCGTTGAAAATTGACAAAATATTCTTGAAGTTCGCGGGCGCGATCATGATAGTTGGCATCATTGGCTGCGACAGAAATACCACTAAACTCTTTAAGGATGGGCACTTCAGCAAGCCCTGCTGCTAGTGCCTTTTGATTTTCAATTAGAATATTTAATTCATCAGCCATATTGGAGAGTTTTTCATGCAATTCCGCCGTAATGCGTTTTTGTAAATCAGCTTCAATCTGGCTCACCACGCCAAACTGCAATATCAGCAAAGGAACAAGCGTCATTATTCCAATAATGAAAAATAGTTTTTGGCGTAGCGGCATAACGGATGTCCGGATAACACTGCAATATGCACAATACTATCCCATATCAACCCGCCTAGTGACAAGGTTAATATCTAAACCAATTGATAAGATAATCCTTATTTTATGACTGACACTGTAAGGAACTAGAGAGTGCCTGCAATACTTCGCCATTTATACGATTTTGCACAAATGCAGCAATACCGAGGTTATTTCGTTGCCACTGTGGTTTAAGAGTCAATTTAATTTTTTTGTTAAATTGACGTTTATCTAGAAAAGGAACTGCCAACATGTCACGCACAACATAGTCATGATGTAATGTACGGCCGCTGTTTTCACCTGCATTAATATTACTAACCAGATTATTTTCGTATACCGCAATAAAAAGTACAGAACCTGCATTGGCAGTATCAATTAAGGAGGTATTAATATTTAAATCGACAGTTTCTTTATTCGTCACATTCCAGCCCATGCTGATGTTAGCTGCTGCGGGCCATTTATTCACTTCATCAAGTAACGGGTTAATCTTTTGCCGACGCCAGCTACGAAAATCACGCCCATTAAAAACCATTTGTGGCGTGTACATTGAACGAAGTCGATTACGCTGCGCTATTTCACGTTGGCGCTGTGTATATTGTGGTCCAGCATATGGGTCTTGCCAGCCTATGTAATCCCAGTAATCAACGTGTAGAGAGAGTGGTAATAGTTTATCAGGCCCTACCCCTTGCTTGGGCAGTCTGCTTAACCATTCATCTGCTGGCGGGCAGCTACTGCAACCCTCAGAAGTATAAAGCTCAAGTAAGGCAACTCGGGTGCTACCACTTTTTACGTTACATTGTGCTGCTTGTGATGCCAAAGGCGCAACCAGTAAAGTTACGAAAAAAAACGTCGCTGATATCCGCATGATGCCTCCATACAATCAAACTCGATAAAGTTGTTATTGCTGAGGATTCGACGCGATATCACCTAAAAAGTTCAAAAAACTTCAAAGAGTTAACGGCTACCACTTGCCCTATCTAAGAGTCGCTTCAAATCATGACGATAAATGAAACCTGGCAAAGCGAATATCATGAATAAAAAGAAAGTTACCCAGTAAAATTCCCAGTCCTGACTATGCGTCCCGCCTGTCGCCTTTATTTCAAGGCCGATTGCGACGCCACCCATAATCAAATACAGAATAAACCATTCCAGTAAGCGTAGCCAAACTGGCTTAGCCGGTTCCATGGGTGCAAGTACCAACAATGTACGCTCTGTCAACCATGGAAGATTGGCAGCAATAATACTGGCAACGAGAAGTAATGTAATAAGCATAGTCAGCAGAGTATATCTGAATTTGCTAGTGGAATGTTAATGAATAATTATGCAAATACTGCTGCACACATTGCAATCAGTGCACCTGGGAATAACCCCACAAACAATACCGCCAAGGAATTCATACTAAATGCAATATTCATTTCAGCTGAGACTTCAAGCGGCCTATCTGTTTCAACATCATCAAAGAACATTAACTTAACCACTCGCAAGTAGTAAAAAGCACCAATCACAGAGAAGCCAACCGCCACTGCCGCTAACCAAACCATATTAATATCGACAATAGACTGCAAGACAAGCAACTTAGCGTAGAAACCAACGGTTGGTGGTACCCCTGTCATCGAGAACATCAGTAATAACATCATTAAGGCAATCCAAGGGCTACGTTTTGCCAAGCCTTTCAGATCCGATAAATTGTCTGCTTCTGAATCACGTCGACTCAATACAATAATCAACGCGAAACCGGCCATTGCTGTAGCGGCATAAGTAATAATGTAAAACATTGATGCAGAATAACCCGCACTTGTTCCTGCAAGGATTCCCAGCAGGATAAAACCAACATGTGAAATAGTTGAATAAGCCAACATACGTTTCAAATTAGTTTGTGCCAAGGCAATAATATTACCTACTGCAAGTGATAACACTGCAAGGATAACTAACATATCTTGCCAACTCGCATGCATGTTACCCATGCCCTCAGCGAGCAAACGCATAAAGAGCGCAAAGCCAGCAATCTTAGGCGCGCTGCTAATGTACATCGTGACTGATGTAGGCGCACCATGATAAACATCCGGTATCCACATGTGGAATGGTACTGCCCCTAATTTAAAGGCCAGCCCCACAACAACAAAGACCAAACCAAATATCAGCACAATATCATTACTGTCTTTCGCTTGAATTGCTTTTGCTAACTCGCTTATGTCCAGCGTACCTGTTGCGCCATAGAACATCGACATGCCGTACAACAACATACCTGATGCAATTGCACCAAGAATAAAGTACTTCATAGCAGCTTCTGAGGCCTTCAATGACTGCTTATGGAATGCAACCATTGCGTACAGTGATAGCGACAACAGCTCAAGACCAAGATAAATGGTTAGGAAGTTGTGGGCCGACACCATGATCATCATGCCCAACACACCAAACAAACCTAATACGTAATACTCACCTTTGAAAATATCACGATCACGTAAATAACTTTGCGAATATAAGAACACCATCGCCGTCACAATATAAATGGCACATTTTAATAATGTACCCATTGGATCGCTAACGTAAGTGCCGCTAAATGTATAAGTCGCTTCCGTTGGCGCCACTGCAAGCGTAATAATTAAAGTACCAAGTAATGACAACTGCGCTAACATATAAGTAAGCACACGGTTTTTATCACTAATAAACAAGTCAGCAATCAATACAACACAAGCCACCGTCAACAGAAAAATCTCTGGTGAAGCAAGTGTAAAATCTGGCATGGTGAAGTTTGTCATATCGACCCCGTTACAACTTAGACTGCGCAATATGTTGCAGCAGGTTATCAATAGTTACATGCATGACATCTACCAATGGATCTGGCCAGACACCAAACAACAGCACAACAAACGCGAGTGTGCCAAGAATAAAGAATTCACGATTATCAAGATCGTTCAACGCCGCAACATTATCATTTGCCACTTCACCAAATAATACTCGCTTCACCATCCACAAGGTGTAGGCCGCACCGAGTATTAAGGTTGTTGCAGCCACAAAGGCAATCCAGAAATTCGCTTTAAAGCTGGCAAGAATAACCATGAACTCACCAACGAAACCGGATGTACCTGGTAATCCCGCATTCGCCATCGCAAAGAACACCATAAATGCAGCGAAAATAGGCATCGTATTAGCTACACCGCCGTAATCGTTAATCATCCGGCTATGCATACGGTCATACATAACACCGACACAAAGGAACATCGCTGCCGAAATAAAACCATGTGAAATCATCTGTACCATGGCACCTTCCATTGCCAAGGCTGAACCATCATAGCTGCCGGTTGCTGCAAAAATACTGAAGCTAATAAAGAAACCAAGTGTCACAAAACCCATGTGTGCAATTGATGAATACGCAATCAATTTCTTCATATCTTGCTGCACTAAAGCAACAAAACCAATATACGCAACCGCAACGAGTGACATCCCAATAATAAGCCAATCTAACGCGTTACTTGCATCAGGTGCAATCGGCAAACTGAAACGTAAGAAGCCGTAACCACCGACCTTCAACATGATTGCCGCCAGTATGACGGAGCCACCTGTTGGCGCTTCAACGTGAGCATCAGGTAACCATGTATGTACTGGCCACATTGGCACTTTCACAGCAAAGGCTAATAGGAAGGCAATAAAAATAAGAGTTTGTTCTTGCATACTTAGCTTCACTGCATGGAAGGCAAGGATGTCAAAACTACCTGCTTGGAAATACAAGTAAATCAATGCAACCAACATGAACACGGAGCCCAAGAAGGTATAGAGGAAGAACTTAATCGTCGCATAGACTCGATTCGGGCCACCCCAGATACCAATAATTAGGAACATCGGTATTAACATGGCTTCCCAGAATACATAGAATAAGATCGCATCCAATGATGCAAATACACCATTAATCAAACCTTGCATAATCAAGAATGCAGCCATGTACTGTGAAACGCGATGGGTAATGACTTTCCACCCCGCTAGCACAATCAATATCATG
>Ga0316207_10005148_pt1 | contig 10972 bp, 9 predicted proteins | sample 6weekpyrite_MG_FD_204943 | JGI IMG/M metagenome (GOLD analysis project Ga0316207, IMG submission 204943) | Microbial mat bacterial communities from mineral coupon in-situ incubated in ocean water Damariscotta River, Maine, United States -... | ecosystem: Environmental > Aquatic > Marine >...
GAGCGTTTCGAGCCAGAAGCCGTTATTGATGTAGCAACATTAACCGGCGCTTGTGTGGTAGCTTTAGGTAAACATGCTACTGGCCTATTAAGCACTCACAACCCACTTGCTCATGAGTTATTAAACGCTTCAGATCAAAGTGGTGATAGAGCTTGGCGTTTACCTTTATGGGATGATTATCAAGAGCAACTTGAAAGCCCGTTTGCTGATATGGCAAATATTGGTGGTAAAGGCGCTGGTACTATAACTGCAGGGTGCTTCTTAGCACGTTTTACTAAAAAATATCACTGGGCACATTTAGATGTTGCTGGCACAGCATGGCGCAGTGGTGGTAAAGATAAAGGCTCAACTGGCCGCCCTGTAAGCATGTTAACGCAGTTTATGCTTAACCGCGCAGGTCAAGAGCAAGGCGAGTAAAAACAGAGAAAGACAATGCAAACACAGGTAATGTTTTACATCCTTAGCGATGAGAAGCCCGATAATGATAGCAAAAGCGTTGATGCTAAGAATACTAGCTCAGCGTTTTATCATGCCTGTTTGCAAGCCAGTTACTTTTATCGTCAAAATCAGCGCGTATTTATCTATACTCAAGATCAAAATCAAGCAGAACAAATAGATGAATTGCTCTGGTCGTTTGATAGCGACAGTTTTGTACCACACAACCTTGTTGGTGAAGGCCCTAAACAAGGCGCCGCCGTTGAAATAAGCTATCAACCACTGCGAGGTCGCCGTCCAGTGCTTATAAACTTAACCAGCACAGTTCCTGACTTTGCTCACCAATTTCAATTTATTGTTGATTTTGTGCCTACCGATGAAGCTCTAAAACAACAAGCCCGAGAACGTTTTAAGGTTTGTCGTCAACGGGGCTTTCAAGTCGATAATCAAACTGTAATTAACTAACAATAGAACGGTAAATAGCATAGTGCTCACACATCAACCAAACTGCCCTATCGCTATTAACTTTTAACTTTTTTATACCGAGAACATGATGGAAAAAACTTTCAACCCAACCGACATTGAACAATCTTTATATACTAGCTGGGAAGAGCAAGGTTACTTTAGCCCAACAGGTGAAGGCGATAGCTACTCAATTGCTATTCCACCGCCTAATGTCACGGGTTCTTTGCACATGGGTCATGCTTTTCAGCAAACCATCATGGACACTTTAATTCGCTACCAACGTATGCAAGGTAAAAATACCTTGTGGCAAACTGGTTGCGATCATGCCGGTATTGCCACACAAATGGTGGTTGAACGTAAAATAGCAGCAGAAGAAGATAAAACTCGCCATGACTACGGCCGTGAAGGCTTTATCGATAAAATTTGGCAGTGGAAAGAAGAATCTGGCGGCACTATCGGCAAGCAAATGCGCCGTTTAGGTAACTCTATTGATTGGTCGCGTGAACGCTTCACTATGGATGAAGGCATGTCTGAAGCCGTTCAAGAAGTGTTTGTACGCCTTTTTGAAGACGACTTAATTTATCGCGGTAAACGCCTAGTTAACTGGGACCCAAAATTCCACACTGCTATTTCTGACTTAGAAGTTGAGAATAAAGACAAAAAAGGTCACATGTGGCACTTGCGTTACCCCCTTGCTGATGGCGAAAAAACCGCTGAAGGGTTAGATTATCTTGTAGTTGCAACAACACGCCCAGAAACCATGCTAGGTGATACTGGGGTTGCGGTAAACCCAGAAGATCCACGTTATAAAGACTTGATTGGCAAAAAAGTTTTATTGCCCTTAGTTAACCGTTTAATTCCTATTGTTGGTGATGATCACGCTGATATGGAAAAAGGCACGGGTTGTGTAAAAATAACCCCAGCTCATGATTTTAACGATAATGAAGTGGGCAAGCGTCATGCTTTACCACAAATAAATATTTTAGATAAAAATGCTGCAATTTTAACTTCCGCTGAAATTTACAATACTAAAGGCGAAAGCTGCGATGCATACAGTACAGAGATACCAAGCGAGTTTGCTGGCATGGACAGGTTTGTTGCTCGTAAAGCCATTGTCGCCAAGTTTGATGAATTAGGCTTATTAGTTGAAGTTAAAGATCATGACTTAGTTGCGCCATATGGTGATAGATCTGGCGTTATTATTGAGCCACTTTTAACTGACCAATGGTATGTGCGTGTTGAAAAACTCGCTGGTCCTGCGGTAGATGCGGTAAAAGATGGTCAAATTGAATTTGTACCAAAGCAATACGAAAACTTATATTTTTCTTGGATGAAAGACATTCAAGACTGGTGTATTTCTCGTCAATTATGGTGGGGTCATCGTATTCCTGCATGGTATGACGAAAGTGGCAAAGTTTACGTTGGTCGCACCGAAGAAGAGGTTCGCGCTAACAACAATATTGCTGCCGATACTAAATTGAAACAAGATGATGATGTGCTTGATACTTGGTTCTCCTCAGCATTATGGACTTTCTCAACCTTAGGTTGGCCAAAAAACACGGATGATTTAAAAACGTTTCATCCTACCGATGTATTGGTAACAGGTTTTGATATTATTTTCTTCTGGGTTGCTCGTATGATCATGATGACCATGCACTTTAATAAAGATGAAAACGGCAAAGCACAAATTCCCTTTAAAAAAATCTACATGACTGGCCTTATTCGCGATGAAAATGGCGATAAAATGAGTAAATCAAAAGGTAATGTTATTGATCCTTTAGATATGATTGATGGTATTTCACTAGATGATTTATTAGAAAAACGCACTGGCAATATGATGCAGCCAAAACTTGCCAAGAAAATTGAAAAGCTCACTAAAAAAGAATTCCCTAACGGTATTGAAGCACACGGCACTGATGCGCTTCGTTTCACTCTTACCTCAGTGGCAACCACAGGGCGTGATATTAGCTGGGACATGAAACGTCTTGAAGGTTATCGTAACTTTACTAACAAGTTATGGAACGCCAGCCGTTATGTATTAATGAACACTGAAGAATTTGACTGTGGTGCCAATGGTGGTGAAATGGAGTTGTCGTTAGCTGATCGCTGGATCATAGGTCAGTTTGAACAAACCATAAAAACAGTGCATGAAGCCTTTGATAGCTTCCGTTTTGATTTAGCCTCACAAGCCTTATATGAATTTACGTGGAATCAGTTTTGCGATTGGTATCTAGAATTAACTAAGCCTGTATTCTTCAATGGTTCACAGAGCCAACAACGTGGTACCCGTCATACGTTAGTGAATGTGTTAGAGCAATTATTGCGCTTAATGCATCCTATAATGCCTTTTATCACTGAAACTATTTGGCAGCGAGTTCAACCGTTAAGCGACTATAAACTTCAGGCTAACGGCACAAGTCAAACTAGCGGCTCAATCATGGTACAAGCTTTCCCACAATTTAATGAAAGTAATTGTGATCAACAAGCTATCGACGATTTAGAGTGGGTTAAACAGTTTATTGTTGCTATACGTAATATTCGTGGTGAAATGGATATTTCGCCAAGTAAGTCATTGCCGGTATTACTGAAGAATGTGAATGAAAACGATCAGCGTCGCTTAACTGAAAATAAGCAATTTTTAAGTGCTTTAGCTAAATTAGAAACGATTACTGTACTAGATGATAGTGAACAAGCACCTGCTTCGGCATCTGCAGTGGTTGGAGATTTATCTGTACTTATCCCTATGGCAGGGCTAATTGATAAAGCAGCTGAATTAGCGCGTTTAGATAAAGCCATTGAAAAATTAGAAAAAGATGCAGCGAGAACCCGAGGCAAACTAAGCAATGAAAACTTTGTTGGTAAAGCGCCTGCTGCTGTTATTGACAAAGAAAAAGCCAAGCTTGCGGAAGCTGAATCAACTTTGGCGAAAATGCATGAACAAAAAGCGCAGATTGCAGCACTATAAGTAAAAATCGCTTGCTACTCTTTGTTTTAATTAAAGACAATAAAAAAAGGTTAAGGAGTAATTCTTAGCCTTTTTTATTAGGTGAAGTTTACTATAATTTGCCCCTAAGCATTTTTACAACTATCTTTAATATTATAATTATTGAAATAACTTAATGAGAAAAAAATGCGGCTATGGCTTAGTAAGTCTAAATTGACAAGCCGATATTGTTTATTGGCACTAACCTTTGCAGCACTTTCTTTAAACGCCTTTAGCAAACCAGTAAACAAAATTAAAGCTGTAAGTGAAGTTTATCCTCCCTATCAAAAATACGACCAACAAGGTAACTTCACGGGTTGCTCTACAGAAGTTGTTCAAGCAATGTTTAAAGTTACTAAAGATCAATTAGAACTTGAGGTTATGCCTTGGCCACGAACTTATGCTACTGCATTGAATGAAGCAAACGTTATGCTCTTTTCTGTTTATCGAACTAAAAGTAGAGAGCAGCTATTTCATTGGGTTGGCAGATTAACCACCACCTATAACTATTTTTGGGGTTTAAAAAGTAACTTTCCTCAACCTTTAAAATCACTAGATCAAGCAAAAAATTTCACCGTTGCTGTAACTAAAAACTACTACTCTGACATATACCTAACTAAAAATAACTTTTCAAACCTGCACCGAGTTACTCAACAAGAACAAAGCATGAATATGTTATTTCACCAAAGAGTTAACTTAATGGTAGGTGATGAAAAAGTGATAAAAGTGCTGACAAACAAATTGAACTATGATTTTACTAAATTAACTAAAGTATTTAATATTGCAGAGCTTAATAGCGAGTTAAGTGTCGCCTTTAACCTTAACTCTGACCCAGAAACTGTGAAGCGTTATCAAGACGCTTTTACAATTATAGAAAATAAGGGGATTGTGGATAAAATAATGACGCAATGTAAACAAAGTACTCTTAATCTAAAATCTGTACAATGAAAAAACTCCTCATTATTATTCTGATTAAATAAAATTGAACTATTTCAACTTTTTATAAAGCAAATTTAAAACAGCTGTGTTATGCTGCTTTTGCGTTGAGTTTTTGCGTTGCAGATGAAGGTTGATACTAACTTTTGTTTTAGATTTATCAGATACCTATGTATTTGAATATTCTTAACAAACGGATTTAGGCAATGCAGACTGATTGTTTGTTCCAAATACGGTTTGTTACGAATATGGTTTGTTTCCTTCCTCTTCCTGTACTACTTATGGTAGAGGGCATTTACTCGGGTGAAAACGGTATTAATTCTATTTAGAGTTTAACGCCACATTTATATTATTTTATGACTACGGGAAAATGTTAGTATGTCTGATACAGTTACTGGTAAAGTTAAATTTTTCAACGAAACTAAAGGTTTCGGTTTTATTGAGCAAGAAAATGGTCCTGACGTGTTTGTTCACTTCAGCGCTATCTCTGGAGACGGTTTCCGTACTCTAGCTGACGGTCAAGCAGTTACGTTCACTGTTAAACAAGGTCAAAAAGGCCCTGAAGCAGAAAACGTATTAGCTGTATAAGTTTTAAACTTATTAGCTAAAAAAGCGAAGTATGATGAAAATCATTCTTCGCTTTTTTGTTTCTACTATTTGTATCTGCCAACTAAAAAATTTTATAAAACATCAAAAAAAAGACCTTACCAAAGGCAAAGTCTCTAAATTTTATTTTATCTGTTAAATCTCAGCTTCGCTAATCCGCTATGTACTCAACTACTTCCAAACCAAAACCTGAAAGTGAATGGTACTTAGTTTGCGAGCTTAACAACCGCATCTTACTCACTCCTAAGTTTGCTAATATTTGCGAGCCAACACCAACATTACGAGAGCCAACATGACGGTTAACTTCTTTAACGGTTTCTCCCGCGTCAATTTTGGCATATTTTTCAACTAAGTTGATCAATTCCATTGGCGATTCATGTTTACCCAATAACACTAAAACACCACCTTCATTGCCTATTTTTTCCAAGGCGTCTGCCATTGGCCATTTAGCAACACTTTCACGTTGACTAAATAATAAATCTCTAAAAGTGTTCTCTAAATGCACTCTAACCAAAGTAGGCTCTTGCGCATTAATTTCACCTTTGGTTAAAGCAAAATGCGCCTGACCATCAATAGTATCTTTAAAAACAGTTAAATCAAACTCGCCAAATGCAGTAGGTAATTTACATTGCGATACCCGCTCAATAGTAGTTTCGGTAGCATTTCTAAATTCGATTAAATCAGCAATAGTGCCCATTTTAATATCATGTTTTTTAGCAATAATTTCTAAATCAGGGCGGCGCGCCATGGTGCCATCTTCATTTAAAATTTCAACAATAACCGCTGCAGGCTCAAGGTTTGCCATGCGCGCTAAATCTACCCCAGCTTCAGTATGCCCTGCTCGATTTAGTACACCGCCATCTTTAGCAATTAACGGGAATATGTGCCCCGGCTGAACAATATCTAAATGGGTGGCATCTTTTGCAACGGCTGCAAGCACTGTCGTTGCTCTATCTCCTGCTGAAATCCCTGTAGTAACACCTGTAGCGGCTTCAATTGAAACGGTAAAATTAGTACTAAATTGGGCATCGTTTTTTTCTACCATTAACGGTAGTTTTAATTTTTGGCATTTTTCCACTGTCATTGGCATACAAATAAGGCCACGCCCATGAGTTGCCATAAAGTTAATTGCTTCAGGTGTTACCATTTCGGCAGCCATGATGAAATCACCTTCGTTTTCACGGTCTTCATCATCCATTAGAATAACCATCTTACCTAAAGCAATATCGTCGATTATTTCTTGCGGGGTATTTAAATTCATTAGATTCTCTTTTTATCTTATTGATAATACGCGTTAATGATTATAATTAATGTAAATTTTTTACTTTATAAAGCCTGATTTTTGCAGTAAAGACTCTGTCACATTTGACTTAGGTGAAGCTGTACCATTGGGGCTTTCTTTTGTTAGTAAACGTTCTAAATATCGGGCTATTAAATCTACTTCTAAGTTTACTTTAGTGCCCACTTTATAATGGGCAAAAATTGTTTCTTTAACTGTGTGCGGTACTATGGTTAGCCTAAACTTACTATCACCTTCACTATCATCGAGTGCATTCACTGTTAAACTAGTACCGTCAACGGTTACAGAGCCTTTTTCAGCAATATAATGAGCTAGATCAGCTGGCATTGATAACCAATATTCAATGCTATTGCCATTGTTGGTGATTGATAACACTTCGCTGATACCATCAACATGGCCTGACACCATATGTCCGCCAAATCGCGTACTCGCCAACATCGCTTTTTCTAAGTTTACTTGCATACCTACAGTATAATGCGCAAAACCAGTGCGGTTAAGGGTTTCATTTGAAACATCAGCGCTATAACTGTGTTGGTCAAAATCAACCACAGTTAAACAAATGCCATTGGTTGCGATGGAATCGCCTAAGTGAACATCACTCATATCAAGGGCGTTTGTAGCGATTACTAAGCGTGCACCTTGTCCATTAATATTAATGGCTTTAATAGTACCAACCGCTTCAATTATTCCGGTAAACATAATTTTCCTTTTTGCCTTAACTCGTTTTAACTTGCTAATTATTTAAAAGTTTGGCGGTAATACGTAAGTCACAGCCTATCATGCGAACATCGTTAATTGATAACGACTTAGCCTGCGCCAACTTGGTAATATTTGTCATAGTCATCAAACTTTTGCCATCACCACCCATTAATTTAGGTGCTTGATAAAGTATCAGTTCATCAACTAAACCTTGCTCAATAAAAGCGCCTGCGAGGGTTGCACCAGACTCAACTAATACATCGTTAAGCCCACGCTTAGCGAGTAAAGTTAATAGCGAGTATAAATCAATTTTCTTTTGCCCTTGGCTATTTTTAACTAAAGGTAAATGCACCTGCTCAACAAAATGAGGCCACTGAGGTAAGTTTTCAAGGGTATTATCGGATAAAGTGCCACTGATTAAGAGAATATCAGATGTTTGTTGAAAAAAAGCTAATTCTGGTGTTAAACGGTTTTGACTATCAATAACAACTCTTACGGGTTGGCGAATATCTTTTTCAGCATAAGTATTTTTTAATTCGCCTAACTCTGACCAACGTACCGTCATTTTAGCATTGTCTGTTAAAATAGAATCGGCACCAGCAATAATGGCACAGCTTTGTGCTCTAAGACGTTGCACATCACGTCTTGCCTCACTCGAAGTGATCCACTTACTTTCACCACTTGCCATAGCTGTTTTACCATCAAGACTAGCCGCCAATTTTACTCGTACAAAAGGTAGTGTTTGTGTCATTACTTTGATAAAACCAACATTAAGCGCTTTGGCTTCATTTTCTAACAAGCCTGAATCAACTTGAATGCCAGCTTGTTCGAGCATTGCTAAACCACGCCCTGAAACTTCAGGGTTAGGATCAACCGTGGCAACTACAACACGTTTTACTTTCGCATCAATTAATCCTTGAGCACAAGGTGGTGTTCGGCCAAAGTGACTACAAGGCTCTAAGGTTACGTATGCAGTTGCGCCCTTTATTAATGAAGGACTTAACTCAAGAAATGTATTTTTAGCATCGAGCAGCGCATTAACTTCAGCATGCCCTTGCCCTGCTTTTTGATGAAAACCAGTGCCAATAATTTTCTCTTGACCATCAAGCATACTTACTAGCACACAGCCTACTCTAGGGTTAGGTGACGTAGTATAATGACCTTGCTTGGCTAGTTTAATGGCTAGTGCCATATAGTGATGATCTTGCTGACTAAACACTATAGGTTCCATTATTTTACTAACTTTTTCTTGCTTGTTTTTCTTTTATTTAGGCTTTCTTTACCTAAGCGAGCAACTTCATCGGCAAACTCGCTAATATCTTCAAATGATAAGTAAACAGAGGCAAAACGAAGATAAGCGACCTTGTCTAATTCTTTCAATTGATTCATCAGTAAATTCCCTAACATTTCACTGGTAATTTCTCGTTCACCAGTAGCGCGCATTTGGGATTTTAATTTGTTGATAGACAGTTCAACTTGTTCAGTATTTACCGGGCGTTTTTCTAAGGCTCGCATTAAGCCACTGCGCATTTTGTCTTCATTAAATGGCTCGCGCGTACCATCACGTTTAATAATACGCGGCATCACCAACTCAGCCGTTTCAAAGGTAGTATAACGCTCATGACAAGCCAAACATTCTCGACGACGCCTTATTTGATGACCATCAGAAACTAATCGAGAGTCTATTACTTTGGTTTCCTGCGCACTACAAAATGGACAATACATGAGTACCTTCGATAAAATTAAAGTTTCAAAAAACAAGATCAGAAATGGCCGCTAATGCGGCCATTTTAAACTAACTAACTTAGCTTTAGCTAATTATTTACACTTATTTTTGATATACAGGAAAACGAGCACATAACTCTTTCACTTGACCCTGCACACGGGTAATAACATCTTCGTTATTGATGTCATCTAAAATGTCACAAATCCAAGCTGTTAATAATTTTGTTTCTTCAGCGCCAAAACCACGACGCGTAATTGCTGGCGTACCAAGACGTAAGCCTGAAGTAACAAACGGAGAGCGCGGATCATTAGGAACTGAGTTTTTATTCACTGTGATGTGCGCTTTACCAAGTGCGGCATCTGCATCTTTACCAGTGATATCTTTATCAATTAAATCAAGAAGTAATAAGTGATTTTCAGTACCGTTTGAAACCACTTTATAACCACGTTCTTGTAATACCGCAACCATGGCTTTAGCGTTATCTAACACACCTTGCTGGTATACTTTAAATTCTGGTGACAATGCTTCTTTAAATGCTACGGCTTTAGCCGCAATAATATGCATTAATGGCCCGCCTTGACCGCCAGGGAAAACCGCACTGTTTAATTTTTTGTAAACCGCTTCATCATCACACGCTGAAACAATTAAACCGCCACGTGGGCCAGCTAATGTTTTATGCGTGGTAGTAGTAACCACATGTGCGTGTGGTACAGGGTTAGGGTATAAACCTGCAGCAATTAAACCAGCAACATGAGCCATGTCTACGAAGAAATATGCGCCAACACTGTCTGCAATTTTACGCATACGCGCCCAATCAACAATACCAGAGAAAGCAGAGAAACCACCGATGATCATCTCAGGTTTGTGTTCGTTGGCTAAACGTTCAACTTCATCATAGTCAATATCACCTGTTTCAGGGTGAAGACCATATTGAAATGCTTCGTATGATTTGCCTGAAAAGTTTACATGAGAGCCATGCGTTAAGTGACCGCCATGAGCTAAGCTCATGCCTAGTACTTTACCGCCTGGTGTAACAAGTGCTTGAAAAACAGCAGCATTTGCTTGAGAGCCAGCATGAGGTTGAACATTGGCATAAGTTGCGCCAAATAGTTCTTTTGCACGATCAATGGCTAATTGCTCAGCAACATCAACATACTCACAACCGCCGTAATAACGTTTGCCAGGGTAACCTTCTGCATACTTATTAGTTAATTGTGAACCTTGGGCTTCTAATACGCGTGGGCTACAGTAATTTTCAGAAGCAATAAGTTCAATGTGCTCTTCTTGGCGCACAACTTCTTTGCGCATTGCTTGATATAGTTCAGCATCAAAATCGGCAATATTCATATCACGTGTAAACATGGTTTTTCCTCAAATAAACAACCTAAATGGTTATAAGTTCTGGCGGTAGCCTTAATTAAATAATGCAAAGTATTATTCAAAAAAAGGGCAAAAAATAATGCGGCGTATTCTGCCTGAATTAGCACAAAATGTACACGTTAAAAAGATTTAGCTTTTAGTTCATTTTGTCTCGTCTTATAGCTAAAGACGACAAAAGAATAAAAGCTAAAAACTTTCAACACCAACATTAATTTACTTGCCACAGAATATAACCGACCATACTAGAAAACACAACAAACAATATACAGCAAAACACAACAAAAACTGAATTTAAAACAGAAAAGATTTAGATTGGACAAATAAAAATGGCGCTTAACTGCGCCATTTCATAATATTTCTACGTCTTAAAAAATTAACTTAAGGCTAAAACCACTTTTTCAGAACGTAATTTTTTAGCCATTAATAACACCAGTAAAACTGT
>Ga0316207_10005149_pt1 | contig 10972 bp, 12 predicted proteins | sample 6weekpyrite_MG_FD_204943 | JGI IMG/M metagenome (GOLD analysis project Ga0316207, IMG submission 204943) | Microbial mat bacterial communities from mineral coupon in-situ incubated in ocean water Damariscotta River, Maine, United States -... | ecosystem: Environmental > Aquatic > Marine >...
TTTTTTGCTTTCGAGCGTTTTGGCATTCAATTCTTGGGTGGAGACACCACCAAGAGTGACCTCTGCTTTACGGTAGCCTTCTGTGCCATTAGGTTTGATAACATAATGGGTGAAAAACTGCTCAAGTTGGTTGATTGTTTTATCGCTGATTTGGCCGAGCGCTTTGTTTTCAATTTTTCCAACATCACATAGCCTGTTGATAAAGCGTTTTGGGAGCACATCGCATAAAACAGATTTAAGTTCTTGTTTTGGGTTGTTGGCCCGTTTTTCTTTTAAATAATCACTCCAATTGAGGTCGGGGAGCATGCGGATAGAGATTTCTTGCCCTGGTTTCCAGTAAGAGGAGATTTGCAAAATAGCAGGGCCGCTACAACCACGGTGGGTCATGAGCACATTTTCACGGAAACTTGTTTTGCCGCAGCTCACAATCGCATCAAAAGAGATACCGCTCAGACCATCATAAAGTTCTAAATCTTTTGGGCTGAATGTAAAAGGAACAAGGGCAGGGGTGGTTTCGGTCACTTCAATATCAAACTGTTGAGCGACTTTGTAACCAAAGTTTGTTGCTCCCATTTTAGGGATAGAAAGGCCACCTGTTGCCACCACAAGACTTTCACATGTGTAATCCCCTTTGCTTGTTTCTATTGAAAATGAATCTGCATACTTTTCAATATGTTGAATATCACAACTTAAAGTGATCTTTGCACTGTATTTGCTGCACTCAGTGAGCAGAATATCGACAATTTGTTGGGCACTTTCATCACAGAATTGCTGGCCAAGTTTTTTCTCGTGGTAAGCAATCTTGTAACGTTCAATCAGGGTAATAAAGTCATCAGGTGTGTATTGCCCAAAAGCAGATTTACAGAAATGTTTGTTGGCACTTTGGTATTGTTCAGCTGTTGCGCCAAGGTTGGTGAAGTTACAGCGGCCACCACCTGAGATCAGGATTTTTTTACCGACCTTATCAGCATGGTCAAGCACAAGCGTTTTACGGCCACGTTTACCAGCTTCTATGGCACACATTAATCCAGCGCCGCCAGCGCCGATAATAATTACGTCGTAATGTTGTGTTTCACTCATGAAGAGGGTTATAGCATACCATTGGTACAGAGGGAATAAGACAAACAAAAAGCCACCTAAAAGGTGGCTTTAAGATTAGTGTAGAACAGTTACATATCTATTTCCCAGTCCAGTCCATCTGTTAAATCATTAGCAACAGCTTTTTCATCTTCAGTAAATTGCTCCTTACCGTGGATATGGTTGAAGTTATCGTATCTTCCGTGCTCATCATTTACTCCCATAACGTCTCTACGTGCATTTTCCAACCCACTGCGAGATGCTCCATCTCTGGAATCGGTAATAAAGGCCTCCTGTGCTTTAGGTCTTGAGTTTGAAAATGCATTATTTAAATCGTTATCAAACATTACTCCGCGTGGCATATTAATTCTCCTTTATTAAAATATACTCTTAAATAGTTCTGCTGGTGTACTACTCTCCAGCTCGTCATGCTCTGCTAAGCACATTTTTGCTTCTGGGTGGTTGCGTAGTTCTTCTTCACCCAAATCCATTAGTTCTTTCATTTTATCGCCTTTGTAAATCACACACCTTCCAGGTGCATAGTTGAGTAAAACGACCAAGTCATCTGCTGGGTCGTACAACATGTCATATTCTTTTTCTTTTACTGTTGTTGTACGGCGCTCAAATTCCGCAAGCGGCGTGTTTGCCATATCTTCGTACATGTTTTTTGGCCTTTTTGTTTGTTTTCCCTAGCTCTTATGCGGCTGTCCACTAAAATTACTGTCATTATATATGTAGGTGCTTTGCTGTTGTTTTCAAGCTATTGAAGGGGGAGAGGGTGTTTTTTTTACCTGCTGTAGAAATATTTGCATAATTCCTGTTTGGGTGTAGTATTTGGTTAACAGTAACTACAAAACTCAGTAAAGGAGGGTGTAGATATGATCACATTAAGTTCTCTGACCACTTTTTTAGGGTGGTGTTCAGTTGTTAATATTGGGCTTTTATTGCTTTCAGTTGTTTGCGTAACGCTGATCAAAGGGCCTGTGATGAACATCCATAGTAAAATATTTGGTATAGATAAAGATGAACTCCCGTTTATGTATTTCGAATATTTAGGGCAGTATAAAATACTCATTATTGTATTTAACATCGTGCCATATATTGCACTTAAAATAATGAGTTAAAGCATAACATTTTTTTGTGGTGTGTTTATTTTGACGGGCCCAATCTAATTGTACGGTTAACTAACTGATATTAAACAACAATTAAGAATATTAATTTTAAAGTTACCCGTGCCTTTGCCCACGAATTTCGTGGATGTTGTTAGACTGTATTGGATAAGAAAAAGCCCCCAGATGGGGGGCTTTCTAGTTAACGATGGATTGGATTTTACTTTCTAGCTCTTCTGGTGGTGCGCTCATTAGAGAACTACCAATCAAAAAATTAGAAGTATGTTTGCTTACCTGAAAAAGGTCTTCAGCCATAGCAATACCGCTTGCGGAGATGGTTACTATATGTTGTGGGATTAAAGGTGCAATTTTAGCCATGTTATCCAAAGATATCTCTAGAGTGTCTAGATTGCGATTATTAATTAGAATAACATCTGGGTTTACAGCTAAAGCACGCTCAACTTCACTTGAATCGTTCACTTCTACAAAAGGCAAGAGCCCTCTAGAAATTGCTTTTTCATGAAGCTCTGCAAGCTTTTCATCTGTTAAACCTTTAACAATCAATAAAACAGCAGTTGCACCACATTTTACTGCCCAATCAAGCTGAATCTCATCAATGACGAAGTCTTTACACAGTAAAGGAACATCAGTTAATTTTGAAACCTCCTCTAACAAAGCAAAACTTCCACCAAAATACTTCTGGTCAGTCAGTACAGAAATTGCACAAGCATGTTTTTCATAAGATTCTACAATAGCAGGAATATCGGGTGAGTTTTGCAAGACGCCAGCTGCGGGTGAATGAGGCTTAATTTCTAGAATAAAAGATTCTTGAGTAGAGCTTAAGCGTTGTAATAGTGCGGTTGCAGAGTAACTTAAACCACTGTGGCTTTCAGCTACTTGGTTTTCAGGGGGAAGGGTTTTCCTGAACCCTTCAAGTTCAGTTTGTTTATGTTGGACTATCTCTTGAATAACGCTCATATGCGCTCCTTGAAAATAAAAAAGGTAGATTGAATACAATATTGCACTCAATCTACCCTAAAAAGCTTTTGTATATCAAGCTTTTTATCGCTATAAAAGGGATTCAGCTGTTTTAGCAGCTTTCAAACAAGGAATGTCAAACCCCTCTTTTTCTCGTTGTTGACAGTTCTCGCATGGGTATGGTGGGTCAAGGTGACCTTCGCAAGCCATGTTTTCTTCTGTCAATAAAACCTCCTCAGGGGAGGACGGAACTTCGGAACGCTCATTTGGCGGATCCATAGGTTTCTCCTGTAAAAAGTTAAACGAAGATGCATCGACAGCTAAGCTGTTTTTGCAAATACTTATACTCTGCCTTAAAATAAAAGCTGACACTAAAACCTACACCTCCACTTCAAGCTTCTTTTTCCTCCTTGCTTCTGCGCTACGCTTACCAAGCTTAGACATAGCACGGCGGAGAAGTTCTTTTTCCATTTCCTCCTCCGTGAACGGTTGGTGAACCGCTTCATCAAGCGCTTCAAGCGGTTTGGCAACCGCTACAGTAAGCGGTTCCTCTACGGTTAAGCAGCCGTTACTGTACGGTTCAGTTTCAACGGTGTTAAGCGGTTCGCAAGCGCTTAAATCAACCGTTGCAACCCCCTCATTAGGGTCTATATAGTCCCTTTAAACGGTTGAAGAACCGTTTATGCTACATAGCGTATCGTTATGTGGTTCTTCTTCCTCAACCTCATCTTCTTCACTCTTACGAGAAAACAGATATACACCTCCTGCTAAAAGAAAGGCACCGCCTCCAATTACAGGCCAAAATAAAGGATGCATCATTGCAGCCCCCAAAAGCACCCAAGCCTTAGGTTGCTTAACCGCTTCCTGACCAAAGTTAAAATTATTCATAATATTAATACTCCTATATAAGCGTTCCGTCGTTCCGCTCCCTAAGGCGGGGAACGGCGGAACGATTGTCGTTAAAGTTTTCCTTGTTCAATGCCTTTATTCTTCCAACGGTGAACAGTAGATTTAGAAACGCCGAACTCTTCAGCAACGTCGCTCATAGACATGCCATCCTTAAGAAGGGCAAGAGCACGCTGAAGCTGCATATCTCCCGCTTGCCAATCCCACTCAAGATTGCCATCAACCATTTTAAGGGTTGCTTCAATGTCTTCAGCGTCCTTAGCTTCTAAGTGCCTTGCTTTGGTGTAACGGATCAACATACGTGTATCATCCGTACCTTGAAGGTAGTCATCAGGCCGTTTAAGTTGGATAACAACATCCATCACATCTTCTTTTTTGTGACTACCACGTTGTTTTCCTTCTTTATTAGCATGATGAACAAACACAACAGAGATGCCATGCTTACGCAGTTGAACCGCCCATTCCTGAACAGGTGCCCAACTATCGCCCTCATTCTCATTACCTGTGCGAATAAAGGTTGAGATGTTATCTATGAAGATCACTTTAGGGTTTACCATTGCTACAAGCTCATCTATCTCGCTACGCCCCATCCTATTACCAACATCAGGAATATGATCCGTCAGGTCTTGGCAATCAGGGGTGAAAATAGATAAAGGTGCTTTGGTTGGTTCTCCTTTGGTGAGTTGGCGTAAGCGGTACTGCATGCTAGCTGCTTGCATTTCACCATCCAAGTAAAGAACAGGCACAGGCTTACTTGCTTTGTATCCGAGAAAATCCTCACCATTAGCTAAGGCCACAGCACAGGAAAGACAAAAGAACGTTTTCCCTATACCGCGATCAGCAAACACCATGTTGATAGAGCCGCTTGCAAGCCACGGTGTAAGCATAAGCTCACGCTGAGGTAATTTCATAGCGTTGAAGTCATTCACAGAAATAAGCTTATGCTTGCTTTTTGTGACAATAAACTTCCAACTTGCAGGTACATCTTCCATAAAAGAATCTACAACACCTTTGAAATGCTCCACAATTTCTGCACGCTTAGGGTGTTTTTCAAGGCTATCTATCTCATTCCAACCCTGAAGGTCAGACATAGAAGCGAGATAGTCGCATATATCACCTTTTTCATGCAGCTCTGGCAGTTCTAAAAGCTTGGTATCAGGCTTATCATCCAAAGCTTGCAGCTTTTTAAATACCCTATACATAAACTTCTTGCCTGCATCATCATTATCAGGCAGTAAAACACATTGTTTTACATCGTTTAAATCTGAAAGATCAGCAAGGTGAACCGAACCGCAACCACCCACAGTACTAACGGCTTGAAGCCCAAGCGTGTGAAGTGCATAGGCACATTTTTCACCTTCTACTACATAAACAGGTTTTAAATTATCCTGAACTGTTTCCAAGCCATAGACACGGTGAGTGGCGGGCATTCCATCAGGAATACCCGCTTGCCCACCATCATTAAAATGCGGTATAGTCTTTTTACAAGTTTTGGAATCACCAGAAACCAACTCTTCTAGACGGCTTACGTGTCCAACCACTCGGCCGTCTTTTGTTTTATAATAATACTTCATTACTTCACGCATCCGATTTCCTCCCACAGTTGTTTAACCGCTTCAGAAAAGCCAACATGATTATGCTGTACATGAAAGTCGATAATATCTCCCCCATGTGCACCACAAGCAAAGCACTTAAAAGCACCAGTACGTTTATTAACAAAGAGCGAACCCGGCTTTTTGTCTGCATGAAAAGGACATAACCCATTCCAAGCATACCAACCTTTACCAGTAACCTCACCAAAACCACCTGTTAAGTGACGTTGATAAAACAGGGTAGGAGATAGACTAAGCTTGATTAACTTAACATCATTCATAGTGCACCTCCCATGTCTGAGGTTGAGTTGCGTCGTTGTGCATTAATATATGACGTGACATCATCCATCGCATACATAACACGATGCCCCATTTTTATAAATTTAGGGCCCTTACCTTCCCAGCGCCATTTGCGCAAGGTCGGTGCCTTAATGCCGATAAGCTCGGCTAAGCTATTTTCAGTTAAGAACTTCATATGAAGAACTCCATTTAGATTAACTGTCCCACAAGCCATACGCATGTGGATACAAGTCGATCTAAACATTTATTTCAGGATGGAAAAATATAGGCAGAACTGATTTACTATGAGCAACACTATTCTGCCTATACTTTTAAGATGAGATTTTTTGTAATTCTTCCATTTTACAATCAAAAATAATTGGAATATGTTGATTTAGTAATTTTAATACTCCGATTTGGAGAACCCAAGACAAATGCATCTCTTGAGTATCTTCCATCTTAGAAAGATCTATAAATGCTTTACATTGCTCTGGAGAGAACATCTCTTTTATCATTTCAGGAGGACTTTCCAATAAATTAGAAATATCCTTCAATCTTTGATGTCCGAATACATAGCTATAAACAACAAAAGATTTAACAACCTCATCCATGGCTTTAACACTAGATTTATTATTGTTTTTCTTACTACGGGACTTTAAGTTAAAAAGATCAACCCTTCTATCTTCAATCCTCCAGTAACTCATTAATATTAATATATCAATCAAAGTATCTCTAATAACAGGAGACAATTTTGTATCATCACTACCAGAACTAATATCTTGAATTGTATCTCTTATTTTTGTCTCGGATGGACCAAATACAGTATGCACAAAATACTTTGCACTACGGTCGGAAACCTTCAAATATTTGTTTAATACAACAGCCCAAAATGCAGCTAATAATTTATCATAATATGCCCAACCATCATTTCGAGGGTCAGGTTTAATCCTTCTATCTAAAAGCTCTTGTAAACCCTTCACACCAGAAACAGCATCTTTCATATTAAACCGAAGAATGAAAGAAAGGTAAAAATTATCAAGATAGTTTGCATCTATAATCTTAAGTTCTTTTATAACATTTAGGTGTTTTTCTAATTTCTCGAAATCAATTGCTTCTACTTCAAGTTTTTCTTCGAACAGGTCAAACAAAAACTCCCTCCAAAAAACATACGTTTTAAAGAAAGACTGGTGTGTTAGCTTGGGACATTTTTCAAGGTAACGTAAAAACTCATCTTTTTCCTGAAACTCTTTTTCATTGAACAGAGGTTTATCACTCATACCTCACGCCCCTTCCCCATCATATCGCCCACGGCGTTTTCCATAGAGTCACGTACAGGGTCTATACCCAACCGTGCATAAATTTCAGTAGATTTAAGGCTCTTATGCCCTAAAGACTTGGCAACAACAAAGGAAGAGGCCCCTGCCATTGTTTGATAGCTTCCCATTGTACGGCGTAAGTCATGCATATTAAGGTTTTCTATCTCTGCACGGTCAAGAATACGCTTCCATGCTTTTTTAGGGTCTTGCAGGTGCCCTGAGGCACTATCAGCAGGGAAAACCCACTCCGATTTCTTGTTCTTTAAACGAGCTTTGAGCATTTCTAGTACATCTTTAATAAGAGGAACTACTAAAGGATCACCATTCTTAGTTTCTGGAATATGCCAATAGCCTTCATCAAAATGGATATTCTTCCAATTCATAGCAAGCACATTGCTTTTACGCTGCCCCGTAAATAGTAGAATCTTGAAGAAGTCTCTCATTATTTCATCAGGTTCAGCATCTACAGATACAAGAAACCTCGACATTTCCTCCTTTTGAAGGAATCTATCCCGTGATTTTTCCTTAAACTTCTTAATATACTTTGTAGGCACTTCGCCTTTAAAGTGTCCCCACTCAATACCTTTGTTATAAACCATACCAATAAGAGTAATAATTTGGTTAGCCATAGAAGGTCCGCTTTCTGCACCTAACTTTTGGTGGAGCTTGGCCATCTTAGCTTGTGTAACAAAGGAAAGCTTTTCACGGCCAATCACATCTTTAATATGACGGTTATAATATTCCTGATTATACTTCCATGTTTTTTTATGGGGCTTGGCATGACGCTCAATATACATATCAAATAGCTCAGCAAATGAAAGCTCTTCACGCATTTGTTCACGCTCATCCATCATATCAATACCAAGCTGCATGTTAGAAAGAAAGTCTTTCGCTTTCTCCCTTGCTTGCTCACAAGTTACCGTACCATGTACACCCAAAGAAGGTTTACGCTGCTTACCACCTGTACCAACGTACTTCACAAGGTAAGACTTCTTACCCTTAGGAGTAACCTTAACGCCGAAACCCCTCAAGCTATCATCCCAAACGATATAAGGGCTAGCTTGAGGCTTTAAAGCGTCTACTGTGCGTTTGACTAAGTTAGGCACTAAACCTCATCCTCCTTTAAATATAAAACAGGTAACTATAAACTTTTTGCATCCCCTGTTTACGCTCTTCCCAGAGTTTTTTTCTATTTTCACTATGGGTCTTACATAAAGCATCGTCTCTATATTGCCTTGTACCACAATATATCCTTGATAGTCCTGCCTCTATTTTTAAACGATCCTCTTTATTGGGTGCCTCTGCTGCTTTTTTAAACCAATGCAAAAAGTCATCATTAATACTTTTAGATTCTAGATAAACCTTGTCCAAACTTATGGTACCTAAGGTGATCATAGCTTCTATATTTCCAGAGTTGGCCAAAGTTTCTAACTTTGAAACACCCGTTTTTTTTAATTCAGGATATTTATTTTGAGCAGCATACCATTTAAGGGCAGGAATATAATTTTGGTCAGCAGCATTTTTTATTAAGTCTAATCGACGTTTTTCATTGTGTTTACTTATTCTAAGAAAGTCCTGCTCAAGACCACTCTCTGCAAAATCTTGATAAGTTCCATTAGCAAAGGCTCTCTTAATCCAAATATCAGCAATATTTGAATCCATGTAAGGGTTTTTATGTTTACCCCCTCTAAAAACTGCACGCAAATAAACACCTTTCCATGGTTTCCCAGAGTAAATACTATATAACTTGAGAGCTGAATCAATATGCCCTTGTGAAGCAGCATTAAGAAACAGCTGAATTGAGTTATCCATATAGCCTTTAAAGTCTTCTCTCTTTAGAATTTTTCTATACGGACGACAGTAGTTTATTTTCTTTAAAAGAAATTCCAATGCTTTCTGATTAAAAAATAACGCATACTCATATTGTTCCTGAATACCATTGATATGGTGTATATTCACATTTTTATCTTTATCCATATTTTCAGATAAAAATATAGTTGGTTTTTTAACGTAATATTCCGTACTTTTAAGATATGTAATTCTGTTCGCTTCTGTTAGCATTCCACAGATAGCATTAGCGCTACTACTAAGTGATAAAAATAGAATTGTCGCTACTATGAATAGTCTCATGTTTTTTTCTAGGCACTAAATAGGCACTAACGTGTAGTGATTTCGTGCGCACTCCGTATCTTGTTATCTACAACAGCAATCGCTGCAACACGCCAGAAAGCCTACATCTATAGACATGCAAGCACAAGTAGAAAAATTTAGATAAATACAATTGAGTTTTTTGGTAATGTAGAGGTCGAGAGTTCAATTCTCTCCAGCAGCACCATTCTTATATTTTTTAAGGTGCCGTTACCAAAGTAAAGGTTTCGTACTCTCCCCCCAACCATAGTTCCTGATCAATAGAGGTGTTAGCAAAAATAGCACTTCGCTTTCTTACTTTAATTTTATCTCCAGCTTCAACGAGGGCATAACCACCAACTAAAACATTATTTAAGTAAACATCACCTGGGTAATGTACAAAGTAGCGCTTACCAACAAAACCACCTACAGTAATTTCATTAGAAGTATAGTTTGTATTCGTAGCAACACCCGTTTGCGTGGTAAAACTAAACGGATCTGTCAAACAATCGGTACAGGTTGCACTAGTCAGGAAGTTAGACGCATCAATATTTCCTGAATCAATCCCACCTACCCATGTTATTGCTCCACCATTTTCTTTACCAAAATAATTATTTTGTGCAGAAAGGACACCTCCATCTAAATCAACATCAATATCAAACCAGCCAGCACCAGAAATATTATTTTGCCCTACGCTGCCTAAAGAGCCCCCACCAAGGTCTGCGTTAATACTTCCTGTCGAAGTGTCTCTAATCTCAATATTATCTGATTCATTACCTACTGCTGATACACGTTCCATTTTAACGGAAGTGTTATTTGCACCCGATGCACTAATAGAGATACCTTTATCATTCCCTGAAGTGAGTAAATCATGAATATAGATATTCTCAACATTATTAATACGAATACCACTATTCGCTGACACGCCATTGGTAAGCACCCCAGCTACTTCAATACCATCTGCATTAATATTAATCACAGGTGCATTAAATGCTGCTGTAAGGTTTGGTTTAGCACCAGCTTCACGAATCACAAAACCATCTTCAGGTAAGGGAATATTACCGTTAATTTCTAAATCAGACGTATCATAAGTAAGGGCAACCCCTTCACCAAGAAACTTTATATTAGGTTGGTTAAGCTGATGACTTACATCCATATTAGTAGACGTTCCATCACCAGCGAGTATATAAATTGTATCGTAAGGGGCTACAGCAGCAATAGCATCAGCTGTATTATCAAATGGACTTTCTATACTCCCGTCCCCATTACTCGCCACGCTATTATCAACAAAGTAAATCTTCTGCGCTGTACCAGTATTCACATTCACTGCTTCATAAATTTGTGGGGAAGGCGTACTGCCCTGTTGGGTCACAATATCAATATCGCGCACAATTGGCTCCACCATGCGGGCGCGCAAGCCCTTAAGCTTACTCTTTTTGTTTTCACCAAATGGGAAGCGTAAACGTGCTTCTAAATAACTATTTGTACCGCGGATATGATCATGCTGGATCTCACCACCAATACGTAACCAATCATCAACATCAACCTGCAAGCGGCCCCTCCAGCCTTTCACTTCAGGCACATCACT
>Ga0316207_10005151_pt1 | contig 10969 bp, 10 predicted proteins | sample 6weekpyrite_MG_FD_204943 | JGI IMG/M metagenome (GOLD analysis project Ga0316207, IMG submission 204943) | Microbial mat bacterial communities from mineral coupon in-situ incubated in ocean water Damariscotta River, Maine, United States -... | ecosystem: Environmental > Aquatic > Marine >...
AGGGTGTCACCCATGTCAGCGGCTTTCTTGAGGGGGATGATGCCTTGGCTACGCTAAAGGCCTTTCGTGCTATGGGGGTGGAGATCGACGGTCCAGTTGATGGCAAGGTGGTGATTCACGGTGTCGGTATGCATGGTCTGAAGGCGCCAGATGAAGCGCTTGATGTGGGCAATTCAGGCACTTCAATCAGGCTCATGGCTGGTTTATTGGCAGGGCAGGGTTTTGATGTGGAGATGGTGGGTGATGCTTCGCTGAGTAAACGCCCTATGCGTCGTGTGACCGATCCATTGGCTCAAATGGGGGCGCAAATAGATACGGCTGAAGGAGGTAAACCGCCATTGAGTGTTCATGGTGGCAGCGGTCTGAAAGGGATTAATTACATTCTGCCCATGGCAAGTGCCCAGGTTAAGTCCTGCGTTTTGCTTGCAGGTCTGTATGCCGAAGGTGAAACCAGTGTTACCGAGCCGGCTCCAACCCGAGACCATACTGAGCGTATGCTGCAGGGTTTTGGTTATGAGGTGAAACGTAAAGGATCTACGGCAACATTGCTTGGTGGCGGCTCACTCAAGGCGACAGATATTGACGTGCCTTCAGATATCTCCTCTGCAGCCTTTTTTATGGTGGGTGCAGCGATCGCAGCTGATTCTGATGTAACACTTGAGCATGTGGGGATAAATCCAACGCGCACAGGGGTGATTGATATTTTGCGCCTGATGGGTGCACAAATAGACATCACCAATCAACGTGAAGTTGGTGGCGAGCCTGTGGCGGATATTCGAATCCGTTCCAGCAAGTTGAAAGGCATTCATATTCCAGAGGATCTAGTGCCCTTGGCAATTGATGAATTCCCAGCCCTGTTTATTGCTGCTGCCTGTGCTGACGGTGAGACTGTCTTGACTGGAGCTGAAGAGCTGCGTGTCAAAGAGAGTGATCGCATTCAGGTTATGGCCGATGGTTTGATCAAAATGGGTGTTAAGGCCGAGCCGACTACTGATGGGATTGTGATCCAGGGGGGTGAAATGGCTGGCGCGGAAGTTGATAGCCATGGCGACCATCGCATAGCCATGAGTTTTGCCATGGCCGCTCTGAGGACGCAAGGTGAAATGATCATTAATGATTGCGCTAATGTGAATACCTCATTTCCAAATTTCGTTTCGCTGGCCAGTCATGCTGGTTTGAAGATTAAGTTAAAGAACCAAGGTTGAATAGATATGGCTGAAAGTGGGATTGAGGATGGGGTTGATGTCATTACCATCGATGGTCCGAGTGGTTCTGGTAAGGGCACTATTAGTCGCTTATTAGCCAATAGCCTGGGTTGGCATTTTCTCGATAGTGGTGCGTTGTACCGGTTGGTAGGGCTGGCTGCAACACGCCATGCCATTAAATTTGATGATACACAGGGCTTGGCGACATTAGCGGCCCATCTGGATGTTGAGTTTATCTCTGATGATGACGGTACGGGCACTAAGATTTTCCTTGAGGGAGAAGAGGTTACGAACAGCATTAGAAGTGAAGAATGCGGTAATGACGCTTCTAAAGTTGCGGCCGTTCAGGCTGTTCGTGACGCGTTATTTGAACGTCAGCGTGCTTTTTTGGTGGCGCCAGGCTTGATCGCCGATGGTCGAGATATGGGGACGGTGATATTTCCCACTGCCAGATTAAAGATTTTTCTCACGGCAAGCCTGGAAGAAAGGGCCTCTAGGCGCTATAAACAGTTGAAGCATAAGGGGCTCAATGCTAAACTATCGGCCCTTTTGGAAGAGCTGACCGAACGTGATGAGCGTGACAGGAACCGGTCTTCCGCACCGCTGGTTGCGGCGGATGATGCTGTGACCATTGATACATCGGACATGAGTATTGATGAAGTGGTGGCTAAAGTGTCTGGTTTGTGGCAACAAGCCAGTGCTTAATTGAAAGAATTTAAGGTGGTCTGGTTGTCAGGCTGTTTTTTTAACTCCGCATAATGCGGAATAACTAATGCTCCATTACAAGGCCGGGTAGTTTAGGTTTGACTGGAGAAGGGTAAATACGAAATGAGCGAAAGCTTTGCGCAACTGTTAGAGGAAAGCCAGGTCGACGAACGCATGCGTCCGGGCACAATTTTGAATGCTATTGTTGTTAGCATCGACACCAATATGGTTTTGGTGAGTGCTGGACTGAAGTCTGATAGCGCCATCCCAGCCGAACAATTTTACAACGAAGAAGGCAAGGTCAACGTAAATGTTGGCGATGAAGTTGAAGTTGCACTTGAAGCCGTCGAAGATGGCTATGGTGAAACCCGCCTGTCACGTGAAAAGGCTGTTCGTGCTCAAGCCTGGACTATCCTCGAAAAGGCCATGGAAGCGAGTGAGGCAGTTATCGGTGTTCTTACTGGCAAGGTTAAAGGTGGTTACACAGTTGAGCTAAACGGAATTCGTGCTTTCTTGCCTGGTTCTCTGGTTGATGTGCGCCCTGTTCGTGATGCTGCACACCTGGAAGGTAAGAGCCTGGAATTCAAGGTTGTTAAACTTGATCGTCGTCGTAACAACGTTGTTGTTTCTCGTCGCGCAGTTGTTGAAACTGAGTCTAATGCTGAGCGTGAGCAGTTGCTTGAGAATCTGCAGGAAGGCCAGACTGTTAAGGGTATCGTTAAGAACCTGACTGACTATGGTGCTTTCATCGACTTGGGCGGTATCGATGGTCTGCTGCACATCACTGATATGGCGTGGCGTCGTGTGCGTCAGCCGTCTGAAATCGTCAACGTTGGTGACGAGATCGACGTTAAGGTTTTGAAATTCGATAAAGAGCGTCATCGTGTATCTCTGGGTCTCAAACAAATGGGTGAAGATCCTTGGGAAGATATCGCGCGTCGTTATCCTGTTGGTGCCCGCTTGTTCGGTAAGGTGACCAACATTGCTGACTACGGTTGCTTTGTTGAGATCGAAAGTGGCGTTGAAGGCTTGGTTCATGTTTCTGAAATGGATTGGACTAACAAGAATATTCATCCTTCAAAGGTTGTCCATGTTGGTCAAGAGACTGAAGTCATGGTGCTGGATATCGACGAAGAACGTCGTCGTATCTCACTGGGCATGAAACAGTGCGCTTCAAACCCATGGGATTCATTTGCAGCCACACACAACAAAGGTGACAAGATCGCCGGTACCATCAAATCGATCACTGATTTTGGTGTGTTTGTTGGTCTGGAAGGCGGTATCGATGGTCTGCTGCACTTGTCTGACCTGTCATGGAACGATGGCGGTGAAGATGCTGTACGTGGTTACTCTAAGGGTGATGAAGTTGAGGCTGTTATTTTGGCTATCGATCCAGAGCGTGAGCGTATCTCTCTGGGTGTTAAACAGCTGGATCAAGATCCTTTCTCACAATATGTTGCCGAGCATGTTAAGGGTTGTATTGTTAAAGGAACAATCACTGAAGTTGATGCCAAGATGGCGGTCATTAACCTAGCTGACAGCGTAGATGGTTATCTGCGTTCTTCTGAGCTTTCTCAGGATCATGTTGCAGATGCGCGCACCTTATTGAATGTTGGTGATGAAATTGAAGCCAAGTTTACTGGTGTAGATCGTAAAAACCGTACCATCATGTTGTCGATCAAAGCGAAAGACAGTGATGAAGAGCAGGAGGCTGTTAAGGAATACAGCTCTGGCTCTGCTGCTGGTGCTACCACCTTGGGTGATCTGCTGAAAGAGCAGATCGACTCTAAGGGTTAAAAGCTGTAAAAAAACCCCCTGGAAGTAATTCCAGGGGGATTTTTTTTGCTTAGCTGTTGCCAAAATTGAACAGATAAGCCAATATTGTATTATCTACAAGGAGTTAGCGCTCCTGCATGCTAGAGGAAAACAATAATGACAAAGTCTGAGATGATTGATTTGCTGGCACAGCGTCAAAAGCATTTAACCTATAAAGACGTAGAATTTGCCGTTAAAACCATGATCGAGCAAATGGCTCAAAATCTCGCTACTGGTGAGAGGATTGAGATTCGCGGTTTTGGTAGTTTTTCACTTCATTTTCGCCCCCCACGCCTGGGAAGAAACCCTAAGACTGGGGAGTCGGTGCCGCTGGTGGGAAAATATGTGCCTCACTTTAAACCTGGCAAAGAGTTGAGAGAGCGCGTTAATCAGAGTATTGAGCGTGTCGAAATTGTTGAAAGTTAATCGTTTTTCTCTCAAGGGATAGGGATGATGTTTAAAATACTTGGGCTAGTTTTCTTGCTTCTTGTCGCTGTTGTCGTGATTAGTTTTACATCACTCAATGCTCAGTCCATACAAATCAATTATTATTTTGGAACAAAGGATTTGCCTCTGGCCGTTGCCATGGTTGTTTCAATTGCTGTCGGTATTTTGTTTGGCTTTTTTGCTAGTTTTGGTGCGATTATGCGACTAAAGCGTGAAAATATGGGCCTGAAAAGAACTGCTAAAGCTACAGATAAACAATTAACTCAGCTTAGATCTACTTCCATCCAAGAAAACTAATTCATGAGTTTGACCCTGCTATGGCTCCTGCTGCCAATTGCGGCGGCTTCGGGTTGGTATATCGCTCGCCTGGAATATCAGAAAAATTGCAGTAAGACCGTAGTAAACCTCCCTCAAGATTATTTTAAGGGGCTTAACTATATTCTCAATGAACAGCCTGATAAGGCGATTGATATCTTCATGAAATTATCGGAGCTTGATGAGAGTACTTTTGACATCCATCTTGCTTTGGGGGGGCTGTTCCGTCGTCGCGGTGAGGTTGATCGCGCTATACGCTTGCATCAGAATTTAGTAAACAAGCCCTCTCTCAATGCTGAACTTTATGCCCAGGCATTGCAGGAACTCGCACTTGATTACATGGGGGCCGGGTTGCTTGATAGGGCTGAAGACCTTTGTTTAGAAGTAGTCGATGTTGATGCTAATAATATTGCTGCCTTGAATCTATTGAGGGATATTTATCAGCAAGAAAAAGAATGGTTCAGGGCTATCGATTTGGCCCGAAAGATTGCTGTCTGCAAGAATGAACCACAATCATTAATTATCGCTCAATACTATTGTGAGTTGGCTTTGCAGGCACGTTGCAAGAACGACATGGCTCAGGCAAATAGGATGTTGAACAAAGCCCTGCAAGAACACCATAATTGTGGGCGTGCAATCATGATAAGGGCGCAGCTTGAACAGCAATTAGGAAATTACGACGCTGCTATTAATTCTTATCAACAACTTGAAACAAAGGCTCCAGAGTATTTGTCCGAGATTCTTGATGAGCTAAAGAGTTGTTATCAGGCGGTTGGGCAACAGGCAAAGATGGTTGCCTACCTTAGAGATCTAATCCGCGATCATCATGGGATTGAACTGGTGTTAACAGCCGCACGCATGCTCAAAGAGGATGAGGGTGACGATGCTGCCTTGGCTTTTCTTAGTGATGAGGTTAACGCCCGCCCATCCTTGCGGGGTGTTCAATATTTGCTTGAATTGGATCTTGCGAAGATCAAAGATGAAAATGGACATCTTGCTGTCGTTAAGTCATCACTGGATACGCTGCTAAAAAACAAGCCCGTCTATCGCTGCAGTTGCTGTGGTTTTACTGGCGTTGATATGCACTGGTGTTGCCCCAGTTGTAAAACCTGGTCGAGTATTAAATCAATTCATGAATTTCAATGGGGTGCGAGCATTTGATTAATGATAAGAACAGAATTGTCGTAGCGCTCGACTGCCCATCTGTCAAACAGGCCATCAATTTGGCAGAGCAGCTTGATCCAAAAAGCTGTCGACTTAAGGTAGGTAAAGAGCTGTTTACCCGTGAAGGGCCTGCAGTTGTAGAAAAATTACGAAATAAAGGCTTTGATATCTTTCTCGATTTAAAATTTCACGATATCCCTAACACTACGGCAGCTGCGTGTGCTGCGGCTGCTGATCTGGGAGTATGGATGATTAATGTGCATGCCCTTGGTGGTCGACGGATGATGGAGGCTGCTCGTAACGCGGTTGATAAATCCAGTCACCAGCCATTACTGATAGGCGTGACCATTTTAACCAGTATGGCTGTAGACGATTTATTGGAAATAGGTCTAACAGACCTGCCCGCCAATGAAGTTGCGCGCTTGGCTGGACTTGCTGAAGACTCCGGCCTGGATGGTTTGGTTTGTTCGGCCCATGAGGCCGCTGCTATGCGCTCTAGATTTGGTTCTGATTTTGTCTTGGTGACACCAGGCATACGTCCAGATGGTTCTGAAAAAGGTGATCAAAGACGGACAATGACACCCAGGGAGGCCCTAAGCGCTGGGGCTTCTTATTTGGTTGTCGGTCGGCCAATTAGCCGTGCCGAAAAACCAGTCGAGGTATTGAATAACATCGTCGCTGAAATAAATTAGGGTCTTAGGAAGCAGGTTTAATTTATTACCCAGTTGCGGTTGAAAGTGTTTTTTTGGGGGTGATTGGAATTCAATATTATCACTAGGTTACTCTGCTCCTGTTTGCTCGAATGTCTTTTTAGTATTTCTTCCGGTAAATAACTTGACTGTCTGTTTCTTCTTGTAGCATTCTTTTGTCTCAGCAACCTTGCTGGGGTCAAATTTAAGGAGATAGGCATGTTTAAGAAAGCTTTATTAGTATTTGCAATGGTTATTAGCGCATTTTCACTTCAGGCTAGTGAGGCACTAAATATTAATAGTGCTGATGCAGCAACAATTGAGCACAAACTCAAGGGAGTTGGAGCCATAAAAGCACAAGCAATAGTTAAATATCGTCAGCAAAACGGACCGTTTAAATCTATTGAAGAGCTGGTGAATGTGAGTGGTATTGGTGAGAAAACACTTGATAAAATACGAAGTCAGATTAGTGTCTCTAAAACTGAATAAACAACAACTAATTAAGCTTTGTAGTAGTAAAATAAACGCCATGCAAATGCATGGCGTTTATTTATAGGTGGATTGATTTAATGGATATACAGCCTGTTATATTAAGTGGTGGATCAGGGACTAGGCTGTGGCCTTTGTCGCGTGAGCATTACCCCAAGCAATTGATCGCTTTGTGTGGTGAATACAGCTTGTTACAGGACACAGTGAGCCGGCTTGATGGTCTGGACGGCCAAAAAACAGGCAGTGTTGAATTCAGAACCAAAGCCCCACTGATAATAGCCAACGAAGAACATCGTTTCCTAGTTGCTGAACAAATGCGTCATATTAATAAGAAGACTGAGAAGATCCTTCTTGAACCCGTTGGTCGCAATACTGCCCCAGCATTAACCCTGGCTGCACTTGCTGCGAGCAATCAGAGACAAGATCCTATCCTCCTGGTTATGCCAGCTGATCATGTGATTCAGGATGTTGAAGCTTTTCAGAAAAGTATTGTCCGTGGAGCTGTTTTTGCAGATGAGGGTTACATTGTCACTTTTGGAATTGTTCCTGATGCACCAGAAACTGGATATGGCTATATCAAGAAGGGTGACCAGCTAAGTAAAGCTGGGTCGCTTATCGAACAATTCGTCGAGAAACCAGATGCTCATACCGCGCAGAGCTATCTTGAATCTGGTCAATATCTTTGGAATAGCGGTATGTTTATGATGCGCGCAACGACCTGGCTGCAAGCGATTAATCATCATCAACCTGCGATTGCAGAGGCATGCAAAGCGGCTATTGAAGCAGGTAGCGATGATGTAGATTTCTATCGCGTCGATAAACAGTTGTTCAGTGACTGCCCCAATGATTCGATTGATTATGCTGTAATGGAGAAGATAGTCTCGAGTAATGAGAGCATAGGGCAAAGCACTCGTGGTGTTATGGTGCCATTGGACGCAGCTTGGTCTGATGTAGGTTCCTGGTCCAGTTTGTGGGAGGTCAGCCAGCATGACGAACAAGGCAATGTCATAAAGGGTGACGTTTTTGCTCATGAGACGAAAAACAGTTTGTTGATTTCGGAGTCTCGTACCCTGGCAACAGCAGGGCTTAACGATATGATTGTGATTGAGACGGCTGATGCTGTCATGGTGGCTCACAAAGATCATGCTCAAGAGGTTAAAAAGCTCGTAGAATTAATTAAGGTGGATGGTCGGACACAGCATAAAAATCATCGCCGAGTTTATCGCCCCTGGGGTTGTTATGACTCTATCGATGCAGGTGAACGTTTTCAGGTGAAGAGGATTACTGTTAATCCAGGAGCGGCTCTGTCGTTGCAAATGCATCACCATCGCGCTGAACATTGGGTGGTTGTAAAAGGAACGGCAAAAGTAACTTGCGGTGAAGATCAGATACTGGTGGCAGAAAATCAATCTACCTATATTCCTATAGGGAATAAACACAGGCTTGAAAACCCAGGTTCTATACCGCTTGAGTTAATAGAAGTGCAGTCGGGTAGTTATTTGGGTGAAGATGATATTGTTAGGTTTGATGATGAATATGGCAGATAACGATTGTAATTTTTCTGCTTGTGTCTAATATTTGTGAGCAAAACCAGATATCGTTAATCGTAGTAAATTACAATGCTGGCGATGCGCTGTTTGATTGTATTACCTCAGTAATGGGACGTGTTGGCGAGATTGTTATCGTCGATAATGCTTCAAGCGATCAGAGTATTGAGCGTGTTGAAAAAATATTCGGCTCTGATGTTTGCGTAACAATCATTAAATTGCCTGAGAATCTTGGCTTTTCAAAAGCATGTAATATTGGATACAAGCATGCCTCCGGTCAATATCTATTCTTTCTAAATCCAGACTGCGTTGTTGAACCTGATACGGTTCAAACTTTATGCGCGGGCTTGGAGAACCACCCTGGCACTGGAATGGCTGGTGGCCTTCTATTAAATCCTGATGGAACTGAACAGGCGGGTGGCAGGAGGCTTGTGCCAACACCGTGGCGTTCTTTTGTTAAAGCATTTGGTCTCTCTTTCTTGGGGACGTTTTTTCCAAAGACTTTTTCTGATTTTTCTTTGCATGACCAACCATTACCATCTGTTCCAGTTTCCGTAGAAGCAGTTTCCGGTGCTTGTATGTTTGTAAAGCGTGAAGCGATTGAAAGCGTAGGTTTGCTCGATGAAGCTTACTTTATGCACTGTGAAGATCTGGATTGGTGTATGCGGTTCAGGGAAAATGATTGGCAAATTGTATTTGTCCCAAAAGCCAAAGTGATACATGCAAAAGGCACGTGCAGTCGATCAAGACCAATTTTTGTCGAATGGAATAAACACAAAGGGATGACTAGGTTTTATAAGAAATTTTTTCATGACAAATATCCTCGCGTTTTAATGTGGCCGGTGCTGTTTTCTGTCTGGCTAAGATTTTTGATAGTCGCTGTTTATTATTCATGCCGCCATGTGTTTAGCATGAGGGGATAGGTAATGACGGTAAGAAAAATTGGTGTGATTGGTGCGACCAGCCTTGTTGGCGAGGCCTTGTTGTCAGAACTTGTAAAGGATGGTTTTGAGATTCATGCGTTTTCACGGCAAGAAGCAACGATAGATACTGCTTTTTCTAATATTAATTGGCATCTTTATAGTGATTTACCTGGTAATGATGAGCCTTTTACTGAGCAAATATCCGACTGGATATGTCTTGCTCCAATCTGGGTGATCTCCTCACATTTTTTGATGCTTTCAAACTGCAAGTGCAAAAGAATTGTTTGTTTAAGCTCTACTAGTCGTTATACAAAAGTGGGATCAGCCTCTGAGAGTGATAGAGAGGTTGTTAGAAAACTCGTTTCTGCTGAAAATGACCTAGCGATGTGGTGTGAGAATAATCAAATAAGCTGGTTAGTAATAAGGCCAACATTAATTTATGGTAATTCTAAAGACAAAAATATCGCTTCAATTGCTCGCATTATTAAAAAATTTGGTTTTTTTCCATTAATAGGAAAAGCGAATGGTTTGAGGCAACCTATACATTTGAATGATGTGGCTGTTGCTTGTATTAAATTGCTTAAAACTACAGCGGTTGAAAATCGTTCCTATAATATTTCCGGGGCTGAGACTATTAGTTATCGTGAAATGATCAAACGAGTTTTTCAGGGTTTAGGAAAGAAGCCAAAATTTCTTCGCTTACCTAGGTTTGTTTTTCTGTTCATGCAGTCTCTTGCAAGGTTCTTACCATTGTTTAGGGGGGTATCTATCTCTATGGTTGATCGTATGAACCAAGACATGATATTTGATCATTCGAAGGCAGCTCATGATTTTGGTTTTAAGCCATCTCCATTTGTGTTGTCGAACAAGGATCTCGACGTATGAAAGCCTCTCAGATGATGGCCTTAGTCGGTTTGTCTGGGCTGATTACCTGGGGAATAGTTTTTTTAATACGTCTTCTATCACAAAAGGTGGGATTGATACAGCAACCTAACGAGCGTTCATCTCATGTTATTCCAACACCACATGGTGGTGGCTTAGGTATTGTTTTAGTCGGTTCTGTTTATGGTCTTTGGTTAATGCTTCATAACGAAGATATTTCAGCAGATGCAGGCGTTATCGTATTTTTATCATTTGTTCTGGCAATTGTAGGGTTGCTTGACGATAAGTTTCACTTGCCTGCTACTGTACGGCTGTTAGTCCAGTCCTTGCTATGTGCAGGATTACTGTTCTGGTTTACAGAAAGCAGTATCAATATTTTGTTGGCGGTTTTAATAACCATATGTTTGATTGCAGGAATATGGTGGATAAATCTGTTTAACTTTATGGATGGTATTGATGGCATTGCATCATCTCAGGCAATTTTTATGTTGATCAGTGCGGTTTTTATGATCCAGTTTTATCATCCTGATGTTATTTCTATATCAAGTTACTGGGGTTGGATGCTGGTCTTATCGGCATCTTGTTTAGGGTTTTTGTGGCATAACTGGCAGCCAGCAAAGATTTTTATGGGGGATATTGGTAGTACTTATCTTGCCTTCATGTTATTTGCTTTTGCCTTTATCAGTATTTCTAATGATTTACTAACCTTGCAGTTCTGGCTGATTATTGCTTGTCTTTTTATATGTGATGCTACCGTTACTCTTGTGCGGCGTGTCATTAGGGGGGAG
>Ga0316207_10005152_pt1 | contig 10969 bp, 8 predicted proteins | sample 6weekpyrite_MG_FD_204943 | JGI IMG/M metagenome (GOLD analysis project Ga0316207, IMG submission 204943) | Microbial mat bacterial communities from mineral coupon in-situ incubated in ocean water Damariscotta River, Maine, United States -... | ecosystem: Environmental > Aquatic > Marine >...
ACCGTGAACACTGTTTTTTACAAGAGAGTCGAATAGAGGTGACGGTAAATTTTCATGTATGTAATGTTATTCTGTAGAAGACAATCGGTGTTTGTAAAATGTCAGTGCAACTAGATACGGCTGTCCTTTTTATGGCATTTAACAGGCCAGCTACTACAGAAAAGGTTTTTGATGCCATAAGAAAGGCGAAGCCAACAAAATTATACCTCTCTGTTGATGGTCCGCGCCGAGACGTTGAAGGTGAGATAGCGCAGGTAGAAAAGGTCCAAAACATAGTGAGCAATATTGATTGGCCATGCGAGGTAAAAAAATTATTTCGCAAAGAGAATAAGGGTTGTAAAAATGCGGTGAGTGGCGCAATAAGCTGGTTTTTTGAACATGAGGAGATGGGGATTATTCTGGAAGATGATTGTCTGCCCAGCCAGAGTTTTTTTCCCTATTGTAGTGAGTTGCTTGAGCGTTATAAAAATGATTTGAGAGTGGCTCAGATTAGTGGTTTTAATTACGGCTATAATAATAAAAAATTGAAGTATGACTACATTTTTTCTAAATATGCCATGATATGGGGATGGGCTACATGGCGCGACCGATGGGAAAAGTATTCACTTGAGCTTGGGAATCTTGATGAAGTTAAGGAGTCAGACCAGTTATCTCTGCTATTCGGCCGCTCTGAACTGGCTCGAAAGCTGCGACAGTTTGATCGAGTAAAATCTGGCGGGGTAGATACCTGGGATTACCAGTGGTCCTATATGATGCTGATAAATAACCAGTTTACGATTATTCCAAAAAATAATCTCATCCTTAATATTGGTTTTGGTGAAGACTCGACTCATACCAGCGGGAAAAATCTGTATGAAAGATTGCTACTTGAAGAAATTCCGAAAATAGATAGTCATCCTGATTACATTGTTCAGCATAAGCGCTTGTATCGTCATATGTCCGGAAATACAGGCATTTTTAGACGCTTTGTAGACCTGCTGAGATCACTGTGAATACGCTCATCGGGATATTAAAAAAGTACGACAAGGCCTATCGTTTTGTACAGAATCTCAGGTTCTTTCAGTATGTAAGTCTGTTCAGGATCACGGGTGGTAAAAAGAAATATCCCAGGGTAATACAATTGCCAATTACATATAACTGCAATTCAAAGTGCGTGATGTGTAATATCTGGAAAATGGATCACTCGAATGAGGCGACAATTGACGAATTTACAGGGTTCATGAAAGATGAACTTTTTAAGGAAGTAGTTACTGTTGGTATTAATGGAGGAGAGCCATCGCTGGTAACAAATTTACCGGAATACGCAAACGAAATACTGAAGCTGCCCAAAATAAAAGGGCTGAATATTATTTCACATGGTTTTAGTAAACGGCTTCTCACGGGTGAACTGAAGGATATTTACCAGGCCTGCAAGATGAAAAATGTAGGATTCCATGTCGCCATTTCACTGGATGGAGTAGGCGAAGTACATAATACTGTCAGGGGTAAGAAAAAAGCATTTGATCAGACTCTATCAACAATACGTGAAGTGGCTGACAACCAGTCGGAATATTGTGATAGTTATGACCTGGGTTGTACGGTTGTTGCGCAAAATATATATAATCTGGTCGAGTTGGATGAATTTGCTTGCATTAATAATTTCAAGATCAAATACAGACTGGGTATTGACAACAAGCGAATTGAAAGTGATCTGCTACGCAATCAATATACCGTTCTCGATGATTTCTTGCGACAATCTGCAAAGGAATTCTTCCATTATCAAATGAGCAGGGTTGGTAGTATAAAAGACAAATTTAAATACTATGCAATTTTTAATTGGTTGAACAACGAAGTGCCTGAAAGGATGTTGGGCTGTGCATGGAAGGATGAGGGAGTCACGCTGGACTCGCGTGGTGAATTATATTATTGCGCCGTAGCCAGCAAGAGTATTGGTAGTTTGAGGCATGATAAAGGTGTTAGCGCTTTCTTCTCGGAAAAAAATATAGAATACAGAAAAAGTATAATTGACAATAATTGCAACGATTGTATACACGATTATACAGGGCGCCCTGAGCTTAAGTATGTTATAAAATTTATATATGATTTATATATAAAACGCAGGTTGTCAATGTATCTGTATTATGTCAGGGCAAAATTTCTTTAATGAAGATAACAATAATAGGTTGGTACGGGACAGAAACGCTAGGTGATCGCGCAATTCTTGCGGGGCTGGTGTCAATTCTGAATAAAACTTTTCCCGGTTACTCAATTTATCTCGGTAGTCTGTATCCATTTTTTAGTGAAAGGACAATTGCTGAAGATAGTGAAGTTTACAAAAAACTGACTGGCAAGGATATTACACTTGAAATATTTGACTCGACGGATTCCAGGGTATTAAGCAATAGGGTGCAGGAGTCTGATCTGCTGTTAATGGGCGGTGGTCCATTGATGGATCTGAATGCACTTTATATGGTTGAGTTTGCGTTCAAAAAAGCCAGGAAATACGGCGTAAAAACAGGCTTGATTGGTTGCGGGGTTGGTCCTTTATTTAGCAGGCGGTATCAAAAAACCGTGATTGAGATCTGCCGAAACAGTGACATTATAATTTTGAGAGATAAGCAATCCCTTGAGAACCTGTCAGCACTTTATCGAAAATACAATATACGCATGCCTGACTCCTGTTCTGTAAGTATGGATCCATCTGTCGAGAGTATCTTGGAAATAGATCTTGCCAATAGTGCTCAGTCAACCGATATTATTGCTATAAATTTAAGAGAATTCCCTCGTGAGTATACGAAAAACAGGGAGGTTGGCGAGATAGCAGATAATTTGCGTGAGTTTGTAGCAGATGTCGCCGACGCATACCCGGAGCAGGAAGTCAGGTTGATACCGATGCACTATTTTCATATTGGCGGGGATGATCGCGTTTTTTTGAATAACCTGGCATTGACACTTTGCAAGGAAAATATCACAGTGCAAAATAAAAATCTTTCGTTGATTGAAACCATGGGGGCGTTTCATAGTGCTAATGTTACTATTGGCATGAGGTTTCACGCGGTAATATTTCAGACTCTTCTCCATGGAAATAATTACATTATCGATTATACAGAGCCCGAAAAAGGGAAAATAAGTGGTTTTGTTGGTGATATTGATACGGAAAAATTTTACCGGGACAGATATGTGAATATCCAGAAAGATAAAATCCGCGATAACTTTGTCAATGATAATACTGGTTCGGTTTTTACTGCTAACGAGAATCAGATACGCAGGCGGCTTGAGATTTATGTTGATAGCCTGTCAATGTTAAATGGTTAGGCAAGTGTTAATGAAAGTTAATGTGTGCCGCCAGAGTGTGTGAGGCATTCTCTGGCAGGCATTTTGATATTTGTCCATGCTTATATCTGTTTCTATAATTTATGAAAATATTAACAATTAGCCAATCGGACTCTAACGGTGGGGCGGCGAGAGCAGCTTACCGAATACATAAAGCTTTACGACAGCAAAATATTGACTCGCATATGTGGGTCAATGATGCCGGCACTAATTCTGAACATGTTTGTGGCCCGGATCAATTATTTATTCAAGGGAAAAACAAGCTAAGGAAACTGAGTGGTTCTCTCATTCCGTTTTCAATGAGGTCATCAAATAAAAGTTTGCATTCACCTGCTATTCTGTCATCTCAATGGCCTGAGAAAATAAACTCATCGGACTGTGATATTGTTCATATGCACTGGATAAACAGGGAAATGCTGTCTATTTCAGATATTGCAAAAATTACCAAGCCTATTGTCTGGACACTGCATGATATGTGGCCTTTTTGTGGAGCAGAACATTACACGGAGGATCTGCGTTGGAAATCAGGTTATTTCAAACACAACCGTCCTGATCACGAATATGGCCTGGATATCAATCGCTGGGTGTGGGAAAGGAAAAGAAAGTGGTGGCATAAGCCTATGCATATCGTCACTCCGAGCCATTGGCTGGGTGATTGTGTCAGGCAAAGTTATTTAATGAAAGGTATGCCTGTTCGTGTAATCAAAAACCCGATTGATACAGATGTCTGGTCACCTGTTGATAAATACGAGGCACGAAAAAGACTGGGTTTGCCGGTAGATGTGCCCTTATTGTTATTCGGAGCCATGGGTGGAGGAGCAGATAAACGTAAAGGTGTTGATCTGCTGGGAGCCGCATTGAAAGCACTTCATCATGAATTACCTGATATTCAACTGATGATCCTGGGGCAAGATCAATCAGGTGCAACGGAGAATAATGATTATCCCGTTCATTATCTGGGCCATATAGGTGATGATAATATATTAAGGGAAATATACTCTGCTGCTGACGCAATGGTTATACCTTCGCGTCAGGATAATTTACCCAATACAGGTGTTGAATCTCTTTCCTGCGCAACGCCGGTGATTGCATTTGATGTATGCGGCTTGCCGGATATCGTCAGACATAAACATACTGGCTACCTGGCGAGAGCCTTCGATATAGATGACCTGGCCAAAGGCATACTTTGGGTGTTGAGTGAGGCCGTGAATAACCTGCTCAGTGAAAAAGCAAGAAATGATGCCATTTCGAGATTTTCATGTAAAGTAGTAGCAAAACAATACGCGGAATTGTATGAAAATGTACATGACGCTGTATTATGTGAGTGATGTGTCAGGACTGATTTTCAGGCACATTTATTAAAAACAGCCGAGACTTCTATTATGAGTGAGTTTGATTACCTGATAGACAAGATAGACAGTGCTACTTTTTGTGAAGAACCATTCACTCATATTAATATTCTGGATTTTTTCAACAAGGAGCACTTTGGTAAAATAATAGCAGAAGAACAAATTTTACGGGGTAAATTCGATTCTGTTGAGGAAATGATAGATGATCTACTAAACCAGGAATACAAGCCTCAGCATTTTCCTGGATGTATTACCTCCATAGAGAAATACATAAAATTTATCAATAACCCGGATGTATTTAATAGAAAGCTTATTAAAGGCTATGGTCGAAATACGATTGAAGGTTATGGATTGACCATGCGCCTCCAGAAATACCGTTCTGATTTCCTTTCTAAACTGATAGAGTTCCTGAACGGGGATAGATTCAAACAATGTATTATGAACAAGTTTGATGTCAGCGGCGATGTTGATATTGAGACTGCTATTCAAAAAAATCTTTCGGGTTATGAAATCAGTCCGCACTGTGATACCAGGCGCAAGGCACTTACTTATATGATAAATATCTATACATCTGCAGATTCAGAACTGGCATCAATACACACACATTTGCTGAAATTCAAGCCGGAAAGAAAATACTTGTATGATTTCTGGAGATATAACAAGGATATTGATACGTGCTGGGTTCCATGGTCCTGGTGTGAAACGGTTAAGGAAACCACGTTTAATAACAGCATCATTATTTTCAAACCTGGTTTTGACACTTTACATGGAGTTAAATTGGCATATGATCACCTTGCTTATCAGCGGAACCAGATCTATGGAAATTTATGGTACCAGGAGAATCATCATAGATATACGGGTAGCTACAAGATGGTTGATATTGTCTCACCCTTTACCAGTCAAGGTGCTCGTGGATTCAGACCAATGATTTCACGACTGCTTCGGGGTGTACTTGAAAAACTGTAGCTAGCTATGATTCTATCAGCTTATTGTATATGCTAGCCGCTTCATTCCAGCCTGGTTTGCCAGGCTGAATATCAGGATTTTGAATATTCCGGGTTATTGAATTTGCGAGAGCACGCTTATTAAATGCTTGCACCAGTACTTTTTCATTATTATCAAGTATCCAGCGTGTAGCAGGAGTATCTGTAGCAATGACTGGTGTTGATGTTGCCAAGGCTTCATATAGCTTGACCGGGTAACTGAAATCTCCAAAATCACCAGGTTTAAGCACTACGACGAGAAGATCAAGAGAATTCATCAGGTCAGGCATTTTGTCATCAGGCAGGTAGCCCAGCCAGATGCAGTCAGGAGGCAGCGATATACTATTGTCCAGTCGTCCTGAGAGTGCCAGTATTGCGTCTGGCAGGGTTTCTTTTACTATACTGAAGGCTTCAAACAGAATGCCGATATCCCTGCTGCTGCTTATTGAGCCGCAGTAACCAATAATTTTCTTATCTTCTGGTAAATCAAATCCGGAGCGACAGTTTTTAGTTTCAGGTTTGAACTCGGGGTCTGCAGCCATGGGCACTATTGTCGCGGTGTGGTCAGGTCTTGACTTGGCCATAAGGTCGGCAAGTCCAGGTCCCGCTACGGTGATATGTGTGGCTTTTCGAGTTGCTCTGCGCCATAACGAGTGTAAAGGCTTGAGCCAGTTGAGATAACTTTCAAAATTATCATAGGCATCAATAATTGATTTGATGTCATGCTTTGATGCCAGGTATTGAGCAAGTATTCCATAGTAGGTATCTGAAAATCCTATGACGCAGTCTATATTTTCAGAGTCTATTATGCTGCTGGCCTTACGGATATATTTTCGTGCGGGAATGTATCCTGTATTGATCGAGATAAATTGAATCCCGTGTATTTCGGTTGTTTCTTCTGGTTCATTTTTATAGTTTAGTAAAAGCACTGTGCAGGAATGACCCGATAGCGCGAGCAAGCGAGGGATATGGTAGAAACGTCCATAAGGCCTGCTGATCAGGTCTCTGCTCATTGGGCGTCTTTTTGATAGGAATAACAGGTTCAATTCAATCTTTCCGTCTGTCAATTTACAGGACTATTTAGTAATAACCGGCATATTCGCTCTTTATGTATTTCCTTTCCGTATATTGGTTTACGGGTTGCGAGCTGAAAATAAATTAATATATTTAATATACCTTGATGCGATGTTGTTCCAGTCGTATTGCAGTACGTGTTGTCTGCCAGCCTTGCCTATGTTTTCTGCCAGCTTTTTGTCGGATAATAGTTTCTGGATGGCAGTAGCCAGGGCGACAGGGTCTTCAGGTTTGACAATGATGCCCGTTTTATTGTGATGCACAATATCATGTATAGCCGGAAGGTCGGATGAGACTACGGGGCATTCACAGCCCAATGCTTCGACCAGTACCAGTCCAAAGCCTTCCTGGTCTCCATCTTCCGTGATAATAGAAGGAAAAGCAACGACGCTATATTTATGGAATAATGCAGGTAACTCATGGTTACCGCATGGGCCATGAAAACACACACTATGTTCAATATTAGATTTCTTTACCAGCGCTTTTAATGGTTTTTCTTCAGGCCCGGCGCCGACGATATGGCACTTGGTATCTGGATAGCTTTTCAGAATTTCAGGCATGGCTTCCAGTAGGTATTTTATTCCCTTTTTGTCAACCAGTCGGCCAACGAACAATATTGAGTTAGGTGCTCTTTTCTGCCCGGTTGTGGGCTTGAAGCGATTTATCAGGTCAACTCCCATGGGGATGACTTCTATACGGGACGGATTGATGCCTTGTTCGATCAGTTGGGTTTTCATGGCTTGGCTAACAACGGTTATACCGTCAACGTGTTTGAGGGTGTAGGTTTTAAGCTTATTGAACCACGACCCTTGCAGGGAAAACAGGTCACCTCCATGCAGTGTACACAGTATGGGTATATGTTTACCTGTTAGTTTTCTTGCCAGTACGGCAATGAGGCCTTGCGGAATAACCCAGTGTGCATGTATCAGTGTAAATGGCTTGTTTTTTAGCAATCGCATGGTTGAAAATAATTGAGAGGTTAGCAGAAAAGGGACTTGCAGTAGCAACCATTTATTTTGTTTTAATTTTGGCATGATGCCACCATCATAAGCCAGCCTTTGCAGCTTTTCTGGCAGATAGCGATAGCGTACGATATCCAGGTTACCAATTGATTCTCTCTTTTTTGCGTGTGGGGCATGGGGTGCCAGTACTGTGCAGGAATATTGATCTGTCAGTCGATTGCTCAAATCATACACAAAAGGAGGCTCTTTATCGCCCGGCCAGCGTGGGAAAGTAGAGCTTAATATCAGTAGGTTTGGTTTATCCTGTGCAGCCAATGATGGGCTCACTCTTGAATTGTTCAGTTGTCGTTTTCTGATTGTCTGTAGTGTAGCGATGAAATTTGTTCGGATACGATACCGATTAGAAAGGTCAGCAAGGATGTAATATAAAGTAATGCGCTCATATTAGTAAACCGACCAAAAGCTATAAAAGTATAGATGTAATAGGATGTAGCGATAAAAAAGAAGAAGAAGCTGATAGGCAGAAACAGCCGCATGGGTGAGAATAGCGCGCCAATTTTCAGAATGATAAGAAAAAACCGTGTGCCATCCCTGACTAACCTGATCTTGCTGCTACCTTTTCTGATTGCCGTTTCTATGGGGACATAGGCTACCGGGAATCCTGATCTGAAGAATGCCATAGTGGATGTAGTCGGATACGAAAAACCATTGGGAAGCAGGTAAAGAAACTTCCTGAATTTACTGGTTCTTGTGGCTCTGAATCCAGAGGTGAGATCTTCGATTTTGATGCCAATCATAAAAGATGCAAGCTTGTTGTAAAACGTATTGGCTGTGAACCGGTAAAGATTTGCGTGACCTCTCATACGTCTCGCGCCAATCGCCATGTCATAACCGTGTTCCAGTTTCTCAAGTAGTAAAGATATGTCATCAGGATTATGTTGCCCGTCGGCATCCATAAATACCAGGTATTCATGCGTTGCAGCTCGCGCGCCTGTTTTAATACAGGCACCATTACCCATATTTCGAGGGTGGCGAATCGTTCTGACACCTGCTTCCTCAGCAAGTTCTGCTGAGTTATCGGTGGATGCGTCATCGATGACGATAATCTCGGCTTCCGGGTAGCCTGACTTGATTTTTTCAAGCAGGGCTGTCAGGTTTTTTGCTTCGTTATAACAGGGCAATATAATGCTGATTTTTGAGTGATTAATCATGTAGTGTATTCGCGAAAATAAACATGTGTCATGTTTAACTATTGCTGTTCCTGGCAGGTAATCTTAAATATGCGGTAACTGTTATTACCTGTCAATGTTAATGGCTCTGCTTTTTGCAAGGTCATTTTCCATTAATTCTATTACATAGCTGTGTTTTCCCAGTGTGTTGTTCTCTTTCAGGTAGGCTATGTGTTCATTCACTTTATCATATTGTTTCATAAGTAGTAACAGATTTACGATATTTAATCTGTATTGTGTCGATGTGGGGTTTAGCCTGATGGCCTCCAGGAACATTTTGTATCCCAGTTTTATGTCTCTCTTGTTATTGATAGCATGGTAGGCATAGCTTGTAACTACGTCGGGGTGAGGTTCACCAGAATTTGTTAGCAGGTCGTTATTTAATGCGAGTGTGAATAGCCTGTTCATCTGGTCATCTGTTAATTTGCACTGTTTTGCCTGGCATTTAACGAGCTCATGCAGACTTTTCAGGGAGGTTGGATGCAGGGGATAGTTTTTTAATTTATATTCGGTATCGTCTAACCAGGCGGGGTCGATGGGTTTGTTGAGTTTATAACTTAGCAGGATGAGTGAGATGTTGGGTAGAATGCCTGTTTTGTTAAGTTTTCTGCTGCGCTCCAGCATCTCGAAGGCTTGCTTGCTTTTGTCAAGTTTTGTAAAGATTGACAGGTTGGCATATATTCTACCTGCACTGAAAACAGCGCGGTCAGAATCTGGATGATGCTCGGCCTCTATGATTGCGTGAAGCACATTGTCACTCCATTGCCCTGCCCTGATATAGGTTGTCCAGCTTAACACTCCGATAAGGCACAGGGAGGTAAAGTAGATGAATGATTTCTTGATGTGACTCGATAAATCATACAGGCAGTACAGCAAGGCGAAGATTATCCCGTAAATCGCGATATAGTTCCTGTGCTCATGTGCAATTTCAAGTGGTATGAAAGTGGACTCAAGCAAATGTGCCGTGAAAAACCAGACTATACCAAATCCGGCTGGCGGGTATTTTTTTAATAGATATAAACCCAATGAAAATAAGCTTATGATTCCAATGATTGCAGGCAATGTAGTACCCGGGTTAAATAAATCGCGGGAGATGGCAATATCATCGTGAAATAAACCCAGTGCTTCATTTGAAGGCAGGATAATCATCTGCAGATAAAACATGAGTACCCTGGCCTCGGTCATCAGGCGTTCTGTCATGTTAAAGTCGCGAAGTCGATAGCCCCCCAGAAAAAAATTAGGCTGAGTCAGTAATGTATAGAAGGTGAATATAACAGGTAGCAACACAATACAGGTAAAAAATATGGTTACTTTTTTGTCTATTACATTTTCCTGATTTTTAAATTTAAACAAGACTGCTTCTATCAACAAAATAAATATTGCCAGCAGTATGCCGTTTTCCTTGCTGAATGTTGCAAGCATACCCCATAAGGCCACGCCAGCAGGTATCATCCAGAATTGCCTGTTGCTGACCAGGTAACGTTGACGTAGCTTGATGTATGAGTAGCAACCCAGAAGCACGAACAGGCTGCTCAGGCTGTTCATGCGTTGTACTATATACAACACGCTGGTCAGATTCAGTGGGTGTACAAGCCACAGGGCACTCACAGCCAATGGTAGATAAAAGAATATATCTTTCGACGGTTCTGATTTTCGCTGGAAATGATATGCCTGTAAAATTTGTTTTGTCAGAAAAAAAATGACCAGGCCTGTTAACAAGTGAATAATGAGGTTGGTAACTTTATAGCTGTAGGGTTCCAGGCCAGAATAATAACGGTTGAGTGCAAAACTGAACATGCTGATGGGCCGTTTAAGCTTGCCAGCATTTGAAGAAAGTGAAGCCGAAACAAGATTGTCCAGGTCCAGCGATTTAAGTTCTATATCTTTATTGAATATGATATTCGGGAAATCATCGAATATGAAATCACCACCCAGGCCTGGGGAGTATGTCATGATAGTGAGAACAAGGCATGAAATCAGCAGGAGCAGGCGCTGTTTAGTGGAATGATATAACATGACCCTGATTATATTAAGTCGACCGGTTTGTGTGGTTGTACGCT
>Ga0316207_10005153_pt1 | contig 10967 bp, 3 predicted proteins | sample 6weekpyrite_MG_FD_204943 | JGI IMG/M metagenome (GOLD analysis project Ga0316207, IMG submission 204943) | Microbial mat bacterial communities from mineral coupon in-situ incubated in ocean water Damariscotta River, Maine, United States -... | ecosystem: Environmental > Aquatic > Marine >...
GGTGTGTCTTGAAAAAGCTCTCATTAATGTTGAAACTTAACCTTTTTTTCGACGAACACTTTCGACATCCGGTATTTTTAATAGCACGATGATAGATTGCAGTTTTCCACTTATTGTTGCAGAGATGGCAAACCCAAGCTGCTCTTTTGTTACTTCCGACTAAAAGTTCAGCAGGATTTAGATCTTGATTTTCATCAAAATCCCAATCTTTCATCAATTCTGATTCGTTAATCAAATACTGCTTAATCGTCACAATTTGAGTACTCATTAAACTCGAAGTTGTTTAAAAACACCTTTCACCAAGATACTGAAAAATTCATATAGTTAATAAAAAAGTACATAGGAATAACCAAAAGAATGCTTTGGGTCGTATACAGACACTATACAAGCAGCTTCTGTATCACTGCTACCGACTAATACTACCATTAGCCATAACATATCGAAAATGACAGCTATGGGCTGCGGATTCAACCGGTCAATAAATCAGATTATCACCCAGCTAAATAACTAACAGCAGACATTCAACGTCCTGATCACGGGGCGCAGATTTTTTTCACTCCCGTGCATTAGATTTTTACATTACTTTAATCTGTTTCCTTTTTTAGATGTTTTAAAACCATATCGTAACAGTCCATAACATCACAACGGTGATGAGGTTGCATTTTTCCAGCTGCGTCTTTAATTACTTTAGGTAGCTTTTGAACACCTCTGATTTTTCCATTGGCCGCCATGATCACGACCACAGACTTATTGATGAACTTATGATCTGTTTCTTTGTGCTCATGGTATTTTTCAGCTTCGACTAAGACAATTAGGGACTTTTTTCTTTTCTGAAGCAGAGACTTCATACCATTTCGAGAACATCTCAAGTCGCTGCCTTTTTTTGCGTATCGGTGTCTGCCCCGGCCAAATTTTGCTCCCCAAACTCGAGAAGAGAAAACGACGGTGTCATCTTGTGTGATCCATTTCTTTCCATCGGCATTTGAAAATGCGAGTTCTAGATCGTTTATTATGTCCTCATGAGGTTGAGGCCATTCATTGGCCCCCTCAACACCATATGGATCAGATTCATCCATTCGGGTGCTTTCATCCCGATCTCCGCCCATGATTGGGGATAATGGATTCTCCAGCCCACGACTTGACCACGGGCCGTAATCATCATAGGTTGGCAAATAATTGTGAAAGGAGGTTTGTACCATAAGTGCATATGCTAGCCCACGTACCTTTGAATGTTCAATCAAAGCAGAAGTAACTCTATAATTTATCCCTTCTTTATCAGTCCAGTCACCGGATACAGTAATTTCGTTCGCATCCGATAAGAGTTGTTGGTTAGAGATTTGAGCAGCAAGGCTTTTTCTTTCCTTCATGCTTGGAGTTTCTTCATAGAGCTCAAGGTTAATTCCAGAAGCGGGCAAACTCGATGGGAAATAATCAATGCTATCTGATAGCCATGATCCCGTTAAGTTGTATTGTTTTAACCACTCCTCCCATGTTTCGTCACTCCATGCTTTGATTATTGGGTGTGCTTTAACATACTTTCCTGCGGCTACGAAAAGAGCATGATAGCCAAGGTAATAACCGTATGGCTGCTGTTCATCATAGGATCGTTCGCTTGAAGAGATATCTCTTGGACATTCATAAGTGCTGCTCACGTTCCTTTCCCAATCAGAAATAATGTTTTTCATATCATCAGTTACCTGCCAAGTGTGAACGCCAAACAGACTGCCTAAATGGTTAATTTCACTCTTTTTAAAATCATAATCGAAAGAAAATTTTAATTCTGGTTCGGGCACATCGTCAGGCCTTCCAATATAAGAGTTAGCACGAGGAAATGATCCAACTTCACGTTCAATTGTTCCAATAGGAGTAATCAATTTCTTTTGCTTTTCTAGTTCTTGGCTATAAGAAAAACTAGGGTCATTATTTTTGATTTTTTGGAGCGTATTTACAGCATAGAATTTTTGTAAACAGTGATCGCCAGCCAGCTCTGAAAGCCTAATGATTTTTGCACTTATTGGTGCAAGGACCAATGGAGTTTCTGTGGCAATTTTAGATAAAGATATGAGTAGCCACAAGCGTGCGTGATGATAATAGAATGGTAAATCAGGGTTATGGAAGGGCAAGGCATTTGTTGTCTCGAATTTTTCAATAAGCTTTTCGATAATGTTTGAGTTCCCAAACCCCCCATTTCGAATAACGGCGTGGGCAGCTCGCCACCGTAAGTTTGTGTATGGTGACCCCAATTGGTTCCATAAAAAAGTTGCTATTAAGTCTTCTAAAGAAACAGATGATTCATAAATAGAAGACCATTCAGAATCACCGAGTTCTTTAGGAACATCGTTGATCCTAATTTGAAGATAGCGTTTTAGCCCTTTCTCAATCGCTGTATTAGAAATATGCCCTGCCAATGACGCTGCAAAGCACATCCACTGGCTACTTTCAAAGTCGTTTAGGTCATTCCCTATAGCTTTGAGAACTTTACAAAGAGCCTCTTTCTGGTGACCGGGGGTGAATGAACAAATATCTCTTAATAAACTGTTTAATCCGCAATCTTCAGTAAAGAAGTCTGATGAATTTTTAGATATGACTTTTAACGTACCATCTTTAATAAGTTGATTTACAGCGTCTGAAATACTGCCCCATTCATTTTGAATGGTTTCATAAGTTTTCAGTATATCCTCTAGGGGGGCGGCATCTAATTCAGCCAGATGCTGTGTGAATTTTAGGATATCATCAAGATTAGAAATCCCATCAATAATATGAGCGCAACGCCTCCAAACTGTATATGGGCTGGAACTTTGAGTGGTCTCTTCATTAATGTCTTTGTTTAAGGATTCAAAATTGGTGGGATCAAAGTTAATGGGACGGAACTCATCTCGATTGTTAAAAGTTTTTACCCTCTCTTTTAAGCTTTCTGTACTTTGGTTGTTTTGTCCATCTGAGAGGCTATTAAAATGTGGATATGTTGGAATTTTAATTCCATTTTGATCGAGGAGCTTTTTTAATTTATTTAGAGATTTGATTGGTGGAGAGCTTGTATAAGTTCGATCGTATTCTTTGGCTATCCAGACTGCAAATGACTGTTTTTGCATTTGTGATAATTTAGAAAAAGCATTTTCAAAGAAATCGCTGAGATCCCAATCCCAGGGTTCAGCTATTTCATCTGCACCCAATAAGGGGCAAGCCAGTTCAGCGTTTAATTTGTCATACTCAATTAGATAAGATAGTAACGGGCCAAGAGTGTATTCTAAATTAATTATCCCCCTATCAGCTAGACGTGAAATAATAGGAAGAGCTTTGGCCCCACCAATTTTTGCCATTGCCTTACCGTACCCCACCCATATGAACTTTTCGGTTTCATAAGGGAAGTTCAGTTCACAAATTCTGTTGAAATTGTGCAGTTCTTCATCTGTAAATTCTGAGCCGTTATACTCCTGAGCACAATGAATTAGTGATTCAATTTCTGGATAATCTTCTGAACCAAGCTTATCTGCAAGCTCAATGCCTTGTTTGAAAAGCTCTCCAGCCTCATGTTTGGATACATGCCAAACGGCACGAGCAAGATAAGCGAGGTCATTGATTTTGCTTTGAGTATCGGTTTCTTGCTTAAATAAGTTGCGAGCATATTTACTAAGCTTAAGTGAGGCTCGCTGGGTTAATGGAACTGAAGACCATTCAGCTACAATCTCAGTGAGGTCGCTATGATTTTTTAATTCTGACTTTTCAAGCCATTCCGCATATTGTGCAGCAGATTCTGAGGTCCAATTCTTACTTTGTGTAGTTGCATTGAAAATTGCAAAGAAGCCAATTCTTGTAAGGAATAGCTTTTGATCTTGATATGGGTAATTTGTTGCAGCATTGATCTTTGTTGATAGTGCTTCTAAGACATTTTCAGCAGTGTGGACTTTGCAAGAGGTGATGATTGAACTGACCCATTGTGATATTGCCACTAAAGGTTTAGCTCTTTCGTTTATAGTCCGATCAAGCTCGGCCCTGCGATGATAGTCGAAGACATCTTTACGTTTTGTTTTCTGTGAAAAAAGTTTTCTGATTGCCTCCTCAATTTTCTTAGGCCCCCTCGATAGAGCACTATTCGGTAATTTCTCCCTTACCTCTTCAGGGAGAAAGTCGCCGATATTTGGTTTACGTTTTTTGAGAACAGCATTTACAGCATTATAGAGAACCCTAAACGTGTTTTCCCAATGGTAAGTATTACCATAACCCAACTCATAATCTTTAGACCCAGAACAAAAAATCTTTGCAAAAATTTTCTTGGCTTCTTTTCTCTGTTTATTTTTAATAGCCCGAATGACAATAAATAGCAGGGTTTCCCTGAGGCCACTTTCTTTTCCCGGAGTCCAAAATCGTTCTTCCTTTTCTTCTGGAGAAGAAGCGTGATCAGCAAGAATTCTGATAAGTTTACGTTCTTGCCTGATAGTTAAAGAGAAATGCAAGATAACCGCACATAGACAGTAATGATTTGATATTTTCTCGTTACATGCCTGTTTAATAATGTTATTTAAACAGTTTTCCGCTAGCTCTGATTCTTTCGAATGAAGAACTAAAAAATCAAAGATACGCTTAAGGAAATTATAGGCAGAAGTAACATCTCTATTGTCCAGCCAATTCAAGATGCGTTTCAAGCCACCATTTAGGATCATAACGTATATTGCACCATACCAATCCTCTGTTTTGGATAAGCCATTTTTTTGAAATCCGTGCTCTTCAACTTGGCTTAGCCCCCAATTAAGCCATTCAATCCCCAGGTCTCCTTTTGCAATTGCCTCATCATTCAATCCTGTAAATGCAAAGGCTAAGCTTTGTGACGAAATGCGTGCTCCTCTCCATGCTGATTTTGAATCAAAAACACGTCTATAAATTTCAGGATCATTGCTTGCTACTGCAAGGTCTGGGAATTCAAGAACATAAGAATCTGAACGTTGCTTTCCATTTGCAATAGTCGCAGCTTCGATTAGTAGCGTGAAAATTTCATTATATTTTTTTGCTTTGATACACCCATTGATCGCAGCAGAAATTCTTGCAAGCTTAATACTTCTTTTGGCAACGGTGCTTGTAGCCGTATTAGGAAATACATCAGAGAATGCAAGCTCTATGAGCTCATTGGGCCTATCGAACTCAATTAAGAGATTAGGAAGTGCACGAGCACAATAAGCTGATTTTGATTGTTGTTCTTTTAGTCCTTGAATGAACTGATCAGTTTCTCTAAAGTTTTTATCGGCATACTTTTTTGCCAAGGTTTCGGTCGGTTCATCCCTGAATATAAGGCCGTGTTGTGTGGCCTCTATTAAAGGGTAAAGATCAGATACAAAACTTTGAATAGACTGAAGAGGTACATCAAATATTTTTGCCAACTCGTCCATTGGAACAGGTGGAGGTAACAGCCTTAGACTCGCAATGAAACTTTCACCTTCTGGAGTGAAACTGCCTTTTTCTTTAGCGTGTTGAATTGCTTGCTTAAAGCGTTCTTCCAATAATGCATTAAGTAGCTCTTCATTTCCTTCTACCGAGGGCGTATTTAATAAATCATTGTTTTTTAGCATCATATCAATACACCGCGGGTTGCCGCCCGATTTCGATATTAGAATGGCCTCTTCTGATGAATTTAATTGGATTGAGCGAGCTTTCACTAACTGCCTGATCTCATTGTCAGAGAAAATGGGGATTTGAAAATCAGGATAATCTATCTGGTCATATGCATCTTTTCTACGCTCAGTACGACATGACGCAATAATGACTATTCCGTCAATTGGGTTGATATCCAATTCCTGTAACAGTTCTTTTGCAAAAGATGTGTTGTTTTCACTATCCGAACGCATTCCTGAATGGTCAATCGCATCTAAAAGCAAGACAATATTTTTCTGAGGGTTCGTTTCACGAAGCGTTGTAACTGCTTGGTTTAATCTTCTAATGGCTGTTCGAAGTATTGTTCCATCATCTGTGCTTGGCAGTAAGAGATCGCAAAGATTTTTTGCAGCAAGTGAGTTAATAATATGTAACAGGCTCCTTTTTGCTAGATGGCGTTGATCACTTGGTGCGCGCCATAAACCTCCACCAAAACCATCGAAAAGAATGGTCTCATTATTTTCAGAAAATATTTTTTCTAAGGATTGCATAACAACGGTTTTCCCAATCCCCCCGGGGCCATGAATGATAAATGGCCTTTTAGAAGCTAAGATTTTATCTATAAGGGATGCGCTAAAATCACGATTTAAAACCACTGGTACTTTGGGGAATGAATCTGGCGCCGGATAGAGGTCGTTTGTCTGTCCGATGTTTAGAGCACCAAGAATATCTACTTTTAATACACAATTGTTCGGAGCTCCATCACAGCCAGCTTTTTGACGAAGGAGGTTTTGCACTTCAAGTAAGCGTAACCGTGTAAGCGGATCAGGAGAACCGCTCAAATGAAAGAGAATACGGTATGTTTCGCCAGTAATGCCCTGACGGGTTGTGTTTTTTCCAATAATTGAAAAGCGGTCAAGGAAGCTATTCAGCTTTTCTCCTTTTAGGTCAATTGCTGCTTGAAGAGTTTCTAATTGTGTTTTTACGTATCCAGTTACGCCTCCTCCATTTCGGAGAGCATATAAGGCTCTTTGTAGGTTGTCCCCAACGGGTCTGTTAGAAACAAACTGGAATTCTGTTTTCTTCTCACAAGACTGGTACCCGATTTCATTTTCAATATCATTTTGAGCTGCAACAAATTTTGTAAGGGTCTTTTGCAGGTCGCTTGCTGTTAAAGCCTCTTCAGGTCGTGTTGGTGAATATTTAAGTTGAAGTACCTCAAGCTTTATTGCTGAGGCGAATGTTTTTCCGCCGTAATATTGCACCAGATCAGCAATATCCATTGCCTCATCGCTTAAATGTTTGGCATTCTCAACGTTAAACCCTTCTATAGCAATAGCTGTCAAAGCTGAATTAGGATGGATTAATTGAAGGGCTACTTTTGCTGCCCAAGCAACATGATATTCATGCCCTTCACGCGAAGCACCTGCGCCGGTTTCTAAATTTTTGGAAGGGGAAATACTCATAAGGTTTTATCCGCATTAAAACAGTGAGTGAAAACTAACATTTTTGATGCGCTTGTTAGGAATTTTCATTTGCCACTATAATTTTTTTCTTATTAAAGCTGCGCATGAAGAAAACAGCAAAAAGAACAGGCAGAATATATATTGGTGGTAAAACTATGATTAGTAGAGTTATGGGTGCAGAGACCATTACTACTGCACCTATAAAATGCACTAAAAATATTATGCCTAGTGTAACTAAGTAAAAAGTTGCACCATTAATAACCTTCTTTTTAAGGTATAGATTTATTAACCAACTAATTAGCATAAAAAAAGCTAATAAAAGCATGAGGCTAAACAATAATAAGGATGCAGATGCTATTGGCATGGTTTTATTTTTATATTCCTAACGGTTAAACTAAGGGGCGTGAACTAGCACCGCATTTTCTGCGGAGCGTCCCGCGCGAAGCACAAACTTTAGTGTTTTGTTAGGCATTTTACAGTTTCACCAGCCTGCGCACTGCTTCAACACCAAAACCAACAGCAACTACTACATAGATGTTTTCAGAGATGATGTAAGCCAAGCAATCAAAAGCAATATTTATTAGTAATGCTGAAGCAAGATATACTCTACGAAAAGGTATAACTAAATATAATAGCTTTTTATTTAACCTAAATCGTATGCGAGTAACATCTATTGTTTTTTTGTCCTCATTTTCTCTTGGTGTATCTGTCGGTGAGATAAACAAGTACTGCAAATAGTACTTATAATAAAGCACCTGAATTAAATGTGAACGAAATAAATTTGTGAATATTCCACTTGGAATATGAAGGTTTAACTGATTTGGTTCCCCATACCCACGTGCATTATCTTGTTCTTCTGGGCAACCACTGTTCGACGACGTAGTGACCAAACTTTCTAATAATTCTTCACCAAACATGATTTCAACTAAACAGAGCCACAACCATTTAAGCCTTGGCACTTTATTCTCAACTCTATCTCCACGAGTAAAAACAAGTTTAAAATAGTTTTGAACAATAGGAGACTGATTATCTATTATTTTATAATACTCCGTCATACCATCTCCATTATTATTGTGCCTAACAGATAATTATACGGACCCATGGGGCCGTATATCATTATTTAATAATTCTAATATTGTTCTAAAAAATAATTCATATCAATAACTTACCGTAAAGGGCTCCTACTATCAATAATATGCATATAGTGGCAGACGCTTTCAGAATACAATAACCGAATTTTGAATTCATTTGACCTGGATTGTAATTTTTGAATGTCTGCTTTGGGGACTAGTTGATATTTTATTTTTAGAATATGACCGGCAGCTTTGGGTCGAAAACAGCCGATCAATTCGTCATAGCTGTCATATTTAGTAGCCAATACCTTTACACATCACACACACACGCCCATACCTATTAATCAGACTCGGATCATAGAACTTTTCCATTGGCTTAGGCTTATTACAGCGCGTACATACACGTAGCGTACCATCAGCAATTTTTCCTGCCTCTTCACCCATCGATTCGATTAAGTGATGCCCATTATTTTGTTCTAGAATTGAACTGGCCATCTTCTCTAATCGTTTGGATAAGGTATCAACTGGATCTTTACCCAGATTAAAGCGGTTAACTCGAAGCATTTTATAACCGTATGACTCAAGTATTTTCTCACGCTCAATATCTGCAGCCTTGTAATAGTGAGAATAATTTGTCGAATCCACCTGATGACGTTGCGTAAAGTGCTCTTTGAAGCCATCATACTCAATGATGATATTAAATACCTGATCGGCATCCTTAATTCTTAAGAGAAAGTCTACTCGATAAGCCGGGTGATTATATGTGGGGTCGAGTTGCTTTAAATTTTCACCAATAGGAAACTGCGGTATCAATTCAATATTATCCAGATACGACTGGTAAAAAGCCGTTTGCTGAATCCACTGCAAAAGTTTGCTTTCCATCGGAGAGTTAGGGTCGACCTGAGATGGATCCGGGGCTTCTCTAGCAAGCTCTTTTGTACGATGAATAAATCGTAATGCTTCACCGATAGCGCCACGTATATCTTCTAGCGGCTTGCTATGGACGATATGAAACTTCTCTTGTGCACGAGAGAATCCTACGTTCAAACGCTGCATCCGCAAGGTTTCCTCAATATCACCACCCTCTTCCATGGATTTAGGGAAAATTGAATTGAGTTTATCAAGCTCAGGAGTCGCAACCATAGAGTAAAAAATTACTTGTCGTTCATCACCCTGGCAGGTATCAAATGTAAATACTTTAATTTTAAGCCGTTCCTGAAACTCAGTAGCCAGCTTATGTGAATTGATTGCCTTCGCCATAGCAATTTGTTGATTTCTGAACGGGGTGATGACAGCCGCTGTCATCGGTTTTTCCTGCTCCAATATCAATTCCAATTGGCCAATAATATACTCAATTTCACGACTGTTCGTATTGCGGGTAAGGTCTACTTTCCCGTCATCTTCCAGGTAGGTAAATTCAATAACCTCATCAATTGATTTTCCTCTAACCTTAACGGCCTGAAGGGTATCAGAGTAAAAATACTTGGATGAAAAACGAATCAGTTCTGGATATCCCCTGAAATGTTTACGCAACATGATATTGAAATTAGAGATCATGTCAGCAAAATCGAGTATTGACGTTCGAATATCAAATTTTTTCAGACGCATGAGCAAGCTTTCATCAACCTTGTTGTCTCGAGTAAAAACTTGATGAATACCGTTCATATATTGCTGGTTCATTGCATGGGAAGCAGTCGCCGTTTTAACGTTGGAGAACTGCTTGGTATCCCCCATTACAATCAACTTATCAGCACGGATCAGGGCTGGGAATGATTGCGCGGTACTGACTTGCGAGGCCTCGTCAATAATAACGATATCAAACAGTCGAGATTTTAATGGCATGAACTCGGCATACTGTCGGATATTTGCAATGATGCAGGGAAACGCCTTTTTCAATTCATCAAACTGGTCAACCGGAAACTTTCCTTTTTTCCTTAAGATATCCCTGAATGTACGTGCGGTCGCCTTGTGGTTATTGAGAAAGTCGAGTACTCGACCATCCATGACATGAGCTAACTGCCGAGTGTATAAAGACTCGACATTGGACTTTGTACCAACGTAATCAAATTCTGGTATTGCATCGAACTGTTTTTCAACCTGATCATACAGGTTGATATAAGCCGATAATTCATCAACTAATATTGCTTTATCATTCTTGTCTGGTCCTGCCCATTCCCATAAATTCACCTCAGTGACGCCGAGCTTCTCTCGAAGAAATTCACTATTTTTCAGAGTCTCAGTTAATCGTGAAATCGATTTATGCAGTGGTGTTTCATCGAAATCAATCCACTTAAAATGATCTACACGGTCATGGTAATATTGGAAAAAGGCTGCAGACACAAATTGCTCTGGATACTTATCCTTTAACTGTCGGTAGGCATTACTCAAGTAATTGTATGCCTTCATTAACTGGGGGAGCTTACGGTGTAGATCATCAGTGCTTTTGAAGTTCAGACCCTCAGAAGCCTCCATATCGATCATACGTGCCCGAGATCGTTTAAAGAGGAATCCAAAAAGTGGCATACGAATCTTTTCATATTCTTGGATCAGGTCCTTGAGATACTTTAATCCTGAATCATCAAAAGTATTAAACAGCGCTAGCCCCTGGATAACAGCGGTTCCGAGATATGCCTGATCTCTCAGGAAAGGTTTAATCGATAATAGTTCATCCAACTGCTTAACTGTGGGTGTCGAATAAGCCCGGGATAATAATCTATGCAGCCAATAATCTTGTTCAGCCATATGGCTTTGAATGGTATTAATATCCAGTAAGGCTGAACGTATCGTCTCGTCTTTGATCGCATTTTCCAGACCAGGTAGCTTCTCTTCTAACTGCTGCTCTTGC
>Ga0316207_10005154_pt1 | contig 10966 bp, 10 predicted proteins | sample 6weekpyrite_MG_FD_204943 | JGI IMG/M metagenome (GOLD analysis project Ga0316207, IMG submission 204943) | Microbial mat bacterial communities from mineral coupon in-situ incubated in ocean water Damariscotta River, Maine, United States -... | ecosystem: Environmental > Aquatic > Marine >...
GTGCTATTAAAGATTTGTTAAATCTGAGTGGAAAAAAGTTAACGTACTATACAGCTGCAGCGCTGCTTAAAAATGGTACCGTTGTATGGCAAAACGTCCTAACCCCTTCTGTTACTTTTCGCAATATCACAGAAGAAGAAGCGGCAGCTTATGTTGAGCTTGAAGATGTCACAGGAATTTGCGGTTCTTGTGAAACGAAAGGGATAGGACAGCACCTTCTTAATTCAAAAGATGGTGATTTTTCAGCTATTTTAGGGCTACCTATGGCAGAAATCCTTACAGCTCTACATCAAGCAAGCGTTGTTTCACTTAAAAAAGAAAGTTAAAGGCATGTTTATTCTTGGTTTAACAGGTCCTATTGCTAGCGGAAAGACAACTGTTTCAAAGATGTTCGAAGAAGCAGGCGCCTCCGTTTTAAGTGCAGATAAACTTGTGCATGAGCTGCAACAATCTCATTACCCTTACGCCGCATCCATTGCTGCTCATACAAAAAAAGATGTATTAGACGAGCAGGGTAACATTGACCGTACAAAGCTTGGTGAGGCGCTGATAAAAAATCCAGAATTACTGAAAATTGTAGAAGATATTCTTCACCCCCCGCTACGCAGCCTGATAAAAGAACGTGTCTCTCACATCACCTCCGAAAAACATGACTTTCTTATCGTTCTTGAGGTACCTCTCATGTTTAAAAGTGGCATGAATGAACTTTGTGATAAAGTTGCAAGCTGTATCTGTTTGGATGAAACACGCCACCAGCGTGCGTTAGAGCGCTCGAGCATGAGTGAAGAGAAGTGGCAGTTCCTTAACAGCAAACAACGCAGCAATGTCGAGTTTCAAGAACTTGCAGATTACCTGATCAACACAGATGGAAGTATGGAAGAAGCATCCAAAAAAGTTACTAAAATCATCCAAAAAGTTCAAACTCTCCCAGCCCACGCATGGGAAGAAAAATGGCAAAACATTCCTGGTTAGGTATTATTTACCAATACAAAAAGTTGAAAAAACAAGATCAAGAATATCTTCTGTATCTGTTGCCCCTGTTACACGTCCAATAGCACTCGCAGCATCTCTTAAATCTTGCGCTAAAAGCTCGCTCATACTTACTGGCGTTGGGTTTTCATAAAGAAAAACTGCACGCTGCAAGTGGTCTAACGCCTCTTTTACAGCGCGGCGATGACGTTCCCTTGTAAGACCTGCTGCTTTTTGACTTGAGGAGAATTTTGCTTTTATCATCTTCTCTAAAGATTCTAAAATAAGAGGCAAACTCTCTTCTGATGTAAGGTTTAATGCTAACGCAGGCATTACCCCATCAGAATAATCAACCTTATAGTTTAATTTATTACCCATAATACCAACAAACTTCAAACCATCAAATTCAACCATTCGGTTAATATCTGTTTTTGTTTTTATAAACAGTGTATTATTTGAATTTGCATGGCAAGAAAGCGCATCATCAACAATCTCACCATCAGCAGCATCTTGCAGTAAAACAACAATGTCAGCTTCGTCAGCACGCCCTTTAGCACGCCCAACACCTTCGCGCTCAATCACATCTTCTGTTTCACGTATTCCAGCTGTATCAGAAAGAACAACTGGGAAGCCGCCAATGTTTAAATGGCTTTCAATAATATCCCTTGTTGTCCCCTCTATATCACTTACAATAGCTGTAGACTTACCAGTTAATAAATTGGTTAAGGTTGATTTACCTGCATTTGGCTTACCAATAATAGCAATCTGAAACCCTTCCCGTAAACGGCAGGCTGCATTTGTTTCAATCGCCGATGTTAAATCTGTAATCAACCCTTCAATCTTCTCTTTCAAACCCGCCTCTGCAAGAATATCAAGTTCTTCGTCTGGAAAGTCCACCGCCGCCTCAACATGAGCAACTAAATGCATGATACGTTCACGCCAATCATCAAACCGCTGCCCTAAAGAGCCGTTAAGCTGCTTCAATGCTTGCTTGCGCTGCTCTTCAGTTTCAGCATCAATCAGGTCCGCCATACCTTCTGCAGCTGTAAGATCCATCTTACCATTAGCAAAGGCACGCCTAGAAAACTCGCCTGCCTCAGCATGACGCAGCTTAATATCGTCCACACCATTATAGGCAAGCAATGCATCTATAATGCTCTGCACGGTTGCTTTACCCCCATGGCAATGAAATTCAACAACATCCTCACCGGTAAAGGAGTGAGGGTTTTCAAAATAAACAACAAGCGCATCATCTAAATGAGTACCATCTTGGGATACAAGCGGCGCAAAATGCATCATACGAGAAGGAGTATTTTTAAAAGAAGGACATATTTTAAGTGCTGCCGTTTTTGCATAAACTCCGGAAAGGCGTAAGATAGCAACCCCAGCCGGCAAAGGGGCTGTGGCAAGTGCGAGAATAGTTTCTTGCGTTATGAGTCGCATATAACATACCTTATAAATTCAGAACTGTTATAGCGTAACGCTCAGAAAACATAAAGGATTAAAGAAATCATGCCTGAATTACCTGAAGTAGAAACCGTTAAACGTGGGCTTGAGGACATTCTAGTTGGCTCTCAAATCATAAAAGTAGACGTGCATCAACCCAAATTACGCTACCCTATACCAAACAACTTACAGAAAAAGTTGCAAAATAAATACATTAAAAAACTAGAGAGAAAAGCAAAGTATCTCATTATTCACACCCAAGAAAACCTAGCTATTGTATGCCACCTTGGTATGAGCGGAAGCCTTACATACAAAAATACAACCAAATTGTTAAATAAACATAATCACGTGGTATTCAAGATAAAATCTCCTTATAAAAAGGGAAAGGTTTTTAACATTGTATATAACGATCCAAGGAGATTTGGGCTCATTGATTTAGTAGATGTCGACAAACTCAACGAATGGCCAGCTTTTAGAGATATAGGAATCGAACCTCTCTCTAGAGAGTTCACAGGTATACATTTACATAATATACTGAAAAATAAAAAGGTTTCTGCAAAGCAGGCTATTATGAATACAAAAAATATTGTAGGTATTGGTAATATTTATGCATGTGAAATTTTGTTTAAATCAGGTATTCACCCACTACGCCCGTCAAACAGCCTCTCAAAACAAGAATGTGTTAAATTAGTCGCACAAATTAAACAGGTGCTTAAGGAAGCAATTGCCGCAGGAGGGTCATCACTGAAAGACCATAAAAAAGCTGATGGTACTTTAGGGTACTTTCAGCACAACTTTTGCGTGTATCAAAAAGATGGGAAAAATTGTCCTGTTTGCAACCATAAAATTAGCAAAATCAAGCAGTCCGGAAGAAGTACTTTTTTCTGTGAGAATTGCCAAAAATAGCCGCCACAAAAAAGTGTCTTTTTTGACTCATTCACCCCCAACCTCTCTCAAAAGAGCATGCTTAAAAAAGCAAACACCCAATCAAAAAAGAACTCATCTTAAATTTTTGTATCCATTTTTTATGACCACCTTTTATTTTTGTAAAAAAATGCAGAACAGTCCACTTTTAATGCTTTGATGGCCATTAAAGCAGTTTCTAGCTTTACATGACATATCCATTATATTACAAATATTTAAACAAAGTATGTAAACACTCGCTTACACGTTTCAAGCCTTATTTTAACTTTTTTTACATAAAATGAGGCTGTTTATGCTATCTTAAAAAGAGAGGTAGTTTCACCTCCTGAAATTTTAATTTATGGGTATTTTTTTATTGTGATTGTCTTGGGAATTGAGTCTTCTTGTGATGAAACTGCGGTAGCAATTTTAGACATGTCTAAAATATCACACTCTGCTGATTCTATTTTGGCAAACTGTGTTTATTCGCAAACGGAGGAGCATCTTGAATATGGGGGTGTTGTTCCTGAGATTGCCTCACGTGCCCACATGGAAAAAATGGGTGTTTTAGTAAATGAGGCTTTAGAGGGTGCATCGCTCACTTTGGATGATATCGATGGCATTGCAGTGACCAGTGGCCCTGGACTTTTAGGCGGCCTCCTTATGGGGACAACCTATGCAAAATCACTTTCTCTCTCAAAAAATATACCACTTATTGGTGTAAATCATTTAGAAGGTCACGCGCTAATTTCACAACTTACTGAAAAGACTGAGTTTCCCTACCTACTCCTCTTAGTCTCTGGGGGGCATTGCCAGTTCATTCATGTTAAAGAGGTAGGTGATTACACTCTTGTTGGTTCTACTTTAGATGACTCTATCGGTGAGTGCTTCGATAAGGTTGCTAAAATGCTAGATCTACCCTATCCCGGAGGACCTCAAATAGAGCAGCTTGCTCAGACAGGTGTAAATGATGCTTTTAACTACCCTACCCCTCTTAAAAACAAGGGAATGGACTTCTCTTTCTCTGGTTTAAAGACATCTGTTAGAAGAAGTATACAGAAAGAAGACATTCTAACAAACCAAACTAAATCAAATATTTGTGCAAGCTTTCAAGAGTCTGTTGCGCGTGTTTTAGAAATAAAAACAGGACGTGCTATTGAGTATACAAATTCCACACAACTTGTTCTTGCAGGAGGTGTCGCTGCCAATAGATTGCTCCGCACAAGACTTGAAAAACTATGTGCAAAAAAAGAGTGTTCCTTCTTTGCTCCACCTGTTCATTTGTGCACTGATAACGCTCTTATGATAGCTTATGCAGGTGGCTTGCGCTTAGTAGCTGGCGAAAAAACAGGGTTAAACCTCTTTCCTCGCCCAAGATGGCCTCTTACTGACCTCACGACTCCTAACTAAACTAAGGGTGTGCTTTTAATGCAGACCCCCTATACTCTATATGCCACTGTTTTATTGATTTCTATTGCTCCAACTACCTGTATAGCTTTAAAATCTTCCACTTAGTAACGTATGTATAACAAGTTAAGGTATTCTTAATACTATTATGGGTGAAAAAGTTGGTGTTATTGGTATTGGTGTTTGGGGAACCTCTTTAGGGGAAACACTTGTACGCAGTGGGAACGAAGTGCTTGCGTGGTCTCCAGAGGCTGATGTGGTGAGTTCCGTAAACAAAACACACAGCAACCCAAGATACCTACCGGGTATGAAACTTTCTGACGATTTCAAAGCAACGAAAAAAATTGTTGATCTTGTTAAACATTGCAAAACGCTCTTTATCACAGTACCTGCAGATGCACATACTGAAGTCACATCCCTTATCAGCCATCTCATCACACCAGAACACATAGTTATTGTTGCCTCTAAAGGCTTTAGAGAGAGTGACGGTGCTTTACTAACTGATGTATGGCAGGAACTTACACCTACCCTTAAAAACCTAGCTGTTATTTCAGGCCCTTGCTTAGCAATAGAGCTTGCCCAAGAAAAACCCACATGCCTTGTTATCTCTTCAACTAAAGGCAAGGTCATGAAACAAGTAGGAGGATTATTTAACCGACCATACCTCCGTATTTATTACAATAATGATATTATAGGGACGCAAATTGGAGCGGCTATGAAAGGCGTTGTTGCCATTGCCGTTGGTATTGCTGACCAACTTGAGCTTGGTTCAAACGCACGTGCAGGGATTGTAAGCCGCAGCCTTGCTGAAGTGATGCGCTATGCTATTGCTTTTGGCGCAAAACCTGAAACCGTTGCTGGTTTATCTGGGATTGGGGACATCTTTTTACTTTCCACATCTCCACTTTCACGCAATTACCGTTTAGGTAAAAAACTCGCACGTGGCATACCTCTACAACAGGCATTAGCTGATGAAAACCACAAAGCCGAAGGTGTGCAGACTGCTAGAATTGTCACAGCCCAAGCAACAAGTAGAGGTGTAGATCTTGCCATCATCACCGTAATTGATGCTATTCTTAGTGGAGATATAAAAGCGGATAAAGCTTTTAAGTTTCTTTTTAATCAACCGCCAAAATGGGAATTTGAGCCATCAAAAAAATACACGGTATAGCAATAGCAACTGTTTTAGCATTTACAACACCTCTAGCGGTGTATGCTGCTGATATTACAGAACCTGTTCTTACAAGTACGGCCACAACTCCTGCAGGTGGTGTTGTCGCATATGGTCGCCCTGAGCGCCCTATGCTTCCATTTACAATAGGCAATATACAAGAAATTACAGATGATACTTTAAAACTTGAAATAGAAATTGATTTAGGTACAGAAGCTGAAAGCATTACATGGACCTTCCCTCAAACCCATATTGCAACATTCTTTTCACGCCTTACAAAGTTAAAGGGTATGGAGTCTGACCATCCAGAACTTACAATATCAACCCCTGAAAGAACATCTTATGTTGGCCTGAAGCTTCACTTTTTTAATAAAGAGAACCGCCCTTATGAAACAGTATTTTTATACAACGGCGATGTTTCCACCACAAGAGGACTTCTCGCAACCGATGTTGACCGTAAGTTGGAATATTGGGTTTTTGGTATTAACACCTCTTATGCGAACCGTCTGATTGCAGCAAAAGGGTTACCTATTATTTCATTTAAAGAATGTGTACTTATTGGGAACCCTATTGTTGAAACAACACCCAGACAATGCCTGATGGCAAATGGAGATATCTTTTTAGATATCGCAGAAAAAGCCACTCAAGAAGCCCTTTCTGTTACAAACTTTGATACCTGTCTCAACAAAGGTGAGGCTATTATTAACACCTTCCCACGACGTTGTATCACCGCAGGTGGACATGTTTTTACCGAACCACCTCGTTTACCTGAAGCTCCAGTATTACGTAAAGAGTTTAAGATAGAAGACTTCACAGAAACAAAGTAACCTTTGTCACCTCAAAGGGTTGAATACAACTCATATAACGCTTATATATAAACGTAACACAAATCAACGTGCAGCCTTTATGGTTGCTTTTCCTTTTACATATCCACCGTATGGAGGTCCTTATGCGCGAGCATGAAGCTTTTCTGGAAAAACCTTTGGAACTACCGTTATATCGGTATAAAAGCCCAAGTAGGCAATACCGCTTATTATTAATAATAACTGCTATTGTTTGTTTGACTATACCTTACCTTGCTATCAATCCAATCCTTACAGAAATATTTAACCGCGATATAGATAAAGAAGTTTTTTCTTACTTTTTTGACTTTCGTGGTTCTTTTGTTCTGTTATGCATCTTACTGCTTGGGAGATGGCTAGGTTTAGCTACCATCATTATAGCCTCAATAGTAGGTGTAATGCTCCATAGTATGGCGTTTGCATTATCTTACGCTACACCATACTTCACACTAGAAAGTGTTGTTATTCAGTTATTAGTAGTTACAATGCTAACTTTTTCTGTAAAAGCGAAAAGTTGTGATACATGGATCTCTGCATTTGGATTTGTCATTCTATTTAACTTGGCATTCCATTGGCACAATATATGGTCACTTATCAATGCAACATTTATGGCAGCTGATATAATGCTTATTCTTGTGAATTGGGTTGTTGGTGCATCCTTTATATATTTTATACGGGCTGCTCATACAAGTGTACCAGTAAGAACACACCAACAAGAAATGGATGCAAAGTGGGAACGTAGAATGCAGCGTAATAATGACAGTTACTCTTAACTTTTAACCTCAACTCACGAAAAAGGCCCTTTTTAGGGCCTTTTTGCTTTTTGTAGCTACATTTCTTAAAGCTCTATTTTGAGCTCACCACCCTCTACATTCACACCTTCTATGAGGGGTGTGCTCCAATCTTCGTTAACTATTTGCTGTACGTAGGGTGTAATTGCCATAGAAAGTGCTTCAGATGCCGTTCTAGGGGCTGCAGCAGGTAGGTTTGTGATCGCGCTATGTATCACATTGTGCTCTACGTAAGTTGGTTCGAGGTGTGTACAAGGTCTTGATGTGGCACAGCATCCACCTTGATCTATTGAAATATCCACCAAAACCGACCCTTTTGGCATAACTTTGACATGTTCTTCAGTAATGATCACTGGTGCGCGCTGGCCAATAACGTATACTGCGCCCACCATAATATCGGTGTTTTTTGCAACTGCTAAAATGCTTTCTTCTGTTGAGGGTACCGTAACCAGCTCTGGCATTTCATTTTTAAGCTCCTGCAGGCGTTGCGTATTGATATCGAGCATCGTTACTGTTGCCCCCATATTGTAAGCAAGACGTGCCGCTTCACTCCCTGCAACACCAGCACCAACAACGGTTACATTTCCTGCATGAAACCCTTCAATCCCACCAATAAGCACGCCACGCCCACCGCGTGGGCTATGTAAAAACCATGTACCAATTTGTGTCGCCAAACGCCCGGCAATAGCGCTCATCGGTGCTAACAGGGGTGTTTTACCGTCCACCACCACCGTTTCAAACGAAATAGCAGTAAGGCCGATCTGTTTTAAACGCTCTACTAAATTAGGTTCTGCTGCAAGATGTAGGTAGCAAAACAAAATATGATCTTTACGTAAATATTCCAAATCACCGTCTAGAGGTTCTTTTACTTTTACAATAAGCTCTGCGGCATCATATAAATTTTTTGCATCTTCCTTAATTTCAACACCTACAGCTGTATATGTATCATTTTCAAAACCAGCACCTTCTCCTGCGCCCTTTTGAAGGAAAACTTGGTGACCTTCCTGTACAAGCCTTGCACAAGCTTCTGGTGTTAAAGCAACACGTTTTTCTGCTAACTTAACTTCTGTAGGAATACCGATTCTCATAAAAGGGTCTCTTTTTATTGATTTTTACGTCTGAACTGTTTTACACTCTGCCTTTATAGTAACCGAAAGGTTTTTTCTTTCGAACTAAGGGGTGTAACAAATTACGCCACAAAAATAACAAGGAGTCAAAATGATTGGACAACAATTTACACAAACTGGCGCTGTAAGCGAAAGCGAAATTGCTGCGCACTTGCGCCAAGTTTTTAACTACATGACAGGTGGAGTAGCACTCAGCGGTGTTGTAGCTTACTTTACCCTCAACAACCCAGCAATGCTTGAGATCGCAATGAAATCACAATGGGTGTTCTTCGCAATTTGGATCGGCTTTGGCTTTTTCATGCAAAAAATTATTTTTAGTATGCAGCCTACTGCCGCTTTAGGTGTATTTGCTGCTTTTAGCGCCCTTACAGGGTTTAGCCTCGCACCAATTGGTTACATTTACACAGGTGAAAGCATTACTGTCGCTTTTGCTGTTGCTAGTGCAATGTTTGCCGGTGCAAGCCTTTACGGTTACACCAGTAAAAAATCACTTTCAGGCTGGAGCAGCTTCCTTGCTATGGGTGCTATTGGTTTACTTGCAGCTATTATCATCAACCTGTTTATTGGTAGTGGTGGTATGAGCTTTATGATCAGCCTTGTTGCTGTGCCACTAGTTGCTGCTATTACTGCTTACGAACTCAATATGATGAAAGAAAACTTTGCTCAGTACGCTGGTGATGAAGTGCTTCGTTCTCGCATGTCTATTTTGAATGCAGCTTCTCTTTACATGAACTTTGTTGTGATCTTTATTCATTTACTTAGTCTTCTTGGGCAAAGAGAGTAAACGTTCGAACAGCTCAAAAAAAGGCTCCGTTTGGAGCCTTTTTTATTTCCTTATCCAGCTTTAACTATTCATGGATTGGAAGAACTGTTGGTTGCTCTTCGTTGGGCGCATCTTGCTCAGCAAAAGCTCCATAGACTCAACAGGATTCATAGGCTGTAGGATACGGCGAAGCACCCATACACGCTGAAGATCTGCTTCATTAAACAGAAGCTCTTCACGGCGTGTACCAGACTTACTGACGTCAATTGCTGGGTAAACGCGTTTTTCAACAAGTTTACGGTCCAACCAGATCTCAGCATTACCTGTACCTTTAAATTCTTCAAAGATCACTTCATCCATACGAGAACCTGTGTCGATCAATGCTGTAGCGATAATACTCAACGAACCACCGTCTTCAATATTACGTGCCGCGCCAAAGAAACGTTTAGGGCGTTGCAACGCATGTGCATCTACACCACCCGTTAAAACTTTACCGCTGCTTGGCACAACTGTGTTGTAAGCGCGTGCAAGGCGTGTCAGAGAGTCCAGAAGGATTACAACGTCGTCACCCTGCTCAACAAGACGCTTAGCCTTCTCAAGCACCATCTCAGAGACTTGGACGTGACGGCTTGCAGGTTCATCAAAAGTAGAAGCAACAACTTCACCTTTCACACTACGCTGCATGTCTGTTACCTCTTCAGGGCGTTCATCAATCAGGAGGACAATCACATGTACTTCTGGGTGTTTTGTTTCAATTGCATGTGCAACAGCTTGAAGCATCATTGTTTTACCAGCTTTTGGTGGCGCAACAAGCATACAACGCTGCCCTTTACCAATTGGAGAAACAAGATCAATCACACGGCCAGTAAGATCATTCTTCTTCTTACCTTTAACAACCGCATCATCTTCACCAAGCTCTAACTCAAACTTTTCTTCTGGGTACAAAGGTGTGAGTTTTTCAAACGAAACACGCTTTTTAAGACCGTCTGGCTTACCAAAGTTTACTGACCCCACTTTAACAAGTGCAAGGTAACGTTCACCTGGGTTTGGTGCGCGCACTTCACCTTCGACTGTATCCCCCTTTTTAAGGCCAAAGCGGCGGATCTGGCTTGGAGAGATATAAATATCTTCAGGGCTGGGCATATAGTTTTGTTCTGCACTACGCAAGAAACCAAAACCATCTTGTAGAACTTCAAGAACACCCTCACCTTTAATTGGCTTATCTTTATCAGGTAATGCTGCAACAATAGCAAACATAAGGTCTTGTCTGCGCATCTCTTGCGCGTCTTTAACTTTTAACTTTTCTGCTAGCTCTGTTAGCTCGCCTGTTCTTTTACTTCTAAGATCATTAAGATGCATCTAATTTTAACTTTCTGGAGTTTTAGGTGAAATGAATATTTGTTTGAATAATTTGGCTTTTGCTGCCACACCTTTTAAATTAAGTGAAATTTTTGTGGGAGAAAACCCCACCTCTTGAGACTTTTTTAACTAAAAAACGCAGTGCGGTCAAGTACTTTTGCTTAAAAAGGTTTCAAAACAACCAAAAA
>Ga0316207_10005155_pt1 | contig 10965 bp, 10 predicted proteins | sample 6weekpyrite_MG_FD_204943 | JGI IMG/M metagenome (GOLD analysis project Ga0316207, IMG submission 204943) | Microbial mat bacterial communities from mineral coupon in-situ incubated in ocean water Damariscotta River, Maine, United States -... | ecosystem: Environmental > Aquatic > Marine >...
ATGAAAATTAGAAGCAGACTATCATTGCTGACATGCAAAATAGAGCTCAAAATTATGTTGCTCACTTAAATAATACGATAATTACCAATCAGAATACACTGTATAACTTACGGAGCTTTTTCGATGCGTCTGATGATGTGAGTGCAGATGAGTTTGCAAAATACACCCAGCAATTTCTTCAGTTTGATGCAAAAATAAAATCATTGCAGTGGGTGCCCTATGTTAGTGGAGAATCATTTAATCAGCATGTTAATACTGCTTTAGAGTCAGGTTTTTCAGACTATCAGCTTATCGAAAAGGTCGCGGATAACAGGTATATAAAAGCACCTGTTAGAGATTATTATTATCCTGCCTACTATATCTCTCCACCTGGCTCAGCGGATGAAATGCACGGTTATAATTATGCTTCCGACCCTGATTACCTGGAAGATTTTATAAGAGCTAGAGATAGTGGCTTTCCAGTTATTTCAAAACCACTTAATTTAACGGGAAAGGCCGGGGATAAATCGGGCTTTATAGAAATTTTAGCAGTATATAAATCACCAATTAAGCTTCTTAAAATTGAACAACGTCGTCAGAGTCATATTGGCTATATTGTGGCTGAATACGTGGTAGAAGACTTATTAAGTCGTACCCTGGATGAGGTACGGAATTTTGATCTGTTTCTTAAAGTAGTTGATATTACATACACACAAGAACCTGCCACAATTTTTGATTCCGGCAATGATAGTGTAGTGCAGCGCAGTCCTGGTAAGTATCGTAATCAATCTGAGATTTACAATACGTATGAAGTACAGTTTCAAATTGCAGATAAAAACTGGAATTTAATCTTCTATGAGGACAGGAGTGATGCTCCTGCATTTGATAGTGTCACTATTATTGTGTTCTCCGCGGGTTTGCTGTTTACAGTATTTGTATCTGCCTATGTCGTTGGAAACAGTCGAAGACAATCTGTGATTGAACAGCTAGTTGTAGATAGAACCCAGGAGTTAGAAAACTATCGAGATGAAATACAGCAAATTCTTCAAAGCACAGGTGAAGGGATTAGTGGCGTTGATTTGCAGGGGCGTACCTCATTCGTAAATAAAGCAGCACTGGAGATTCTGGGATTCACAGAAGATGAACTACTATATAAGCCTCAGCATTCATTAATACATCACCACTATGCTGACGGTGAGATATACCAGCAGGAGGATTGCAAGGTGTATGCGGCCTATAGAAAGGGAATTACTACAACAACGAATGAAGAAGTATTCTGGCATAAAGAGGGATATTCAGTTCCCGTTGAATACACTGCAACTCCGATGCTGGATACTAAAGGCTCTATTCGTGGTGCAGTTGTTGTGTTCAGGGATATTCGTGAGCGTAAGCAGTATGAAAATGACCTGATTAGAGAGCGTAAAGCTGCTGAGCAGGCATCTAAAGCGAAGTCAGCGTTTGTTGCTACCATGAGCCATGAAATACGCACACCGATGAATGGAATGCTGGGAATGGCTCAGTTACTACAAAAAACAGGCCTGGATGAAACTCAGACGGAGTATGTAGATACTTTAATCTCATCTGGAAACACATTGCTAAACCAGATAAATGATATTCTGGATTTTTCACGCATTGAATCAGGTAAATTACAGCTGGAGAATAATGGCTTTAACTTAAAAGAAGCCTGTGAAGAAATTGTCTCCTTAATGAAAAGTAATGCTGAAGATAAGGGCCTGAAGCTTGAATTAATTTACCTGGATATGTGCCCGCTTTACGTGATGGGTGATAAGCATAGACTCAAGCAAATACTATTAAACTTAATAGGTAATTCAATAAAATTTACTACAAAGGGGCATGTTACATTGCATGTTTCCTGTGAAACATCAGTTAATGATATGGCTGATTTTAGTATTAAGGTTATTGATTCAGGTATCGGTATAGAACAGGAAAAATCTAATGACCTGTTTGAGTCATTTACACAGGCTGATACCAGTACAACGCGCAAGTACGGTGGTACAGGCCTGGGTCTTGCAATAACCAAAGAACTAACAGAATTAATGCATGGGTCACTATCAATTGACTCAACACCCGGAGAGGGAAGTACTTTCAGTTTGCATATTAAACTACCTGTTGCTGTTGATATTTCAACTGAAAAACAGGAGTTGCCCAAGGAGGTTTTGAAGTTTAAAGGCCATATCTTATTAGTAGAAGATAACCAGGTTAATCAGCTGGTTGCAGGAACAATGCTTAAAAACCTGGGGCTTGATGTTAGTTGTGCTGAAAATGGTCAGTTAGCTATTGAGGCTTTCTTAAATGATGACTTTGACTTAATCCTTATGGATTGTCAGATGCCGGTCATGGATGGATACACTGCAACTGCCGAGATAAGAAAGCTTGATAGTGGAAAAAATATACCAATCCTTGCCTTAACAGCGAATGTATTACCAGAGGATATAGAACGTTGCCGAATGTCTGGAATGAATGACTGTATGCATAAACCAGTTGAATTACCAATGCTTGAACAAACACTAAAGCAATGGCTGCCGTATGATATCGTTAGTGAGTAATACTCATAATTGTTATTTTAATATTATTCTTTTCATCAACTTAACTGGTTTTTCTTTAAAAATTAGCCAGGCAGTTACTAAAAAAATCCATAATAATTGAAATTATGATCTGTTTGATGACTGTCTAATTTTAATTCGGATTTATTTATTCTAAATTCGTGGTTTATTTTTCATAAACTATTCCATATTTTTTATAAATTAATTGATAATAAACTGTATGATTTTTAATCAAAAAAGAATATGATACGCACTTTCAAACAATACTTGGTGTGTGACATGGCCGTAAAAAGAAAAGCTAAGAAAAAAACAACTGCAGCAAAAAATCCTTTAGCAATTTTAAAGGCAAAATTAGCTGAAGTTAAAGCTCAAGCATCTGCAGTAAAAGCAGAAACAAAAGAAACTATTAAGCGTACAGATGCATTAATAAAGTCTATGCAGGTTAAGCCAGCAAAGCCAGCTAAAGCGAAAAAGAAGCCAGCGGCTAAAAAGCGCCGTAAGAAAAGCGCTGCTAAAAAGAAAAAGTAGTCTATAAGATGCTATGAAAAAAGGGGCTTTAAGCCCCTTTTTTTATGCCTGGTATATAGTGTGGTGAATGGTGTCTTATATAAATATAGCTTCGAGTTTAGAGATACTGCATTTTACCTGCCTACTCAAAGAGCGAGTTAAAGGTTGCTCTATCTATTGGTTTGCTTAAGCACTTCTCAGCACCTGACTGAATAATGCGGGTGACATTTTCAAGCTCAGTATAACCGGTCATTGCAATAACACGAATATGTTGTGTGGCAGGTGTTTCTTTAATCCGTTTGCAAACGGAAAAACCGTCTATTCCTGGCATCATTAAATCCAGTAACACGCAGTCAGGTTTTACCTGGTTGATGAGCTGGCCAGCTTCAAATCCATCGTGTGCAATATAGGTACTAGCTTCAATAGGCATGTATTTTATGTATTCAGATAACAGCTCTGCATGTTGTTCGTCATCATCAACAATCAGGATGGAAATTGATGATGAACGGCAATGTTGATTTGCAAACTCATCAACATCCTCCTGTTTAAAGCGCCTGTGGCCACCGGGAGTGGTAATGAAAGGGATTTTTTTTTCCTGCGCCCATACACGAACAGTAACAGGAGAGACACCTAACTGGTTTGCGACATCTTTTGGCGATAACAGGTCGTGATTGTTTTCAGGTGAAATTTTAGTGTCCATACTCTGCAGTAGTCCTCGGTTCTAGAATATCGATATTAGCGTATTCAGCGATTTTATCGAATTTTTAGGGTATCGCAATGATGAATGTCAATTTACTTGCATAATAGTCAGCTTGCTATGATTTATTAAAGTTATAAAGCCTATAAGTGGTTGATTATAATGTAAATAATTAAACTCAGAAAATTGAGCAGTGGCTTGCTGCTAAGGAGTAAATTGGTTCAAATTGTAAAAGGCAGTTGAGAGACTGGTGTTTAGAGCAGGTGCGATTACTTTTTTTGAGCAGCGGCTCGTAGTGCGGCTGCGTATGCAGCGTTTCCCCATGTATTCATGATGTCAGCATCTTCAAGTGCATCTTCTGGGGATAGGTAGTAGGACATCTTGCATTCTTTGTCTTTTTTGAAGTAGGTGAACGGGGGTAAGTCATTTTCAATGAATTGTGACTGGTTCTCTTTATCTACTTTAAAGTACAAAAGGCCATCTGCTATTAGAGCAAACATGAGTCCATCTAAAAAAACACCATAACCACCAAACATACGTTTAGCGTTTACAGGACCGATACTTTGCATTAAATCGACTACATATTGAGCAAATTCTTTGTCTTCGGAAGAGAGCGGCATAGTAAATGTTTAGTGGGAAATATGTATACCAAAGTGTAGAACATTTAAATTGATAGAGTTTCTGTACGTGCTGCCAATGCACTGGTTATTGCTGATGAGCTAATTTTTAGTTATGTATCTTAAAACTAAAAAGCTCCATGCATAACTGTATGGAGCTTTTTAAGCCTGGTCCTTTTTGATTTCCTTGTAGCCAGTAATCATGGCACTTATTAAATTTTCTTTATGAAATAAAGCTGAAATGTAAACGCCGATTACATGTAAAAGCACGAGTAATACTGTGAAATTTGCAAAGAATTCATGTAGCTCCTCCCAGACTTCACTTTCTTCATCATCATGTTTATCGTAATGATCATCATCTTCATCATGCTCGTCATGTTCATCTGAGTCTATTTCAGTTTTATTGATTGATGTTTCGATAGATGTGGTAGCCAGTGGTCCATGGCCTTCAAGACCGTATGTTTTTAAACCTGTTAAACCGGTAATTGAAATGCTGCCAAGTAAGGCCAGAACCATTAATCCACCTGCAGGATTATGCCCTGTGTAGTGCCTGGCATTTCCAGTAAGTAAACCACGCAGATAGGCAAAGGCTTCAGAGACAGGTTTTACAAAGTCTGAAAATCTTGCATATTTGCTACCTATTAAGCCCCAGATAACACGAATGAAAATAAGAATTAGTATTAAGTATCCAGAGTAAGCGTGGATTGTCTCAAGCTCATCACCTGTCAGGTAACTGATTGTAAAAGCGAGTACCAGAGTCCAGTGAAATATCCTTACTACCGGGTCCCATACGTAAATGCTTTCTTTCATAGTTTGTTGCTCTTAGAATGAATCGTATAGTTATTATTGGGGTTGAATACCGGTATTACATCAGGCAAATGCCCAATACAGCGTGGTATAGGACATATGTCCTATCGATTATTTAAGTTATTTTGAAGGTGAACCTACATGCTTCGGCTGTTTTCTAAAGAGTTTGTTACTGTTTTAATCTTTATACTAGTGATATTGGCCAGTGCCGGTGATCTGGCCTCTGATTTAATGGAGGGTGTGAATACCGCACATGTGATACAGGAAGCGGTTATTTTATCTGTCGCAATATTAGCTTTGGCCTGGATTATTCATAACATTCGTGAGCAGGGTGAAGAAATTAAGCAGCTAAATCAGCAACTAGAAGAAGCGCGGAATTTACCTGTTCCTAGCAACGAAAAGTTAGTTGTTGCCCGAAAAACGCTAGCGGAAATTATGGCCGCTCAGTTTGAGGAGTGGGGCTTATCTACCAGTGAAAAAGAAGTGGGGCAGTTACTCTTAAAGGGCTTGTCACTTAAGGAAATAGCCATGGTAAGAGGAACCGCGGAAAAAACTATCAGGCAACAGGCATCATCAATATATCAAAAAGCAAATTTACCTGGGAGGCATGCATTTTCGGCATGGTTTATTGAAGATTTTTTATAACTCTACAATTTTTATAACTCTACAGGAAGTAAATCTGGATAAAACTTCATGCAACTAAAGTACATAGTAATCATTTTGTCATTGTTTATTTCATTTAGCGCGCACGCACAAAAATCAAAATGGGAACTGGGTGGTGGTATAGGTACACTCGATTTCAGATTGTACCCGGGGTCAAAACAGTCTAACTATTATATTGTGCCCTTGCCATACATGACTTATAGCAATAAGTATGTGCAAATTGATCGAGGTATTCGCGGCATTTTGACTTCAAGTGAACGGTGGAAACTTGATATTAGTGCTGACTTTGGATTACCTGTAAATAGTAGCAACAGTGATGTAAGGCAGGGGATGGAAAACCTTGATCCGGTGATACAGTTTGGGCCTTCGTTAGAATATACATTTACCGGTGATTATAAATCTAAAGATGAAGTTCGATTAGAGGTACCACTTCGAAGTGCGATTATTGCAAACTCGGATAACGTGCATAATGTGGGCTGGTTAATAGAACCACGCCTTGTTTATGAACAGCGCCGCATTGGAAAATCGGGTTTGTTTTATAAACTTAGAACAGGCTTACGTTACGCATCGAAAGACCAGCATGCATATTATTATGATGTTGATCAGACATTCGTAACACCTGATCGTGAATTGTTTCAGTCGGACGAAGGCTACAGTGGTTTTTTATTAGACTTACGAGCAACCTGGCGTGAAGATAATATGTTGTTCTGGGGAATAGCGCGTTATCAAAGTTTATCGGGCGCAGCTTTTGAAGACAGTCCATTAGTGGAAGATGAAAATTACTTCTTAATAGGAATGGGTGTAACCTGGATATTTATGAGTAGTGATTGATTTTACTGCGTAGTAAGCATGGTTTTAAATACTGGGCGAATGTCCCGAATCGGCTGCCAGAAGCAGACATGTAGTTATAGTCTGATTCCAAAGTAGTGTAGAACTACAACCATAAGCCAATAAGCACCGATAGTGAAAATAATGGAAAGGCTTATGCTTAAATAAAAATGCAATCCTTGATTTAACAATATGGGCAGCGTAACAAATAAAACTAGAGAAGGTATCACAAGCCAGAAGATGCTCATTGATAGAGCGCTAATCTTTTCTATATCTTTTGTGTCAACGTAGAGCCATAGCATGGCTAATACAGAAATTAATGGAATAGAAGCAAGTAGAGCACCGACAAACGAGCTTCGCTTAGCGATCTCTGAAATTAGCACAATTAATATTGTTGTTATTGCTATCTTAGTTACATAGTAAATCAATTTGATGTACCAGCTCTTACCTATAGACTAAAGCCATTATATCAGTGTATGTCTTGAAATTCTTAATACTAGTTTAATGGGAACTATCTCAACAGAATAAAGTCTCTACATGCCGTTGACAAATAATACGAATAGCAAATGAAAGTATTGGCATGGACAAAATTATGTGATGATTATCTGGTCTTTATTCTGACGACGATGAATTTTAAGCAAATATTGTAAAATATGGCTTGATAGGAGCTGCAAATGCATTTAGGCTTCGAGCATGTTATTTAACCGACTAACTCAAACTGTATTGGCCGTGTGGATTGCCTGTTCTTTATTACTGGTACAGTCCGCAGGTTTACACATGCATGTTCTGCATGAGGATTCATCAGAATCCAGTCATGCTCATGTGATAGATGTTCATTCGTCTTCAGTTATTCATGAATCGGTTATTGATACTGTAGTAGATCATTCTCCTGTTGCTGTGCATCAGGCAGTCGCAGTTGATATGAGTGCAGATAGCCTGTTTAAATACTCAGCTTCTACACTGGTTCTTATACTATTTGTTCTATTTATTCGCTTACCGAATACTCCTTTAATGGAATATATATGTCGACGGTCTCGACAGTCTTCATTTACTAAATCTCTTACCTACCTGTTACAACCTCCCTTGCGCGCACCCCCCGTACTTTTGCATAATCACATTTAATTCGTCTTTTAATTATTTGATTTATTAGATTGTTTGTGACCAGGCTATATGCCAATGGTTACTGCTTATTGATGAAAATTTTGTATGTATCCTGACATTAATTCAAATGCGCGGGCATACATCTGAGCGCAATTAACGGAGGACAACATTGATATGTTATCGAAATACCAGATTGTAGTTCTATCGATTGGGCTGTTTGTAATAAACCTTGCCCATGCGGTTGAACCAAATGAAATACAACGTAAAGATACGATTAATCTTTACGATGCCGTATCGAGATCTAATGCTCACCATCCTGCACTGGAGGCACTTAATTTTGAGTTAAGTGCACAGCGTGCGGATGCTGAACTGGCAGGATTAAGAAAAAGTCCAAATGTTACCTTTGAAATAGAAGATGTAGCTGGCACAGGTAATCATAAAAACCTGGATGCAGCTCAGGCCACTTTAGGCATTGCCTGGTTGGTAGAAGGCTCAATTAGACAAGGTCATCAGTCATTCGCTAATGCTAAAACGCATTCGGTATTAGCTGAGATAAATGTGAAAAAGCTAGATATTGCATCTGAAACAGCGCGTTTATATCTTTACTGTCTTGCAAATCAGACGCGACTTAAGATGACTGAGCAATCGGTTTTATTAGCTAATAAAACTGTAAAAGAAATTAAAAAACGATTGCGTGCAGGTAAAACTGCAGATGTTGAGCTCGCACGTGCACAAGCCGAAGTGGCTCGAAGAAAGCTGGACGCTGAAGATGTAGAACATGAACTAATGTCTTCCTATCGTTTACTGGCAGCCCAGTGGGGTGAAACTAAACCAGGTTTTTCCAGGGTTAGTGGTGACCTGTTTACATTGTCCAGGCCAATAGCTTTTGATGTGCTTGAGCAACGTATGAATGATAATCCCGAGTTTATTCGTTTATTTTCCGAAAGAAATGTAAAACAGGCTGAACTGGAACTAGAGAAATCTAAAAGTAGTGCGCCATGGGAAGTGAAGTTTGGCGTTCGGCATTATGAAGCAAGCCAGGACCAGGCATTGGTTGCTGGTATATCAATTCCTTTTGGTGAGCGCAGTCGAAACAAGGCGGGTATTGTCCGGGCTCAGGAGAGAGTTTCTGAACTGGATGCGAGAGAAAAAGCATTACAGGTTAAATTTAAGACCGAATTGTATGTTCTATATCAAGAATACTTACACAGCTTGCACCGCATGAATGCATATCGTGATGAAATTATTCCCAAACTTGAGTTAGCACTGAAGAAAACACGAAGAGCATACCAGCTTGGACGCTATAGCTTTCTTGAATGGCAAAGCGTTCAATCAGATTTATTTGAGGCGCAGGCAGACTTACTTGAATCGAGTGTCGATGCACACCTGAAAATGATTCAAATTGAACGTTTAACGGGTGTTCAGATAACACCATCGAATATAGACATGAAGTTTTGAGGTTAATGATGGATACAAAAAATACAATCAAATTTTTCGGAATAATGTGCCTGAGTTTATTGATATCAGCATGTTCAGGTTCTAACAATGACTCTTCTGCTACTGCGGATATGCACGGTGAAGCCGCTGAGCCAGAAATAGAAAAGGGACCGCATCGTGGACGTATGTTGCATGATGGTAACTTTAGTCTTGAGCTGGCAATTTTTGAAACCGGCGTGCCTCCCGAGTTCAGGGCATGGGCAACAATGGATGGAAAATTATTATCGCCAGATGAAGTAAAGCTTAATATCAAACTGACACGTCTCGGCGGTAAAATTGATGATATTAACTTTACGACACAGGGTGATGCATTGCGTGGTGATATGGAAATTTATGAGCCACATTCATTTATTGTTTCAATCAATGCAAGTTACCAGGGAACTGAGCACAAATGGGAATACGATAATTTTGAAGGACGCACTAAAATTGAACCAGCAGTTGCTAGCGCGTTAGATATCAAAACCGAACTTGCAGGCCCAATCACGTTACATGAAACGATTGATGTTTATGGCCAGGTTGTGCCTTCGGCTAATGGTATCAGCAATCTTTCTGCTCGTTTTCCAGGTGTTATTAAATCGGTTGTTGTTGATGTAGGAGAGCGTGTTAGTAAAGGTCAGATACTTGCCACTATCGAGAGTAATGAAAGCCTCAATCTCTATCGTATTAAAGCTCCAATTGATGGTGTAATCACTGAGCGTAATGCCAATCCCGGTGAACAAGCAGGTAATCAAATGATGTTTACCATTATTAATTCATCACAGGTATGGGTTGAGCTTTCTTTGTTTCCATCAGATCGTCAGCGTGTGAAAAATGGTGCACTCGTTATGATTACTAATCCGCTTACTAATGCATCTACTAGCGGAAAAATAATTAGTATTAATGTTGCGTCAGAAGCTAATCAGTCGATTAAGGCACGAGTAGCAATTGATAATAAAGATGGATTTTTTGTTCCCGGTGATTTTGTAAAGGCACAGGTTGAAGTGGCACAACACAAAGTTGAACTAGCAGTGAAGAAAACAGGTTTACAGGCCTTCCGTGATTTTACTGTGGTTTATGCAAAAGTAGGTGATGAGTACGAAGTGCGTATGCTTGAACTTGGACGTCAGGATGAACAGTGGGTTGAAGTGTTGGGTGGCCTGGAATCAGGTACTCGTTATGTCAGCGAAAACAGTTACGTTATAAAAGCCGATATTGAAAAATCGGGCGCTTCACACGACCACTAAGGATTAGTCATGCTTGATTATATTATTAAAACCTCATTACAACGTCGAGGCCTGGTTCTTTCGCTGGTATTTCTACTGATGTTGTTAGGTGGCTGGAAATTTACCCAGCTTCCAATCGATGCTGTACCGGATATCACTAATGTACAGGTTGTCATTAATACCGAGGCACCTGGCTATACACCGCTAGAGGCAGAACAGCGAGTTAGCTTTCCAGTTGAAACCGCAATGTCGGGTATGCCTGGCATGTCTTATACTCGATCGGTTTCTCGTTATGGCCTGTCACAGGTGACGGTAGTTTTTGAAGAAGGCACCGATATCTATTTCGCACGCCAGCTTGTTGACTCACGATTGAGTATTGCAAAATCTCAGATTCCTGCAAATTTAGAACCCGAGCTTGGGCCGATAGCGACCGGTCTCGGTGAAATTTTTATGTTTACAGTGGATGCTAAGCCCGGTGCTATGAATGCTGATGGTACACCAGT
>Ga0316207_10005156_pt1 | contig 10962 bp, 10 predicted proteins | sample 6weekpyrite_MG_FD_204943 | JGI IMG/M metagenome (GOLD analysis project Ga0316207, IMG submission 204943) | Microbial mat bacterial communities from mineral coupon in-situ incubated in ocean water Damariscotta River, Maine, United States -... | ecosystem: Environmental > Aquatic > Marine >...
GTGTTAATCGTAATTTAACGTTGACCGAAACCGATGACATCACGATTAACAGTTTAACCGGTATTAATGATTTCTCACTGACGGCTGCTACCGGTACCGTGACCATTCCCGATGCGGGTTTAAATGTCAGCGGTAATCTGAATTTTACTGCACAAGATATTGTTGATGCTGATCGTACGATTGTACTGGCGGGTCAAAATCTAACGTTAGATGTTACGGCCGCGGCCGGTGATGTGGCGATCAATAGCACGCTGGCCAGCTTAGACGCCACCATGAGTGGAGCAAATCGAAACCTGTCATTAACAGAAACCGATGACATCACGATCAACAGTTTAACCGGCATCAATGATTTCACACTGACGGCAGCGGCGGGTACCGTGACCATTCCCGATGCCGGTTTAAATGTTAGCGGTAATCTGAATTTCACCGCACAGGATATAGTTGATGCTGATCGCACGATTAATTTTACAGCAACAGACTTGTTAATGGATATCACGGCCGCGGCCGGTGACATGTCAATTAATACATCTGTTGATCGGATCAATATAGATTTTACGGGCGCCAGTGGTTCGACGGATTTAAGCATTACAGAAAGTAATGCTCTTGAAATCATTGATCTGGGTGTGAATCCTCCGTATGCCTTGTCGAATAGCGATGGCAATATTACGGTGCAGGTGCTGACGGGTGATCTTATTGTGAATGATGGTGTCATTGCATCAGATTTAACAGCAGATGCTGTTCGTAGTGGCATGATTGATCTGGCCGTCGATAGTGGCGATATACTGATTGGAAACTTGCGATCAACTACTATTGATTCTGTGAATTCGGTTGATCAGAATGCAGGAGGCGGACTTGATGGTAACCAGGTTGCGGTGCGTATTCATAATCCAGACACCGGTGATTTAAATACAGATATTATTGTTGGTGACGGTAGCGGCAATGACGTGTCCATTAATGTGGAAGGCGGTGATTTCCAGATTAATAATTCAACAACAGTACCGTTAACCGGTGGAAACACCCGCGATGCTGTTATCGCAGCCGATGTGACTATTGAGGCCTATAATAATATTGGTGATCCACTCAATGGAACAAGTACACTACAAGGCGTTACTAACAATGGTAACTTACTGGTTCATAGTGGTCGCGAGATTTCAGCGACTAGTGGCGATCCTGTACCAGTTGATACCACAGATGTTGAAAATGCAATTTCCAGCATCATTCAGGGTGAAACTGAGACCGAATCCGATCCGGAATCTGTGACTGAAACAGCAGTGTCTCAGGAAGGTAATTCAAGTCCAGCTCAACAAATGTTTAGTCAGGTATTTCAGGCTTGTGATGCATCGAGTGGTAAATATTCAAAATCACAATGTTCGGCAGAAACTGAATTACAAAATTTTCTGCAGTCTTTATTGATAGGTGGTCAGTTGCCGAAGGTGAGTAAATAGTCGTGAAAAAAAATATTATATTAATTTTAATGGTAGTCTGGGGAATGACAGGGTCTGTCCAGGCTAGCGAGGCAGATAATCATTTAAAAGCATTGTTTCTTTACAACTTTGCAAATTATGTTGAGTGGCCAGAATCTGCATTTACCAGGTCACATGGTCAGCTGCATATGTGTTTGTTTGGTGAGGTTGAGTTTTATCCTATGGTTGATGTTTATGATGGTACGTTAATCGGTGATCGTCAGTTAAATGTGTTTATGACAAGTGACATAAAAAAAATAGAAAAGGGATGCCATATTCTTTTTGTAAGTCGTGATAAGCGCATTGAGCTTCCAAACTTTTTTAACCAGATAAAATACACCTATGTATTGAGTATAGGAGAACGATCTGATTTCTCTGTGAAAGGAGGAGTTGTCAGTATCGTTCGTACAACTGATAAAGTTCAGTTTGATATCAACCTGACGGCAGCGAACGCTAACCGGTTGACGATAAGTTCAGACCTTTTAAGTCTGGCACGAAAAATAAAGCGTTTAAAATAAGAGGGAAATGTATTGTTTAAACGCCTCGCTAATATATCGATTCACAATAAACTGGTATGGATTTTGTTGTTAACATTATCCTTAACGATGTTATTGGCGACATTGCTTTTAAATATTTATGATTACACCCATTCAAAAGAATCGTTAGAATCTGAGCTTGATGTACTAACCAAGGTTATTTCAGACAGAAGTCGCGCTGCAATTAGTTTTAAAGATAAACGAGCTGCGTTAGGGAACTTAAATTCGCTACAAGCTAAGCCTGCGATTAAACAGGCTTGTATTTTCCATACCACGGGTGAACTGTTTGTTGCTTATAACAATAAAAATTATCAATCTAAAGAATGCCAGCAGATTCTAATTGAAGGCAATGATACCTTTTTGTACACCAATAAAAGTCTGTATATAAAACAGTATGTATATCTTAATAAAAGACCTATTGGTGTAGTGCAGATAGAAACCTCGTTAGATTCTATCTATGAGCGACTATTGCAGTTCTCAGCTGTTGCTTTTTTTATATTGATTCTTTCAGGGCTGCTAGCCTATATCCTGACACTGCGTTTACAGCACCAGATAACCAGGCCGCTGCTTCTTTTAAATGAAACAGCAGCTAATGTGACAACGCAACATGATTATTCGCTTCGTGCTGAAAAAAGTTCGAATGATGAGGTGGGGGATCTGGTTGATTCATTTAATAGTATGTTGCATACCATACACAGTAATGAAATTCAGCTGCGTGAAGCGATGATTGTGCTGAATGAAAAAAAAGAAGTCAGTGAAGCCAAAGCGTTATCGGCTGAGGATAAACATGCTGCATTAAAAGAATTTTTTGCCGGCGTTAGTCATGATCTGAAACAACCTATTAACGCGATGGGTCTGTTTATGGAAGCAATGAAGCGAGCACCAAGCGCATTTTCTCAGCTGGAACTGATGGATAAGCTGGAGCAGTCACTGATTAATCTTAATCAGATGTTTACTGATTTGCTCGATAAATCAAGGTTTGAAAAAGAGCTTCTTAAATCTAATAAAAAAGAAGTACCATTAAATTCTATCTTTTCAGTTATTGGTCATGAGTTTGGTGTTCTGGCATCAGATAAGAATATTCGGTTATTAATGCATGGGCATTCCAAGTCTGTTTACAGTGATCCCCTGATGTTAGAGCGTATTATCAGAAACCTTGTTAGTAACGCCATTCGTTATACGAGCGAAGGTGGTGTTTTAGTTGGTGCCAGAAAAAGAAAAGATCAGGTATGGATAGAAGTATGGGATAGTGGTCAGGGAATACCGGAAGAAAAAATTTCAGAAATATTCAGTGCCCATGTGCAGCTGAATAACCCGGATCATGATCCCACTAAAGGATTTGGTCTTGGGTTATCAATAGTTAAGAAGATGATTGATAATCTTGGTCACGAACTTGAAGTGAAATCTTTGCCTGGTAACGGCACCTTAATGAGATTAAAAATTGATAATAATATATCCGCGAAAAAAGAAACGCTAAAAACATCCGTGACAATGCCGCAAATCTCAACAGGAAATTTGAATGATCCATTAAACGGACTCAATGCTTTAGTTATTGATGATGATGCGGATGTACTGGATGCAACACAAATTATTGTTCAGGGGTGGGGTATTAATGTTAATGGTGCGGGTAATTATCAACAGGCACTGGATGTGGCAGAGCAACTCGATTATAAACTTGATGTGATACTGGCTGACTATGATCTCGGTCAGGGGCAAACAGGGGCACGATTGATTGAAGAATTACGCAGTAAGGCGCAAAGGAAAATTCCGGCGGTGATTATAAGCGGAGAATCAGCGGAGTTTCTTCAGTCGCTTGCAGATGATGGTTTCAGTGTGCTGAAAAAACCGGTTAAAGCTGCGCGATTAAGAGCGATGATTAATCATAGTCTCGCGCAAACTTCGACGGATCAATCTTAGTAAAATTCAAAATCATTACGGCCACGTTGTTTAACCCTGTACAGGGCTTCATCGGCGCGTTTAATGATATCTTTTGGTTCGCTTTTTCCCTGGCATAAAGTAACACCGATGCTGGCAGAGGGTTGCAGTTCAGTTTCACCCAGTTGAACAGGTTTTCGGATATTGTCGATAATGCGCTGTACCAGTTCACGCGCCATTGCTTCTGCTTCAATATCCAGCAAAATGATACTGAACTCATCGCCACCAAGACGGGCAACCGTATCGATTTCGCGTACTGATTGTTGTAAGCGCCGGGAAACCTCTGTTAGTAAAATATCACCCATATCATGGCCGAGCGTGTCATTAATTTGTTTGAATTTATCCAGATCGAGATAAATCAGGGCGAAGTCTTCGTCGCTGCGTTTGGATGACTTTATAGCCTGATCAAGGCGTTCCATGAATAAACGCCTGTTTGCCAGACCGGTTAGTTCATCAGTAAAGGCCAGATCGTTTAAACGACTGTTATTTTCATCCAGTTCTTCCAGCAAACTGTTAAAGGCTGAAACCATTTCACAGGGAGCTTCGTCCGTGTGATCAATGCGCAGGCTTAAGTCCTTATCCCGAATTATATTGCGGGCAACATCAGCCATTTGTGTTAGTCGAGATTCTGAGGGTTCTTCAACTTCGTTGCCATAGGCTTTTACAATTAGTGAAGGCGGGATGTAATAATTTCCATCCAGAAGCGTTTGCACTGCCGAGAGTAATTCGTCACTATCCATATTTTTCTGGATATACCCGCTGGCACCGTTATCCAGACATTGCTGGACAACGCGAGGGTTAGATTCACCAGAAATCATAGCGACTGGTATTGATGGGTCCCGACTTTTAATGCGTAACAGGACATCGATACCGACACCGTCACCTAAATTATAATCGAGCAGAATGAGATCTGGATCAGCACCTTCTTTTATTGTATCGACAGCCTGACTTCCAGACTCTGCATGAATAATGCTTTCAATAGAATCTAACTGCCTGAGTAACATTTCAAGGCCTTGTCGAAACAGGCTGTGGTCGTCTACTAATAATATTTTCATGAAAACCGGTTTTATCTATAAATTTATACTGAGTATGGTTTATAGATGTTTATCTTTCCAGCTGGCACCCCGTATTAACTAATAAATACGGGGATTAACTTTCATTCAGGTCAGGCAGCATTGATATGAATAGACTCAGGTGACAGCTTTATATTCTCTGGTAAATTTTTTACAAATAAATCCATCTGTGTAATTTGGCCGACAGATTTGATCATGCGGGTACCGCTTAATAGCGCATCACTTTTAGAGACCGATAACGGGGTTTCATCAATCAATACAGTTTTCTGCCCCTGACTGTCGGTGAACTTTAAGAGCAGGATCACCAGAGGGTTGCCGGATGACTCATCTTCGTTTGATCCATGGTTTGTCAGTTTCAGCCAGGTGGCGATTTCCAGATAATCTTTGTGAACGGAATCATCGGTACGTATAACGTTATCAGATGTAAAGCGATTCATAATATTAACAAGGTGTTTAGTTTTCATAATAACCTCATGCTTTTGTGTTTGAAGGACTATTTGTGAAATAGTCATTAATACAGCTATAGGCGCTTTCGCAGATAGCTAAACGATCCATGCCTGAAAAACTGATTAATGACTCTGGAAATTCTTGTGACTCACCACAGGCTTCCATGCTGTGAATCATGGCAATACGTGTGGCTAAATAAAGGCTTTCACCCAGTTCAGATAGTTTACTGTTAAGACCCAAAGTGCCCTGTTCTTTAATGGCAGTGCCGACTGAAACTGGTAGTTTCCAGGCAGTCGCCACCCGGTGTGATAATAATGAGACCATCGTGTGTAACTCGTTAAGGAATGCCAGACTGACACTTTCGGTCGTATCGAGCTGAAAGTGGCGTAACTGGCGGATTAAAATGATCTGCGCCACATTGTGAGTCAGGCCGGCAAGCCAGGCTTCCATCGTGTCTCCATAACCTTCTTTTGCCAGTGAGATAGCTGCAATCGCTGTTTTCTGGCTCTGGGTGAAGGCCCGGTCACGGCTTGATTTACCGTATTCGTCACGATCAAACTGCATCACCATTTCAACTGAAACACGTAGCAATAATTTACGCAGTTCATCTTTAGAAGCCGGTAGCTGGAGATAAGAAGGACGACTGCCAGTGGCTTTAAAAAGGCGGTTTTTCATTAACGGGTCATTATCGATAACTTCCCTGAAGACTGGCCAGGGAGCCTCATCTGAACGCATAGCGTTGAGTAGTTTAGGTGTCAGGGATGGGAACATGGGCAGGCTCTGACCTGCTCGGCCACTTGCCATGATTTTTTCCAGTTCCAGAATAATATTGGCTTCTGTTTCTGTTAAAGACTGATCAGATACTTTTTCTAATCCCAGTAATTGCTGCATAAAACGACTTTCAAGAGGCATCTCAATGATCGCAGCTGATTCAGGTAATCGATCGGCCACAGCGGCCTTCATCTGTGTAAGGCCTGTTTTGCAGCCTTTAATAGCTTGAGCGCTGGTTGTGCCTACGATGCGCTGAAATTCAGTCAATCGGTCGGCAGTAACAGGAATGATCTGCTTTTTGACATAAAAGCGACCGGTATCGAGCCATTGCTCACACTGATTTAGAAAACCGGATGATTTGCTGTCATGTTTTGTCGGTATCAATGTATTCATTTTGTTCACCATTAAATTCGATAAGTGAATTGTAGAGAAGTCACTACAAGAAAAATATCGACTGCATGGTCTAGGCCATCAGGCGAATAGTATTTATTACCCGATCAGAGAAAATAGCGGCCCTGAGGAAGTAGACCTTTCTGCTTCAAAGATGAGTAGAGGTGTACCTGATGAAAGTAATCGTTTTATTAAGTCTATTAGTATCACTGTCGGCCTGTAACACAGTTCATCCCTGGAAAAGGGGTATTTTAGCCAAGCCAGAAATGGCATGGACTGTTGATATACAGGGCGCTGCATTGAGTAATCACGTGTATTTCAGTAAGGAAGGATCCACTGGTGGGGTTCAGTCAGCCGGTGGTGGCTGTGGCTGTAACTGAGGCGAAAATGATGAAAGCGACTAATAAACATTTGCTATTACTGACCGGTGCAGCATTGAGTATTCCGGCTCCGGGGCTGGCTGGAAATGTGCCAGAAAAGTCAGTTATAAGTTACCAGACTGCTCATTATAAGGAGGACTCTCTGGAGCCGAATAAAAACGTAACAGGAGGACCGGCCGATAGATACGAGATTTCAGTGAATAAATTTTCATTACTAACACCCGTTGGTGATAACGCAACTGTGTCGTTTGATGTGCTGCATGAAACATTGAGTGGTGCATCACCCTGGTTTAATTCAGAGAGCAGTAATGGCTCGCCTGTGACAACAATGAGCGGTGCATCGATTGCCGAACAACGAAATGAAATGGCCGTAAAATTAACCCAGTTTAAAGACGCTGAGACCCACAGTGTAGGTTTAGTTAATTCCCAGGAAAACGATTACAGTGCTCAGGCCTTTAGTTATGATTACGCGATCGATTTAAGCAAGAAGAACACAACTTTAAGTACAGGTGTTAGCTTTTCTAATGATCGCATTTTTCCAAATCAGTCAACGCCATTGCATCAAAATTCTCTTGAAGGGATTGATACCGATAAAAAAACTATCCAGTCGGTTTATTTTGGTGTCAGCCAAAATATTAATGTACGCATGATTGGCAAGCTGGGGGTCAGCCATACGCAGTTAAGTGGTTATTTGAGTGATCCTTATAAGTTATTCGACAGGCGTCCGGACAGTCGTACACAGACAGTGCTGAGTGCAGGCTTGCGATATTTTTCCTCAGGTCACCAGGCAGCTTATCATCTGGATTATCGTTATTACGAGGATGACTGGGGTGTCAGGTCAGATACGCTGGCTTTTAAAACGTATATAAACCTGCAAAATAAATGGCAGATTGCACCGGGGCTGCGTTATTACAGCCAGCATGGTGCAGATTTTTACTCACCGTTTATTCCCACCGGTAGTTCCGTTGGAAATGATTACCATTCGGAAGACTTTCGCCTGTCTTTTTACGGTGCGGTTAGTTATCAGTTAGATGTATATAAAAAGCTGGATAACTATCGGTTGAAATTCAGTATAGAGCGCTATGAAAGTGATATGTCCTACTCGCAGTCAAACCCGGCCTATAACAACCCAGGGCTGATTAACTTCACGATGACTTCAATAGGGATTGATTATTATTTTTAATCCGGTCTTTTAATGTCATGACCTCTTAAAGCTGCGCCTGAAATAAAACACTACGCCAAATTTATGGATGGATTAGGCCATCAGGTGGATAGTTTTAGTGCCGTATGTTCTTAAAATAGTAATCATTGGTTAACGCGGCGGACTTCTAATGAAGTCCCATTGATTAAAGAGAACAGATCATGGCAACAAACAAGTTCAGTACTATTGAATCTTACCAGGAATATATGGAAGGCCAGTATCAGCGTGACAACATGGCATCTAATAATGAGTTTCCGTCTCTGGAAGATGGTTCAATCGGCACAGTTAATAAAAAAACTGAATTCCTGGAAAGTAAAGAAGTTGTCAGCAACGATGAAATATTTTTGAGATCTGGAATCTATTCCATTTAATGAATTAACAGAGGTGAACTGAGATGCAACATGTATTTGTAGGTCGACAGCCAATATTCAACAGTAGTCTGGGTGTTTTCGCGTATGAGCTGTTATTCCGCAGTGGTGAAGACAACAGCGCTGGTATGATGAATGATAATTCTGAAGCAACCTCTCAGACTATATTTAATAGTTTTTTAGAAATTGGTCTGGAAAAAATGGTCGGTAACAGCTTTGCGAGTATTAATGTTGATCAGGAATATTTACTAAATGATAACTTACTACCGGTATCACCTAAAAATATTATTCTTGAGATCTCAAATATAAAGATACTGGATGATCGTTTTATCAACATCATTCAGAAACTACAGAAGGCAAATTATTTGATTGCAGTTGAAGATGATGTTGCAACAAGTGAGATGAGAAGATTAGTCAATCATATCGATTACGTAAAAATAGATGTTCAGAAAAAAACAAAAAAAGAACTGTTTAATAGTGTTAAAAAGTTAAAAAAATATGACCTGAAAACGATTGCAAGTAAAGTTGAAACTGCACATGAATATACGACGTGTCTGGATCTCGGATTTGATTACGTCCAGGGTTATTTCCTGAGTCAGCCGCGAATTGTTAAGGGCGTGGCTATTCCGCCAAATAAACTAGCTGTTTTGCATTTTTTAGCATTAATAAACAACGAAGAGACAGAATTACAGGATCTGAGTCAGGCAATCAGCAGTGATGTGTTGATGAGTTACAAATTACTTAAACTGATTAATTCGGCTTATTTTAATATGTCTACAAAAGTACAGTCGATCAGCCAGGCGATTGTGATGCTGGGCCGGAATAAACTCAGCAGCTGGGCCTCGATCATGGCGCTGAGCAAACTGGATGGCAGACCTGTTGAAGTTATTCAGATTGCAATGATACGTGCAAAAATGTGTGAACTTCTTGCTCAGAAGATGCAGATGCCTAATAGTGAGCAATATTTTACTGCAGGTATGTTTTCATCGCTTGAATTATTACTGGAAATGCCTCTGGCAGACATTCTTAGTGAATTACCTCTTAAAGACGAAATTAATGCCGCCTTGCTACATGCTGAAGGTCCAATGGGCCAAGCAATAGAATGTGTGAAGGCTGCTGAAGTTGCAAACTGGGAAGATGCCGACTTTTTGAGTCTGGAAAGAAACGAAGTTGAATTAAGTTGCATTGAAGCGATTCGTTGGGCCTCAACTATTGGCCGTTTGATTCAGGAATATAAATACAATTAATCCTGAGGTAATTTAATGTCCGCCAGCAGAATGCTTGATTATATTTTAGGGTAGGTGCCAGCCTGTAGTGCAATAAAAGCTGTCTTAGCAGACAGTTCCAGTGAGCAGCTCCACTTGTAGGCCTGGTTCAAGTTTTCAGCGGCAGCATAAACGCCGTGACCACAAACAATGACTGCTTTAGATGTGATGAGTTCGGCGGCGACCAGTTTAGCTGATTGTTCTAATACATCATCGTAATCAAGGTTTACCACGGGAATGCTGCCAAAATAAAACTGACCTTCAAAATCAAAAGGAACAAACGTCTCGCCTTTCATAGTCATTGCAACAGAGTAAGCACCGTGGCTGTGCAATACAGCATTTAAATTCGGGTTTCGTCGATAGGTTTCAAGATGCAGTCTGGCATCAAGTGATGCACCTTCTGTTGGCGGCTGACTTAGTTTGCATTCTATTAAATCATTTTCAGTTAAGGTATCCGCACAGGCGCCGGTTGGGGTTATCCAGACCGTTTCCCCTTTTTTAACGGATGCGTTGCCACTGTGAGAGTCGTTAAGGCCGTGTTGTCTTAGCCATTGATAATACTGTATTAGTTCTTGTTTTATATTCATCGTGTTATTTTACGGTGTGTTGAAAAAAAATAAACTTAATACAAATCAAATGGATTCAAAAAATAATCATTTAAATCGTCGCATCTGGTCTTTGGCTGGACCGATGATGCTGTCGAATGTCTCGCTACCTTTGTTGGGGCTGGTAGATACGGCAGTGATGGGGCATCTCGATAGTGCTGTTTATCTGGGTGCTGTATCCGTTGGTGCGATGATTCTGCATTTTATTTTCTGGGGCTTTGGTTTTTTGCGTATGTCGACGGTGGGACTAGTCGCACAGGCGTATGGTGCAAACAACGGTGATGAAATTAGAAACTTGCTGGCTAGAGGTGCAGTCTTTGCACTGGTCATTGCTGCATCGCTGATTTTATTACAGTCTGTATTGATTGTGCTCTCGCTTAACATGGTGCAGCCCAGTAAGGATGTTGCTTTATTAACCCGTAATTATTTTGATATTCGAATCTGGTCAGCGCCGGCAACCTTACTGACTTATGTATTGCTGGGATGGTTTTTAGGAATGCAAAAAGCGCGTCATGTTTTAGTGGTGAT
>Ga0316207_10005158_pt1 | contig 10957 bp, 8 predicted proteins | sample 6weekpyrite_MG_FD_204943 | JGI IMG/M metagenome (GOLD analysis project Ga0316207, IMG submission 204943) | Microbial mat bacterial communities from mineral coupon in-situ incubated in ocean water Damariscotta River, Maine, United States -... | ecosystem: Environmental > Aquatic > Marine >...
AAGCCTTTGGAGAATTACTGAAAGAACAAAATGCTTGGGGTTTAGTTTATCGTTCCGTAAGACATACTGGTGGTTTATGCATTGCGGCATTGAGGCCACCTGCGGTGACAATACCGAAACAGGGACCACATCTCACTTATGTTTGGGATGGGCAAGACATTATCGAAGTTTATCAGAAATCTAAGCTCCAATAGAATAAGGATATAACAAAAATATATTCACATTTTATTGCACGCATCGTTACAGGTTAAGTAACAAGACGAGATTCAGAGGATGATGCCTCTAGCGGAGGCAATGATCCTAGAAATCCAGTTTCGATAAAAAATAGCTTATTATCTATCTGTATCTTCGTTTTCGAAAAGTACTATTTTATAATGCTTCAACATATTAAAACTAACCCCAAATTTCTTATTACGATAGAACTCAAATATAATGACACGGGTGTCTCCGTTATTTTTTCGTTCTTAGGTGACTAAAATGCATGACTTACTAGCGCACAGTTAGCTTATTACTGCGGCGTCGGCTAAACTATTAATATAGAAATAGAATTGTTGCGCCTGCACCGAATTCGTTAACATCATAAAGATACCAATCGGCATCACCTTTATCCCCATTCTCGAAATCCTGAGCTGTGTACTTACCATACAAATTCACTGCCCATGACTGTGCGAATCGCCATGTTGCACCGGTATTAAAATTAAAAGTACCTTCTGATCCCCCGAGTCCAACATCAAACCGGGTATTCCAGGACCATTTATCAGAAATAACAGCGTCATGTGTAAAACCGAAAAGCACATCAACCCAGCTCTCATCCAGATCACGTGAGAGGCTTGACTCGCCGGCAGTCAACGTGGATTCAAACTCGTGCTTTAAATAACGCAGTCCACCCAGTAAACCCCATCGAGACTTGCCGAACTGAGCGAGTTGATATACACCTGCCAATTCGGCTCCGCTGACCGTGAATGTTACGTCTGCAGAAACAGGGACACCGTTTGCTGTAGTACCACTTATGTCATCTCCCAGCTCCAAGTATTGTAGCGAATAAAGAACTTTCCATTTTCCCTTAGCGGAAAAACCGCCAAACCCAAGGCCAGTTTCTACATAATCCATCAGCTCATCTGTGCTTAAATCCAGATTCACCTCCACAGGCCCAAGCAGTGTGGTGTTCATTCCCGCATCTCCATCAAGATTTAATGCAAATAACCCTGTGCCAAAGCCATGTCTCCATTCGTCTTGCGCAAATGTACTGCTTGCGGACAGCGTTACCAATAAAATGATTAATGTTTTAATACTACATTTCATGTTCTTCTCCAATTATATTCAAGCTTATTAACTTTTTTTTCAAAATGGCAAAATTATGGTCTTAGCTAAATATCAGACTATTTATAACCAAAATTATCTAAATTTATTCCCTGGTCTCGCCGCTTATTTACTTAATTTTTTTGAGCGATAGCGCCATCGCTTCAGCATAAGTTAACATCACTACTTCTCCCACATTCAGTCGTCTTAAGAGCTTGTGATCTTCAACCGCAACGGATACATACTTTCCTCTCGGACCTTTAACTGTAACCTCCTTTGCGGGCAGGTTGATTATTTCAATGGTAACGACTGCCTTAATAGTTGCACCAACGGCAGCAGAAGGGTCCGTCCAATCGGGCGCCTTGCCACCTTCCTCGATTACAATAAGCGGTATCTGTAATTCCTCTGCTGTGGGATCACGGAATTCTGCCATCAAATAAGTCCAGTATTCAGTAGCAACGACATCGCCCACTTTTATTTCATTTAATCTTTTTACATTCTTATCAACATCTACTGTCACGATATTTCCATTCGGCCCCATTAGTATTACTTCACGTTTCATATAATCGACCGCTTGAACCATCGCTTGGATTTGGACATAGTCCCATTTTTCCTGTGCTGGACGTCTATCTTTACCTGGTTGGGAAAAAACATCAGAGTATATAAACACAAAGCTTATAAATAATAAGAAATATTTATTTTTAATTTTCATAACTACGTTCCTTTCAATGTATTCAATCTATTTTTTAATATACATGTTCCGATTAACATGTTTATTTTCCTTTTCCTTCTCTTTCTATAAGTTCAATGCTACCAACACCCAGCTTTTGCAGGCATTTGACCGCTGATGTTGTGGCTTCATCTATTTGTGTGATTCGATCTTCATTAATAATAAATACTCCACCGGTCCACGGGCTAGGTGAATCAGGAATAAATACAACAACACGTCTATCTGTTGTAGAGCGTTCAACTAGAAATCCAATTTGAGATGCATCATCAAAGCGTACAAGAACTGATTGATAGCTACGAGTAGGCATTGACCCTCCAACTTCTTCACCCAGGTTTTTCATAAATAAATACCCTGGTAGGTTTGATAAAAGCATCGATTCTAGCCAGCTGACCATTTTGGTTGCTGATGCAGTCCTTGCGAAAACACCTGCTAATAAACACATTAGGATCAGTAAAAAAAGTGCAATAAATCTTGGTGTTTCAAGTCCGATAGCTGACTCAATGGGTATGTGCTCTGCAACTGGAAGGACGATTCCTCTTAGAATTTCAAGTGCTTTATCAAAAATTATGATAAGAATAATGAATGGCACTAGAAAAAGCAGGCCACTCACAAATGTCATCTTTAGTATTTTTACAATTTTTTTCATTGATGTTTTACGCATTGGCTATATAGGTAAGGTGTGAGAACCAAATAACATATAAATGTTCATCCGCATCTACCCTATTACCAACCTACAATTTTGTAACCAGCTTCAATAGACCCGTCAGTCGGGCGATCGCTACCAATACCAACGCTTGGTCGAATATAGAAACTATGTCCTTTTAAATTAACCCACTTACTCATCATCCAACCAAACTCAAAATCAACAATGCCAAACTGAACTTCATTTTCAATGTCAATAACAATTTGAGGATCAGTGAAGAACCACGATTGTTTATCCTTTGCCATACTAAGATAATTGAGGTCAATGAAAACTTGATTGATATCACTACGTTCAGCATCTTCTTCCACACTAAACTTATATTGTAGGCCGGGCGCAAATAGGCCTGTTGGTAGGAATTTCACATAAAATACCTGTGGACCAAACGCAGTGGTACCGGAACCTAGCATATCTTCTGATGCAGTATCGAAGAAAACCTCTAGCCCGCCAGCCCATGCCTCTTTTTTGGCCATATTAAGATTGAATACGGTGAGGAAACGCATATCCAAATCGCCTATTCCTGATTCATCGACATCATCGATACCATCATTGTTAAAATCCGCAGAGAGTATGTTGTACCTCGCTTTGATTCGCCATTGCCACTTGCCATCAAATATCGGCGCTCGAAATTCTGTGGTTATTACATTCTGGTTACCATCGCCCGCCGTATTGAGCCATAAATATTCGTTATAGAGACGAACCTCTCTCTGAAAATTAACAGGGTTCGTTCCGGTTTTGTCTTCCTGGGTGATTCCATTTGAAGAAAATGTGACTAAAACTGCGAGCACAGAAAAAACAAGTTGGTGTCGGTTTACAATATTCATTATGTAATCTCTTCTTTGATTCTTTGATTTTCTATTTAGAGTTATTAGAACGCATCACCTGATCGAAACAAACGCGAGAACAAAGCCAGCGTCGTAGATCACAATTGATTTGGCCGAGTTGGTCAATCGATCCGTACTCTGTACTCAATGGTAAACTATACCTATCTATAACAACCCATCACCTATTTAATCATCATCGATGTTATTAAAATAAATCCCAACAATTAGAAACAGAAATAATCAATCTAATGAAAAATATAACATTGGGAGTTAATCTCAGCTATTGGACTTTGGTCCAATAGATATTGAGGAGTTAATGGGTGGTTTGCTAATTGATAACTGCATTGCTATCGTAAACTGAAATACACTGAAGTTTAGCTATGTTGTATCATAAAATGTCTAGGCTCTTCCCTGGTAATGTATTCACTATACATTATCTGTATTTACCGCAAGCTTGCTGTAGGCACACTTGCAATAATACAGATATCTAAGCAAGAATGTTTGGACTTAAAGGCGCGTGAATTCGGTGGATATAAATCATCAAAGATGAAAGCTGCAGCATATATTCTTAAGTATTTTTCAACAGTTCTTTATATTCCCCAGTGTGAAATGATCTGTGATAGTTCAAACGTATCTTTAATTTATTGATTACCCCAAAAAAATATTTTATTCATTCGCATGCGCTCTGGAGTCAGTGATTTACTGATTGCAATACATTAATGTTTACGGTGTTATTTTGGTTTGATTTATCAAGATTATATGTTTGTCAATAAATACGGACCAAAAACTCTGTATTTGGGTGCTACTTATAGTAGATATAAAATTGAAAAATGAATTGTGGCATGTATGACTTTTTATAATTTTTTCTTTTTATTTAAATATAAGACCAAGGTCCAATACCTCTATGACTATAAAAGTGTAAAGCTTATGTTTGACTATGGAATAAATCGAAGCTTGATTTATTTATAATCGGTTAATGAAACTTTAGTGAAATTAACTATAAGCCTAAGTTATTACTCGAACATTTCTAGTATCGGCAATATTGTATTTAGTCTTACTTTAGTTTTACCAAAGAGATAGGTCATTGGAAATAGAAATATATAAAATATTCTTGGAAAACTGGTTACTATTACTGTTTATAGTTATTGGCTTAGGATATCTGATAGGCAAAATCAAAATGTTCGGCATGCCTTTGGGGCCCGCTATAGGCGTTCTCCTCGCAGGACTATTCTTTGGTCATTTCGGGCTCACTGTTGGTCATGAGGTTGGAACATTCGGTTTTGCGCTTTTCATTTTCTCTGTTGGCATCCAGGCAGGCCCGAGTTTCTTCAGCGCCTTTCTTGAAGATGGCCCTAAATATATTATCTTAGCAATTGTCGTTGCAGTAATCAGTTTTTTCCTGGCGTGGGGTCTAGCTCAACTATTTGAATTTGAAAATGGATTTGATGCTGGTCTTCTTGCTGGGGCTCTAACCAGTACACCAACCCTGGCGGGAGCCCAGGACGCAATAAGAAGTGGGTTGGCAGTGATACCTGAAGGGATGGATTCAAAAAATCTGTTGAAAAACGTGGGTGTTGGTTATGCCATTACCTATATTATTGGCGCAGTCATGACTATTGTGCTGGTCCGCTATGTACCCCAAATCCTCCATCTCAATCTCCAGGCTATGGCATCTACTTATGCAAAAGAAAAAGGCCTGATACGCAGCCATGAGAAACGTGAAACCACCGGTGACACTTTGCCAATCATCCGTGCATATCGAGTAAGAGAGGAAGCAGTGGGTAAAACGATCAGTCAACGTAAGGCAGAATTAAATTATCCCGGCGCAGTACTTAAAATCCGACGAGGTCACGAATTACTGCCCCCAGACTCAGACCTTGTGTTGATGAAAGGTGACAAAATTTCGATCATCGCTAGCCTCAAAATACACAAAATTGCGCAGCAAGAAATAGGTGCAGAGGTTCTGGATACTGAGTTGCTTGACTACCGCATTCGTGCCCATGATATTGTAGTTATTAACTCACATATCGTCGGCAAAACAATCAAGGAACTGGATTTTCCCCGACAAAATGGTTGTTGGGCTGATAGTCTGGTCCGCGCGGGCATTGCACTACCAATCACCGAAGAAGTTGTCATGCAAAAAGGTGATCAGCTTCATCTTGTAGGTGAGGAAGGAAGACTGCGCAAGCTCGCCGAGGAAATTGGTTACATAGAAGAGGAAATGGAAGAGACTGATCTTGTCACTTTCTCTTTTGGAATTGCAGCTGGAATACTCATCGGCTTAGTTGTATTCAAAGCAGGAAATGTGAATATCGGCCTAGGTACCGCCGGTGGTTTGTTAATTATGGGGATAATTATTGGCTACCTGACGTCTCTCAAGCCTACCTTTGGACGCGTGCCCAGTGCAGCACGTTATCTTCTCAAAGAACTCGGTCTAATGCTTTTGATGGCTTCAATTGGCCTAAACGCAGGTGAAGGAATTGTTGAAGGATTGCAGACTGTAGGTCCAGTAATTGCTCTATGTGCCATTATTGTCACAACAATTCCCTTGGTAGTGGGTTATGCCGCCGGCCGTAAAATACTCAAGTTAAACCCTGTTCTATTGCTTGGCTCACTAAGTGGCGCAATGACAAACACTCCTGCACTGGGTGTGATCACTGCCGAAGCAAAGAGCAGTGTCCCTGCGATAGGCTATGCCGGCACTTATACTTTTGCTAATGTATTACTGACCTTTGCTGGTTCATACATCATGATGATTTGACTAAATTAGCTATACACATCAAATTGATAAGTAACCTAATACCTCAAGCAACGAAGAAAATATCAATTTAATAAGTGGCCTTCTAAAGGCTACTAGAGGACAATATGAACACTGGTTTTTTTGATTCGTTTACTGTCATCAGTATTTTCAGTGCTATGGTTTTTTTGATACTGGTTTCCTTTGAAATAGGCTATCGAATAAGCTGTTCTACTCGTTCGCGCTACGATAAAAATGCATCCGCTTCCCTTGGGCCGATGGTGGCCGGATTGTTGGGCATGCTGGGCCTTGTTCTAGCGTTTACATTTTCTATGGCTGCGTCACATCAGAATAATAGAAAGCATTTTGTTGTTGATGAAGCAAATGCCGTTGGAACGGCATACCTTCGTGCTGATTTTCTAGAGGAAAATCAGGCAGCTGAACTTAAGAAACTCTTGAAAGAATACGTAGAAGTTCGTCTATGGGCGATACAGGAGAATAAATTAGACGAAGGAATATCTAGATCTGTTGAGATTCACCAACTTCTGTGGGATCAGGTGAGGTCAGCGGCAAAAAGTCTTCCCGGTACAAATATGATGTTAGTGGTTGCGCCTATAAATCGGGTAATTGAACTGCATGAAAAACGCTTAACTGCGGGCTTGCATAATCGAATACCAAATAGTATTTGGATAGTGTTGTTTGCAATTTCATCGTTTTCGATGATGACACTGGGAGCCCAAGTGGCGTACACAGGTAAGCGGAGATTGGTTGCGTTTTTACCTTTGACAATGGCCTTTGGCGTACTTTTTACTGTCGTTGTTGATATTGACCGACCTCAAAAAGGTTTGATCACTGTGAGTCAATACGCATTAGTAGATATTCAGGCCAAAATGAAATAGTTAGACTATAAAGCGCATTTTTTTGATTAGTACTGACCGCCTATTCTGCGTTTGTATCGATGCTTAGGTGTTACTTAATTGCAGATATCATACTGTATAAAAGGATCCAAGATTTTTTACAGACATCTGATCGCATTTTAAATTGCAGGTCAATATTTTAAATAACAAAATATATAACGAATAGACCCTGATCTGTTCGATAAAAAATGCCGTCTGTGTTAATTTTTATCAAGGTTCACTTTATTCGGCCACTTCACGAAGTTAGCTTTATACCAAAATTGCTAAGACAGGCGAAGGAAGTTAGAAATTTTCCTCTCACTCGATCGTAAATGTCCTTATTGGTTTTCATACCTGGGTCGCCTCTAATCAAGTCACAACAATTTTTCGCTGGCCAAAATAGTCGTTGCAAAAGAATGACTATTACGCCAATTTTTATAAAAAAAGCAGAGACCTTTTTTCACCCTAAATTCTATTAAACTTTGTCAGAGGCTCCCTAGCAAAGATAATCGAAAATATGTAGCGACTAATATTTTGAATGGCACTCAATGTAAATGGAAATCAATATTCAAATATTTTAACGAAAAAAACGGTCAAAAGTTTTAGTGTTTTTTAAAATTATTGAAAATCGGAGTGTATCACCACATGACTGATGGTCGATACATTTATCCATTAATTAAACCATTAGACCAAGGTCCAATACCTTTGCGACTATAAAAGCGTAAAACTTACGTTTGAATCCAATATAAGTTGGCGTTTGGTTTAAGTATTAAATTTCTATTTATATGAACAGTTGAAATGAAAACGAATTATCTAAATGGCTCTAGCAAGAATAACAAATAGTTTTTTGGATTATTTGCAATCATACCGCACAGACCAAATTATATTTTTGTATAAATTAGGGAGATCACCATGAAACCAGTTCTGGCTAGGACTTTTCGCAGTGCTTTTCTGGCCCTGTTGCTAGTTTATTTCCAGCCCGTTGACTTGACCGCTGCCGAAACGATGATGACCATCGGTTCGGGGAATATTACCGGTGTCTATTATGGTACGTCCAGTGCCGTGGCCAAAATGCACAATAAAAAGCGTAAGAATTACGGCGTCTGGTTGGCCAGTCAATCCACTGCGGGGTCTCTGGAGAACATCAATGGTGTGCTGCAAAATAATTTTGATTTTGGCATTGCTCAGTCAAGCGCCATGTCGCAGGCTTGGAATGGTCATGAAATCTGGGGAAATGTTCCAAAGAGTGACCTGCGGGCTGTTCTTGGCTTGCACACTGAAGCTGTCACCCTGATTGCCGCTGCAGATGCTGGGATCATGTCGCTCAAAGACCTCAAAGGGAAACGCGTGAACATCGGTGCACCGGGGTCAAGTGATCATCAAACCTCCAACACCATTTTAAAGATGCTGGGTCTCAACATAGAAGAAGACATGACAGTGTCTAGATTTCCGACCTACGAAGCTTCTGAAAAGATCCAGACAGGCGATATCGATGCCTATTTCTACACTGTCGGCCATCCTAATCTTTCGGTCATTGAAGCATCTGCTGGAGAACGTAAGATGCATATTGTCCCTTTCGACCAGGAAATTATTAATAATCTCAAATCAGTCGCAGACTACTTGTCTGAAACTGAGATTGGTATCAAATACTATGAGAACTTGATGAATGAGGAACCCGTATCGACCATCGGTATTAAGGCGATCCTCTTCACCCACGTCGGCACTAATGACGAAGTGGTCTACCGAATAGTCAAGCAGGTAGTGGAGAATATTGATTTGTTCCGACGTCAGCACCCAGCGTTTTCAAAGCTGGCCGCCGAGAAGATGTCTCAGGATACCATCGTGCCGTTGCATCCTGGTGCGGAGCGTTATTTCAAAGAAGCAGGAATTATTCAATGAACCATCTAAAGTGTTCATCTTTAAGTGCAGGAGGCAATAATGCGTAAATTACTTCTACTGATTTTGTCCTGCTTCGTCACTGGCCTGTTGGCTGGCCCGATTACCGCGAATAAAGCCTACTTCTATCCGTACATCAATCCCTTTGAGGCGACGGTCATGGAAGTGCCGGCAATTTACCAAGCCCAACTACCGAAGGAAGTCCCAACCAAGACTTTCCAAATTAAGCCCTTCCCAGACCGACAAACACCAGACGTCTTTTGGTATGACAAAGGTTTGACCTTTTCACTGGTCTATCAAAAAAAAGAAGCACCCTTGGTGTTCATTATCGCTGGTACCGGAGCGCGCTATAATTCACCGAAGATGATCAATATGCAAAAGGCACTTTATCAGACCGGCTATCATGTCATCTCCATCACTTCACCGACACACATGAACTTTGTTATCAATGCCTCGAACTCCATGGTTCCAGGCCACTTGGTTGAAGACGCCAAAGATATTTATCGCGTCATGGAGCTGGCTCTTGAGAAAGTTCAGGGAAAGATCAAAGTCACTGATTTTTACCTCACCGGCTACAGCTTGGGTGGCATACAATCGGCCTTCGTTTCAAAACTCGACGAACAAGAAAAACGCTTTAACTTTAAAAGAGTGTTGATGATCAACCCACCGGCTAACCTTTATAACTCGGTATCAATCCTTGATCAATTAATGGCTGACAACATTCCTGGCGGGATCGATAACTTTGACAAGTGGTACGCAAACCTACTTGAAGGGCTTTCCGATATTTATGAGGAAATGGGCTATTTCGATTTAAGCGGTGATTATATTTACAAAGCTTATAAACGCTTTCCACCCCGCGAAGATTTCTTAAGAGCACTGGTGGGGCTCTCCTTCACCATCAGTTCGACTGACATGATGTTCACCTCTGACCGGATGCGCGGTGGTGGCTATATCTCACCGAAAAATGTACGCATGAACAATTCGACTTCCCTTGCATCATACCTGGCAGTCGGTAACCGAACTGGTTTTGTGAATTATTTTCACGAGTATTTTTATCCCTACTTCCAGGCAAAAGACCCAGAGTTAACCGAAGCGGGAATGATCGCTGACCTGAGCCTGAAGAAAATCGAAGGGTACTTAAAAAGCAGCGATAAAATCGGCCTGCTACACAATGAAGACGATATTATTATGGCCCCCGGTGAAGTTGATTACCTGCAGGGCATATTCGGTGATCGGGCGAAGATTTATCCCACTGGAGGACATTGTGGGAACATGAATCATCCTGATGTGGTTCGCTTTATTGTTGATTTTTTTGCCGAGCAAGAGGGTTAATCATGACTGCATTTACTCGTACAAAATCACTATTACTGGTTGCCCTGATCGGACAACTATTGCTTAGTGGCTGTTCAACGGCTCCCAAGCGAACCGTCGACACCGAGCCACCAACGCGGACCTATGAAGAGGTCGTCAATATAGACAAGCCCGCTATCGAGATCAACGATCCGATCGAAGGCTTTAATCGTGGGGTTTATCGCTTTAATTACTACTTCGACAAGTTCCTATTTCTGCCGGTTGTTAAAACCTACGAATTCATCATGCCGGACTATGTAGAGAAACGGGTTTCAAACTTCATCGACAATATTTTTGAGATCAATAACCTCACCAACAACCTGCTGCAGTTGAAATTCAAACAGGCTGGGACTACAGTTGCGCGCTTTGCCATCAACACGACGGTGGGTATTGCCGGACTGTGGGATCCGGCCACCAGTATGAATCTGCATCGTCAGCCAGAAGACTTTGGTCAGACTCTGGGTCACTACGGCGTTGGCAATGGTCCCTACATCGTTCTGCCTATCATCGGCCCTTCCAATCTGC
>Ga0316207_10005159_pt1 | contig 10957 bp, 13 predicted proteins | sample 6weekpyrite_MG_FD_204943 | JGI IMG/M metagenome (GOLD analysis project Ga0316207, IMG submission 204943) | Microbial mat bacterial communities from mineral coupon in-situ incubated in ocean water Damariscotta River, Maine, United States -... | ecosystem: Environmental > Aquatic > Marine >...
GGTGTGCGGTTCCTTGCCGAAAAAGTCCTTCACGGCTTCGCGCACCTTGGGCATGCGGGTCATGCCGCCGACGAGAACGACCTCGTCGATCTCCTTCGCCGTCACGCCGGCGTCGGCAAGGGCCTTCTTCATCGGCTCCTTGGTGCGGGCGATCAGGTGCTCGACCATCTTTTCAAGGTCGGTGCGGCTGATCGTCTTGACGAGGTGCTTGGGGCCATTCTGATCGGCCGTGATGAACGGCAGGTTCACTTCGGTGCTCTGCGCGCTCGACAGCTCGATCTTGGCCTTTTCGGCGGCTTCCTTCAGACGCTGAAGCGCCAGCTTGTCGCCGCGAAGGTCGATGCCCTCGTCCTTCTTGAAGGCGTCGGCAAGGAACTCGACAACCGCGGTGTCGAAATCTTCACCGCCGAGGAAAGTGTCGCCGTTGGTCGACTTCACTTCGAACACGCCGTCGCCGATTTCGAGGATCGACACGTCGAACGTGCCGCCGCCAAGGTCATATACGGCGATGGTCTTGCCGTCTTCCTTGTCGAGGCCATAGGCCAGAGCAGCCGCCGTCGGCTCGTTGATGATGCGCAGCACTTCAAGACCTGCGATCTGGCCGGCGTCCTTGGTCGCCTGGCGCTGAGCGTCGTTGAAGTATGCGGGCACGGTGATGACCGCTTGCGAAACGGTTTCGCCAAGATAGCTCTCGGCGGTTTCCTTCATCTTCTGAAGGATGAAGGCGCTGATCTGCGAGGGCGAATAATCTTCGCCGCCGGCCTTGACCCAAGCGTCACCGTTCTTGCCCTTGACGATGTCATAGGGGACCAGCTCCATGTCCTTCTTGGTCATGGGGTCGTCGAAGCGGCGGCCGATAAGGCGCTTGATCGCGAAAAGCGTATTGTCCGGATTGGTCACGGCCTGGCGCTTTGCCGGCTGTCCGATCAGACGTTCGCTGTCCTTGGTGAAGGCGACGATCGACGGAGTGGTCCGCGCGCCTTCGGAATTTTCGATAACCTTCGGCTTGTCGCCGTCCATAACTGCGACGCAGCTGTTCGTCGTGCCGAGGTCGATGCCGATTACTTTAGCCATCTTGGTACTTTCCCATCCTACGTTTGACACCGTGCCTGTCGGGGCCCCCCAAGCGGGCAGGCCCGCCACACGGCTCTTGACTTGCCTCGGCGATATAGGGGCGCTTTTAGGTGGAACAAGACCTTCAGGTTCCCTATTTGGTCACAGTCCACAATCCGCTTCGGAGCTATTGGAATGCAGATGAAAAACGCCGCCGCCCTCCTTGGGGTCATCGCACTCCCCCTGTCGCTGGCCGCATGCGGTTCCGATGCGCCGGAACCTGCGCCGACAGAAGCGGTGGACGTATCGGTTGCCGCCGACGCGCCCGAGGGCGTTTCGCTTACGCAGGCGCAAGTTCGCCTTCCCGCAGCCAGTGGCCGCCCCGGCGTGGCCTATTTCACCATCGCTTCGGAAGAACCGCGCACGATCGTCGGCGTTTCGGTCATGGGCGCAGGGCGCACCGAAATGCACGAAACGAACATGGCCGACGGAGCAATGACGATGGCCCAAGTCGAAGAGGTTCAGGTTCAGCCCGGCATGGAACTGGGCTTTCAGCCCGGCGGCTATCACGTCATGCTGTTCGATGTGGATGCCACGCTTGAAGCAGGGGGCGCGACCGACCTCACCATAACCTTCGCCAATGGCGACAAGGCATCGATCCAGGCAAGTGTAAGCGGCCCCGGAGGCATGAACGGCGCAGGCGATATGGCGGGGATGGACCACTGAGCCACGCCGCCCCTGCTTGCCCCGCCGGCGGCATGCGCGGCCTGACCGATGGCGAAAAATCGCTCGTCCGCTCTGTCTTCGGGGCGGCGATAGATGTTGAACCGGTGACGATCCGGCGGAAGCGTTGGTTTCCTTTTCAGCCCGCCAATGTCGCGATGGCGCCAATGGGGCATATCCATTTTCCGTCCGAGCATATCTCATATGCGGACGATTTCGCGTCCGCTCCGCTGACAGCGCAAGGGCTGTTCATACATGAGATGACTCACGTCTGGCAGGCGCAGGAGCGAGGCCGGTTCTGGTTACCGCTGATGCGTCATCCGTTCTGCCGATACGATTATGCCATCCGTCCGGGCCAACCACTCCACAAATACGGGATCGAGCAGCAGGCCGAGATCGTGCGTCATGCTTTCCTCCTGCGCATGGGATATGCCCTGCGCGGGGCGCCTCCGGCAGCCCAGCTCGAAACCATTCTCCCTTTCACCCCGACATGAAAAAGGGCGCGCAGGCTTTAACCCGCGCGCCCAATCTGTTCCCGTCCACCGAACCAATCAGTACCGCGGATCAACCGGATAACCGGCCGTGCCGTAGCAATCGTCGTCGAGACGGCCATCACGGTCGTATCCGTCGCAGCCATCGTTCTTGTCCATGAAGTAACCGCCGGCCGCGCCCGCAGCGGCGCCGACTGCGGCTGTCGTACCGACATCGGCACCCGTTACCGCGCCCACGGCGGCACCGGCAGCAGCGCCGACCGCGGCGCCTTCGACGGCGTAATTGTCTGCGCAGGCACCAGCGGCAAGGGTGGCGGCGGCAATTGCGGGGTATGCAAGTTTCCTGAAGGTCATCGTCACGTCTCCTATAATCCCCCGTTCAGAAGACTTACGGAGACGTTCCGACGAAGTTCCTAGATTTTCTAGCCTTTTTGTATCAGCCCGGTTTCTTCGCAACGCCGACCATGGCGGGGCGCAGCAAGCGATCCTTGATCATGTAGCCGGCCTGCATTTCCTGAATGACGGTGCCGGGCTCGGCATCGTCACTGGGAATTTCGACCATCGCCTGGTGCTGGTTCGGATCAAGCGGAAGCCCCTTGGCAGCGATACGGGTGATGCCGTGCTGCCCGAACACTTTCTCGATCTCGCGTCCGGTCGCCTCGATCCCGGCGACAAGACCCTTCATCTTTTCATCCTCGCGCAGTTCGGCGGGGATCGCCTCCAGCGCGCGGGAAAGATTGTCGGACACCGAAAGAATGTCACGGGCAAAGCCGGTCGCGGCATAGGCGCGCGCGTCGGCCACGTCCTTTTCCATGCGCCGACGCACGTTCTGCGTCTCGGCGCGGGCGTAAAGCACTTGCTGCTTGGCCTCGGCGAGCTCTTCTTCAAGAGCAGCCAGGCGCTCTTCGCCCGTGTCCTTTTCGGCGGCATCCTTGCCGTCGATCATGTCCTCGGGCACGCCCTTCAATTCCTTTTCGACCGCTTCGTCGCGGGTCTGTTCGTCGCTCATCGCGCTACTGGTTCCTGTCAGGTTTTGCCGGTGATACGCCCGAGGCTTCGCCCCAGGCTCCTTGCTGTGAAATCCACCATGGGGACGAGACGCGCGTAATTCAACCGCGTCGGCCCGATTACACCCACCACGCCGATGACCCGACCCTCGCGGTCGCGATAGGGCGAAGCGATCACCGAAGAGCCGGAAAGCGAGAAGAGCTTGTTCTCCGAACCGATGAAAATCCGCGCACTTTCGGCATCTCGGGCCGTGGCCAGAAGTTCTGCCACCTGTTCGGAACGTTCGATGTCATCGATGAGCGAGCGAACCCGTTCAAGATCCTCAATCGCCGCATCGTCCAGAAGATTTGCCTGTCCGCGCACGATGAGAACCGGGCGGCGGGCGGCATCCTCGCTCCACACGGCAAGGCCTCGTTCCACCAGATCGCGAGCGGCAAAGTCGAGCGAGGCACGCTCGTCCTTCAACTCCCGCCTTACCGCGGCAACCGCCTCTGCCAATGTCCGGCCCCGAAGATGCGACGAAATATAATTGCCCGCCTGTTCCAGCGCCGATGCATCGGCGGCGGCTGGCAAATCGAGAACCCGGTTCTCGATCCCGCCATCCTCACCGACCAGAACGGCAAGTGCCCTGCCCTGCCCCAGCGGGACGAGGCTCATCTGCTGAAGCCGGGGCTGGCTTGCCGGAACCATGACAACCCCGGCGCATGCCGAAAGGCTGGACAGCATCGCCGATGTCTTGGTCAGCGCATCTTCGATCGGGCCGGGGCGCGCCAGTTGCCGTTCGATCGCAAGTCGTTCCGCCTGGCTCGGCTCTGCCACTTGCATCATGCCGTCGACGAAAAGCCGAAGCCCGCTTTCGGTTGGCATCCGCCCCGCGCTCGTGTGCGGGGCGGCCAGCAGGCCCAGCCGTTCAAGATCGGCCAGTACCGAACGAATCGATGCGGGCGAAAGATTGATCCCCTCTGCCGTAGCCAGCGCCTTTGACCCGACTGGCTGGCCGGAATCGAGATAGTCTTCCACGACGCGCCGGAAAATGTCGCGCGCACGCTCGTTCATTTCGCTGAGAGGCAGGCTTGGCATACAGCTTATTTAAGGCATCCCCTTGCGGCCTCAAGCCCGCCTGTCCTAACGCGGCGCGCATATTTGAGGACAATCTAAGGAAACACGAGTTATGCGCCCATCCGGCCGCGCCGCAGACGAGATGCGGGCGATTACCATCGAGACCGGCTTTACCAAGCATGCCGAAGGCTCTTGCCTGATCAGTTTTGGCGAGACCCGCGTGCTTTGCACCGCCAGTGTCGAGGAACGCCTGCCGCCGTGGCTTCGCGGCAAGGGCGAAGGCTGGGTCACCGGCGAATATTCGATGCTGCCCCGCGCAACCCATACCCGCGGCAGCCGCGAGGCCGCCAAGGGCAAGCAGTCAGGCCGTACACAAGAAATTCAGCGGCTTATCGGACGCAGCTTGCGCGCCGTGACCGATCTCAAAAAGCTGGGCGAGCGTCAGATCACGCTCGACTGCGACGTGTTGCAGGCCGATGGCGGCACGCGAACGGCATCGATCTCCGGTGCATGGGTTGCGCTGCGCCTTGCGGTTCAGGGGCTGCTGGATAGCGGGGCGATCAAGGAAGATCCGCTGACACAGAAGATCGCCGCAATCTCGTGCGGCATCTTTGAAGGAACGCCGGTTCTCGACCTTGATTACGATGAGGATTCGAACGCCGACGCCGATGCCAACTTCGTCCTGATCGAAGGCGGCCAGATTGCCGAAGTGCAGGCAACTGCAGAGGGTGCGACGTATGACGAGGAAGGTCTTTTGCGCCTTCTGCGTCTGGCCCGCACCGGCTGCGATTCGATCTACAAGGCGCAGGACGCAGCGGTACGATGAACGACACGCCCCGTCTTGGTTCCGGCAAGCTGGTCATCGCCACGCACAACGCGGGCAAGCTGAAGGAAATTTCGGCCCTGCTCGCGCCGCATGGCGTCGATTGCATCAGCGCAGGATCGCTTGGCCTGCCTGAGCCTGCCGAGACGGGGACGACCTTTATCGAAAACGCGCTGATAAAGGCGCGCGCATCGGCCAAGGCGTCGCAGATCGTCAGCCTGGCCGACGATTCGGGCCTTTCCGTTGCCGCGCTTGACGGGCGTCCCGGGGTCTACACCGCCGATTGGGCCGAACGTCAGTGGTTCGAAGGACCGGCGGGGCGCGATTGGTACATGGCAATGGGCAAGGTAGAGGGGCTCTTGGCCGAAAAAGGTCCGGATGCGCCCCGCAATGCGTGGTTCTCGTGCGTTCTGGCGATAGCATGGCCCGACGGGCGCGAGGCGGTCTACGAAGGCCGGGTGGATGGCGCGCTCACCTGGCCGCCGCGCGGAGATATGGGTTTCGGATATGATCCTGTCTTCGTACCACAAGGGCGCGAGCAAACTTTTGCCGAGCTTCAGCCCGAGGAAAAGCACGCGATGAGCCACCGCGCCGACGCGTTCAGAAAACTTTTCGCCGAGCAATTCGGCGTCTGATCACCAAACAGGCGGCCCGCCCCTAGAAAACCGGCCTGCTCCCTAAAAAACCGGTTTGCCGTAAACATTGCCTTCGGGCCAGTATCGGCACACCAGCCAGTCATTGCCGCCCCCGGGCGCAACTGCGCAGCCCACTTCCTCGGTCTCAGCCCAGACCATCTGGGTGTAATGGGCGACATCGCGCCATTGCCCGGTACGGCTGACTTGCGGAAAATTGCCTTGTTTGAAGTGGCGCTTTTCCGCGACCATTCCTTCCATCATTTCTTCGGCCGAATAGAAGCCAGCACGGCCGGCCCATAGATTCTCGCCCGCTCCGCCGCGTTCGGCACGGCTGGCGTGGGCAAGCTGATTCCCGCGGGACAGTTTTCGGGCATAGGCCTGCGCCTGCGCGGCGAGTGTGGGGCTCCACCGCAATTCCGCAACGCCGACGCGGCGCCGTTCGTCATTATGGACGCCAAGCAGCCGCTGGGCAAAACTGCCCTCGCCCACGCGCTCCACCCAGCCTCGTTCCTGCGAGAAAGCGGCGGATGTCAGGCCGACCGATGTCAGTGCTGCGATAACGCCGGTTATGCCGAGCGCCCAGAATCTTGTTGGTCCCATGGCGCAGCATCTTGACTAATGGGGGTTAACAGGCGCTGAAATAAGGCATGGCGCTCGCGCTTTATATCCATTGGCCCTTCTGCCTGCAGAAATGCCCCTATTGCGACTTCAACAGCCATGTTCGCGATGGGGTAGATACAGACGCGTGGCAGCGCGCCCTGCTTGATGACATGGCACACGAAGCCCGGATGACGGGGCGGCGCGAGCTTGGCTCGATCTTCTTTGGCGGGGGCACGCCTTCTCTCATGCCACCTTCGCTGGTGGAGTCGCTTATTCACCGGGCCTCGCAGCTTTGGAACTTTGCCGACGATATCGAGATTACGCTGGAGGCAAATCCGTCCAGCGTGGAAAGCGCCCGGTTTGCGGATCTGGCCGTAGCCGGGGTTAACCGGACTTCACTCGGCGTACAAAGTTTCAACAACAATGCTCTGAAATTCCTTGGAAGATTGCACGATTCCGATGAAGCAGTGCAAGCGTTGGGTATCGCGCAAAAGCATTTCGACCGGGTCAGTTTCGACCTCATCTACTCTCGCCCCGAACAGACCCGCGCACAGTGGCAATCGGAACTGGGGACCGCGCTTGCCTTTGGCACAGGCCACCTCTCGCTCTACCAATTGACGATCGAGCCGGGCACCCGCTTTGCCACCGACCTTCGCAAGGGCGCGTTCGCCATGCCCGATGAAGAGGTGTCGAGCGAGCTGTTCGAATATACCCGCTTTCGCATGAAATCCGCCGGCCTTCCCGCTTACGAGACGAGCAATCATGCACGGCCCGGTGAGGAAAGCCGGCACAATCTCGTATATTGGCGATACGAGGATTACGTCGGCATCGGTCCGGGCGCACATGGCCGCCGCAACCAGCACGCGACGATGCGGCACCGCAAGCCCGAGAACTACCTTGCCGCGCATCTTAGGCAGGGCCACGGACTCTCCGAAGAGCGCAAGCTTTCTGCACGCGAACAAGCGGCAGAGGCCTTGATGATGGGCCTGCGCCTGACAGAGGGCGTGGATCCGGCCGCACTCGCCGCGCGCTTCGGGCTGGAGCAGGACAACATGCTGGACAGCGCGCGAACGCGGCTTGTCGAACAGCTTGGCTTTATAGCGACCGACAGTGATCGACTTCGCGTGACCGGGCGGGGCATGGTCGTGCTGGACAGCCTGATCGCGGAAATCCTAAGTCCCGATCTCATGGATGCTCCGTGAGCGCGAGGCCCGATTACGACTTTCGCATCGAGAAGATTGTCGGTGCATGGCACGATCACCTGACCCACAACTTGCGCCGGTCCGATCATACCGTCCGTGCATATACCGCGACGGCAGAACGGTTGTTACGCTTTGAAGATGTGGAGCCGGAGTGGGACACGCTGGCCAAGGCGGAGCAAGGCCTCTTGCGCCGCTACCTTGCCTCGCGCCGTGCCGAAGGGCTGGCCAACACGTCGGCCGCGCGGGAGCTTTCGGCAATCAAGTCATTCCTTAAGTTTACACGAGAGAAGTCTGGAAAAAATGGACAAATGGCTCCGCGCATGCGCGGGCCGCGTGTCAAGAAAGGCATCCCGCGTGCCGTTACCCCGGACGAAGTCGTCAACCTTACCGAAATGGTAGACGAAAGTGCGAGCGAGGCATGGATCGGGGCGCGCGACAGGGCGGTTCTGCTCCTCCTGTATGGCTCGGGGCTGCGGATTGCAGAGGCACTCTCTCTCAACGCAAACGCATTACCGCTCGGCGATACGATTGTGGTCACCGGCAAGGGAGGAAAGCAGCGGACGGTTCCGATCCTGCCGTTGGTCAGAGAAGCAGTGGATGCCTATGCCGCGGCGACGCCTTTTACCCTGAACCCCAGGCAAGCGTTGTTTCGGGGCGCACGCGGCGGCAGGCTTTCCCAAGGGGTTGTGCAACGCGCCGTCGCGCAGGCGCGCCAAGCGCTGGGTCTTCCGCCCAGCGCGACACCGCATGCCTTGCGCCATTCCTTTGCCACCCATCTTCTTTCGGCAGGCGCGGATTTGCGAAGCCTTCAGGAACTGCTTGGCCACGCCAGCCTTGGCTCGACGCAGATCTATACGAAAGTCGACGCAGCGACCCTGCTTGACGTCTACCGAAATGCGCACCCCCGCGAAGAGGGGTGACTATTCGGCGGGTTCCTGCGTCCCGCCTTTCGGTTTCCACGTCACAACCCGGTAAACGTACCAGATCGCGCCCAGTGCGATGAGACCGAGCACGACATAGCCCAGCACGTCTTCGAACCCGTTGAACCACGATGCCAACAGCGTCGCACTGCCGATCAATGCGGCATTCCACACCGCCGAACCGAAGAACGTAAAAATCAGAAACCGCCACGTTCCCATGCAGGCCAGCCCGGCAGGGAGCGAGATAATCGTGCGCATCAGCGGCGAAAATCGCAGGAAGAAAACGACCCACTGGCCATGGCGCCGAAAAAAACGTGAACTTTTTTCAACGTCGTCCCATTCGATCGTGAGCCAGCGGCCATTACGCTCCACAAAAGGCTGCAATCGCTTGTAACCAAGGTGCTTGCCCAGAACGAACCACGCGTAATTGCCGACCGTCGCGCCCAGCGTCCCCCAGATGAGCACGGGCCAGAAAGACAACCGGCCAGCATGCACACCAACCCCGGCGACGCCCATGATGACTTCGCTGGGAATTGGCGGGAAGATATTTTCCAGCGCCATGAGAAAGGCGATACCGAGATAGCCGCCGCCCTCGATCAGCTGGATAATGAAATCGTTCATGGTCACTCCAACGGGCGAAAGCGCGGAAAGCTCCGCCGCCTGCCTCGCCTTTTACCCCGCCTGCCGCGCGCCAGCGCGCTTTTCGATCGCGTTCCAGATCATGGCGGAAGTGTCGGTGCCATTGAACTTGTCGATCGCGACGATGCCGGTCGGGCTGGTGACGTTTATCTCGGTAAGCCATTTGCCCCCGATCACGTCGATCCCCACAAAGACAAGTCCCAGTTCCCTGAGCTGCGGGCCCATGGCCGCGCAAATTTCCTTTTCCGTTTCGGTCAGGTCCGCAGCTTCGGCATAACCGCCCTGCGCAAGATTCGAACGGAATTCACCCTCACCCGGCTTACGGTTGATCGCGCCCGCGACCTCTCCGTCGACCAGAACGATGCGCTTGTCGCCAAGGGCCACTTCGGGAAGGAAAGGTTGAACCATGAAAGGTTCGGGCCACGTCTGGAGAAACATTTCCACCAGTGCGGAAAGATTCGCCGCGTCTTCCCCGATGCGAAAGACCGCCTTGCCGCCATTGCCGTGAAGGGGTTTGATGACCACGCCGCCGTGTTCGTCCATGAACTCTCGAACATCCTCGATCCGGCGGGTGATAAGGGTTGGTGGCATGAAACGCGCGAAATCGAGGACATAGACCTTTTCCGGCGCATCGCGAACCGAAGCCGGATCGTTAACAACCAGCGTTTCGCCCTTGATCCGCTCAAGCAGCCAAGTGCCCGTCAGGTATCCAATGTCAAAGGGCGGATCCTGCCGCATGAGGACGACGTCTATATCGCTGCCAAGATCGATCTTGCGGTGATCGCCCATCGTGAAATGGTCGCCCGCCTGTTGCTGAACCGTAACCGGAGCGGCCCATGCGGTGACGCGCCCACCGCCCTGTCCATCCGAATTCCATGCCAACGTGCCAACGTCATAATGGAAAAGCGCGTGCCCGCGCGCCTGTGCGGAAAGCATCAGGGCAAAGCTGGAATCGCCGGCGATGTTAATCGAATCCATCGGATCCATCTGTACGGCGACACGCAAGGGGCTGGTCACGGGCTGCTTCCTCGAAAATAATTGGGCGACGGGGCTAGAACTGCCCCGCATTGGCCAGATGGCGTGGGACATGCCCCGGCGCAAGGAGCAGAACGTCTACCCGCATGTCATCGCCATCGCCCATGTAGTCGGGCGCCGCCACCTCGGCCGCGGCACATACACGGGAAAGGCGGCGCGCGTCGATGGCAGTATCGAGATCCGCGGCGCGGGCGCGCCATTTCACCTCGACGAAAATGACCATGCTGCCGCGCCGGGCGACCAGATCTATTTCACCCGCCGGATTGCGAACCCGTTCAGCTAGGATCCGCCAGCCCGCCGAACGCAGGTACATCGCCGCTTCCGCTTCGCCCTTGCGTCCCTGCCGCTCTGCCCGGACGCGCTCCCGGGCGGGCCTTGCGCCTTTCATTTCAACTCCATGGCGCGGGCGTAAAGCATCTTGCGGTCTAGGCCGTGCGCCCTGGCGAGGCGGGTTGCAGCCTGCGACGGCTTATGATCGGCCAGCTCTGCGCGAAGCAGGGCGTCGATATCCAGATCTTCCGCACTGGCTTCGCCCGGCGGCCCGATCATCAGGACAATCTCTCCCTTGGGCGGATGCGCTTCGTAATGCGCGATCAATTCGTCTGCGCCCCCCGTCCGACATTCCTCGAACTTCTTGGTCAATTCGCGCGCGACAGATACTTCGCGGCCGGGCAGGATATCACCAATCGCTGCAAGCGCGCTGGTCAGGCGGGGCGAGGTTTCATAGAATACCAGCGTTGCGCGAACGGCGCCCAGCTCCGACAGGACA
>Ga0316207_10005160_pt1 | contig 10955 bp, 8 predicted proteins | sample 6weekpyrite_MG_FD_204943 | JGI IMG/M metagenome (GOLD analysis project Ga0316207, IMG submission 204943) | Microbial mat bacterial communities from mineral coupon in-situ incubated in ocean water Damariscotta River, Maine, United States -... | ecosystem: Environmental > Aquatic > Marine >...
CCTTTATTCTCATCTCCACTATCTCTTGAGAAAAAAGTGTGGTTAAAGAGAGAGTGGAGATGAGAATAAAGGCCTTCATAGGTATGCCCTTTTTGCTATGGAATAGGACATTCAATATTTGGAACAAAGAGTGTGCCCAAGACATGCTCATCATGTAAAAGAAATGATGTGGCTGAACTTAGATCATAACCATTACACAAGAACATTCTTTTCCCCTTTTTCATTAGGTAATCGGCTGCTTTAAGTTTAGTAACAATGCCACCTGTAGCAAAAGGATCGTTTGGTGTCGATGCGTCTGAAAGAGATTGCTCGGATATCTCACTAACTATCTTCTTAATTTTAGCGTCAGAGTTTTCTTTTGGATTCTTATCATAATATCCATCTATATCACTGAGTATAACAAGCAAATCAGCTTCTGTCGCATAAGCAACGTTAGCCGAAAGTTGATCATTGTCTCCAAAAAGCTGTTCGGGCGTAGAAGAGATGTCATTTTCATTGATAATGGGAAGGATGTCATGTGTAAGGTGCGCATTTATGATGTCTTGAAACATTCTTGTACGTTTTCGTGAGTCAAAATCATCTTCGGTTAGAAGTATCTGTGCGGTATCTATCTCATATATATCAAACTTTTTTTTGTAGCTTGTCATCAAGATAGGCTGACCGGCTGCAGCAAGTGCCTTTCTTCCGATCTGTTTTCTTTTATCAAGTTTTAAAGCCGCATAACCTGCTGCAACAGCACCTGAGGTAACGAGAATAACTTTATATTTACTTCTTAGGTTTGCTATGAGTGTGACAAGGTTTAACATGCGTTCTTTGGCAATTTGATTTTTCTCAGTTAATACGGCACTACCGACTTTTATTACTATTCTTTGCATTTTTGTCCTTGTTATTTGTAACTAGTTTAATTTTTTTTGTATCTCTTTAAAATTATCTGCTTGTTCTGAATTCTGTTTTTCAAGCTTGCTAAAGAGAATTATAGCCAACCATGCAAATAGAAATCCGGGAAGAAGCTCGTAGAGGTCGAAAATCCAACCTTCAAGCTGTTTCCATATAATAACAGTGAGACTTCCTGTTATCATTCCGGCTATAGCTCCACGTTTTGTTATATTTGGATTGTAGAGAGAGAGGATAATTAAAGGTCCAAAGGCAGCGCCAAATCCTGCCCAGGCGTATGAAACAAGCTTCAGCACACTAGAATCTTTTTCCATTGATAAGCTTAGGGCAATTAAGGCGATTATGATAACGGTAGCTCTACCTATCCATACGAGTTCCTTATCACTGGCATCTTTACGAAAAAATGCTTGATATATATCACGTGTGAGTACAGAGGATGAGACAAGTAGCTGCGAATCGATTGTACTCATGATAGCAGCCAAAATAGCAGCAAGTAAAAATCCCGCTATCCAAGGGTTAAAAAGAAGTTGAGAGAGGGTAATAAAGATCTTTTCACTGTCTTGCAGGTCAACACCCTGTGAAAGTACATAAGCGTAACCGAAGAAGCCAACACTTAAAGAGCCCACGACGGAAAGTATCATCCAACTCATTCCTATGTTCTTTGCTTTAGGAATATCAGCTGCATTTTTTATTGACATAAAACGAACAAGAATATGGGGTTGGCCAAAATAACCAAGCCCCCAGGCCATTAGCGAGATGATACTAATAAGCGAAGCACCATTGAAGATATCTAAATGCTTGGGGTTGGCAGTAGAGATAAGTTCAATTCCCTTGCTTAAGCCTCCAATCTCATAAAGTACGACAAAAGGTGTGATGAGTAGGGCAAAGAGCATTAATATACCCTGGATAAAGTCTGTCCATGAAACAGCATTATAACCGCCTAGAAAAGTGTAAGAGACAATAACAAAGCTACCTACGAACAGAGCATTCATATAGCCTAAGCCAAAGGTAGCTTCAAAAAGCTTAGCCCCTCCGACAAGACCTGAAGAGGTATAAAGTGTATAAAAAAGTAAGATGACTATGGCAGTGACGACACGAAGTAGGTTTGTCTTGTCATCAAAGCGGTTTGAAAAGTAATCAGGAATAGTAATGGCATCACTTAAATGATGCGTATAGACACGAAGGGGCTTAGCCACATAATACCAATTCAGATAAGCACCGACTATTAACCCAACAGCGATCCATGCTCCGACTATGCCATCAGAATATATCATTCCGGGCAGACCAAGAAGTAGCCAGCCGCTCATATCTGACGCACCTGCGCTCAAAGCAGTTACAGCAGGGCCTAAACCTCTACCACCAAGTACATAATCACTTAGGTCATCGGTCTTAAAATAAAAGTAACTACCAATGCCAATCATGATGAGCATATAGGCGAAAAATGAGATGATTACAGGTATATCCACGTATCTATCCTTTAAGGCCTTGCAGGCCGAGATTACCGTACCTATGAAATGAATCGGAGATACTTTGTTCTATATAATAGTGCATTAATTCTAGCCTTGGGTGTGTGATAAAAGGCTTACAGGCTATATACAGAGGATTGTCAGAGATCTTGTTGTAGATAGATTGATTTACATTTTTCGGCTGTAAAAAACGAATGCGTTCAACGGTATACATCGCGTCAATTCGTTGATCTTCACTTTCTCGGCTTATTATATCGGTATCATCTAAAAGTAGTCTTTTTTGTTGTTCAAGCCATAGCAATTCTCTATTTTGAGTAACTTGAGGCAAAGAGATGTGAATTTTTGCTCCAATCATCTTAACAGAGATTATTGTTACTAAGATATCATGAAGTTTATCACTCTCTTCTAAGCACAAGAGGACGCTTTTGACCCCACGGTAACGAAAGATGTTGTTCTCGCCGCGCAGATGAACATAATCATGCTCTTTTGAGAACTCTTTTTCTATCCAGTAGGCAAAGCCTGAAACTGTTATGAGTGAATCTTGTAACTCTTTAGAGTAAATATCTTCTTGTTTAAAGAGCTGCTTAAAATCGTTTATGTAGTCTGTTGTAGAGCTTTGAGAAGAGAGCCTTGCATCACATGACATATGCATGAATTCACTTACATAATTAAATCCACCTGCTTTTTTTCCTGCTCCAAAGGCAGACTTGTTCATACCGCCGAAGGGTTGTCGCATTACGATTGCTCCTGTAGTCACTCTATTTATATAGAGGTTTCCAGCTTGGATGTTCTCTTTCCATTTTTCCTGTTCACGTTTGTCCAGGCTTTCGAGTCCTGACGTGAGTCCATACCCGGTTGCATTGACAATGGATATGGCATGATCAAGATCATCTGCACACATGACAGATAAAACTGGGCCAAAAAGCTCATTCATATGGGTAAAGTCTCCTTCTTGTGTCCCCCAACGGATACATGGACGTAAGAAATAAGGATTGTCATTAACAAAAGAGGGTTCAATAAGCCATGATTCATGTTCTTCAAGATAATCCAGCGCTTTTTTTAATTTATTTGCCGGAAGACTTGATAGTGCTCCAATGCGATTGTGAAGATCCCAAACAGAACCTACTTTTAAAGATTCAGTTGCATCAATAAGCATCTCTTTGAATCGTTTATCTTCATAAACTTCACGTTCCAATACAAGTAAAGAGGTGGCGGAGCACTTTTGTCCTGAGTTATTAAAAGCAGAAGCGATTACGTTTTTAAGCGCTTGATCTCTATCTGCCATAGCGGTAACAATGGTGGCATTTTTTCCACCTGTTTCTGCACTAAGATGTATTTCTGGTCTTGATTTGATGATCTTGTAAACCGTCTTTTCACCTCCGGTAAAGATACAAAAGTCTATTGCTTTAGACGGGGTCAAAAACTCACTTGCCAGTTCAGCACTTGCAGGAAGAAGTTGAAGGGTGTTCTTACTAACGCCCGCATTCCAAAAGCATTGACATAAGCTGTAGGCACAGAGTACAGCAGTAGAAGCAGGCTTTAAGATGACGGTATTACCCGTAGCCAAAGCAGCAGCTATACCGCCAACCGGAATAGCAATAGGAAAGTTCCAGGGACTGATAACGAGACCCACCCCTTTAGAGTGAAGTTGGACTCCTTCTATCTTAGAAAAACTTCTCACACTGTAGGGATAAAAGTTTAGGAAATCGACGGCTTCTGAGATCTCAACATCTGTTTCAGTAAAGACCTTTCCAACTTCTGCCGCAGCAATCCCGATAAGGTCTGCTCTCGCTCGTCTAAACTCATCTGCGACCTGCATTAAAACGTGTTGACGTTGAAAGATATCTAAGTCCCGCCATCCATCGGGGTCTTGTTGCGCAATGAGTATCGCTTTTTCAATCTCATCTTGTGTGGCCTTAGTATAAGAGCCAATAATAATCTTTTCATGATATTGGGATTTATCTATAACATCGACTTTTTCACCTTCTGAGCTCTCTTCTCCTGCAACAACAGTGTGAGCATGAAAACCGCCTTTTTTAGATATGTTCTTCCATTTTCTAGCTATCTCCTGAGCCCATTCTTGATTTTGAGGAAGTATAAAGTCTGTATCACTCTCATTTTTAAAAATATAGCCTTTTGGGTCAATGTCTGTTCTTTCTATCTCATCTCTTCTATCTTGAGTTCGGTAGGGGCGTAGAGGAATATAAGGAAGAATACCCAAAGCTTCGTCATAAGACCTGAGAAGTTTTTTCCAGGCGGAGGAGTCAACACTGAGTCCGAAGCAGTGGCGCAAGAAGTTTTGTTCTGCCGTGTTTTCATCAAAACGTCTGACTAAGTAAGCAATAGCATTGGTAAAGGTCTCACGTGTTGCCGTCGGAGCATATAAGATAACATTTATATTTTCATCTTGAAGTAGATGGTAGGCCGCTTCACTCATGCCTTCTAGCATTTCTGCTGTATAGGAGCCATGAAGACCTCTCTCTTTGACAATCAAAAAGGCAAGGGCATGATCAAAAAGATTATGTGAGGCGATACCGACATGAACATAAGGAGCAAGTTCCTTGTCCAGAAGGTAGTCCATTAGTATCTTAAAGTTTGCATCCGTTTGCGCTTTGTCCAAGTAGGTGACACAAGGCCAGCCACGTAGACTTGACTCGGTCAGTTCCATCTCTTGATTAGCACCTTTGACCAAACGTATTTTTATTGGGGCACCACCATTAAGAACACGTTCTTTGGCCCAAGCGACTAACTCTTTGACACACTCTAGGGTATCGGGAAGGTAGGCTTGCAGGACAATCCCAGCATGAAGTGATTCAAACTCTTTTTGTGAGAGGACTTTTTTAAAGAGATCAATGGTTAAGGAAAGGTCCTTGTACTCTTCCATATCAAGGTTAACAAACTTATAACACTCCTTACCCTCTTTGTCCAGATAGGTACTGGACATTGCTTCGCGATAGATAGACTCCAGTGGCTGAGATATATTGTGAATACTCCATTCATGGGCAAGAGAAGAGATTTGAGAAAAGAGGGTTGATATCTTAATGGATATATAGTCAATATTAGGGTTTTTTAAAATAGAGATATAGTGTTGAACCCGTTCTTGTGCTTCTTGCTCTCCAAGAACAGTCTCTCCGATTACATTAATGTTTACACGAGTTCCTTCTGCTTTTCGCCTTTTGATATGTTGGTTTAAAACAGAGTCTTCTGCTTTGAGGACAAGGGCAGAAATATCATTTCTAAGGTAATTAATAAAAGCAGGAACAGACAAGGATGTAATGTAGATACCAAGATGGCGAAAGGTCCATATTAAGGTCTGCTCAAAGAGAGAAAAAAAGTTTGAATTTTCATATTTACTGAAGATATGCTCTATTTGGTCTGCTACGCGGTCTGTGTTGGATGCACGAAAGCTTTGATCTAAAAGTTCTATCAGAAATACCTTGTTGAGAGGGTCTTCCAACATTCGTATCATCATCTCATGAAATTTTTTTTCTTCATTTTCCCGACTCTTTTCTATCTTCTCTTGCCAGGATGTTGCAAGTGTTTTAGCCTCTTGCAAGGTTGAGTTCGAGATGTCCATAAAAAGACCTTTGTTAAAGTTAGTTTGATTTTAACAAATAAGACTTAATTTTTTCATAGAATAATAGGTATAATCAAAATATGAATGAAATAAATGAACCGTATACACTGATACAAAATATAGTTGATGCGACCGAAAGTCTTGTTATTATTATCGAAAACGATACGCCTATTTTAATGAATAAGGCCTGTTGCTCTTTTTTTGGGATAAACTCTTTTGACGAATATTCGTCAAATTTTGGAAATTTTGTCAATAATTTTGTTCCCCATCCAGCATATTTTAATATGAATAAAGTCGAAGAGGGAGAAAAGTGGACAGAGGTACTGAATGCCTTAGAAGACAAAGATAAAATTGTCAGTATGTTGAATACATCTCATGAGCCACGTGCTTTTAGTGTACACGTTGACAGTTCACATCCCTCCTATATCGTCTTAAGTTTAACAGATATCTCAGCAAACCTGATTAAGCGGATTATGACAGAAAACCATGTCAACATCGATGAAAAAAGTGGGGCCTATACGAAAGAATACTTTTTGCATACCTCAGAGATATTACAAGACGGTGCTGCTTTTAATGAAAAAGAGATTGGTCTGACGATGATCAATATTTTGAATTCCAATGAAGATGACATCAGTGTTATGGTGAATAGAATAAAGGAGAGTATCCGTCAAACGGATATGCTTGTTAAGTGGTCTTCACAAAAGCTTTTATTGGCTTACCTGGTAGAACAAGAGGATAATGCTGTGCTTTTAAGCAAGAAGTTGCAAGAAGTTATGTCAACTGAACGTTCCAAAGGCATAAACTTTAATATTTCCGTGACACTTGTAAATAAAGAAGAAAAGTTGACTACTTCTATCAAGCGTTTAAACAGTGTCTTTGAAGAAGAATCTTGTAATAAGATGCAGCTTGTATAAGGATGTAGACGCAGGGACTCCGCGACTAAAGAAAACTTTTTATTAGGTCTTATTTGAACCAGCTCTTTACTTTATCAAAAGCAGATTCAAATGTACTCTCATGTGGTTTTGATTCAATTCCAAAAGTCTCTTGAAGCTTTTCTAGAAGCTCTTTTTGTTCGCTGTTCAAAGAGTTTGGATAGGCGAGTTTTACTTGAGCGATAAGATCACCTTTCCCATGTCCATGAACATCTTCAACACCTTCGCTTCTAAAATGAAATTGTGCTTTGTCTTTTGTTCCTTGTGTCAACTCAAGATCAAGTTCACCTGTAAGTGAAGGTATCTTGATCGTTTCACCTAAGACAGCCTGTGTGAAGAAGACAGGGACTTCGATATATATGTCATTTCCATTACGAATAAAGGTGTCATCTTCCTCAACTTGGAAAGTTACATATAGGTCACCGCGTGAACCGCCTTTACCTTTGTTTCCATGTCCAGAAACACGTAGACGGTTTTCATTATCGATTCCGGCAGGTACCTTAATCGTAACGGTGTCTTTGATTTCAGTGAAGCCTTGACCTTTACAGTCACCACATTTATCAGCAACTTCACTTCCTTCACCATTACATACCGGACAGGTCTGAGAAAAGGTCATAAAACCTTGTTTCATATAGACCTGACCCTGACCTCCACATTGTGAACAGGTTTTGACCTTGCCGCCTTTTGCACCGGTACCCTTACAGGTCTTACAAGAGTCTTTATATTTGAAGTCAAGCTCTTTTTCGCAGCCAAATACAGCTTCTTTGAAACTTATACCCATATTTAGACCAAGGTCTAGAGGGTACTTTTCATCTGAACCGCGTTTTTGACGACGGCCTCCGCCTCCGCCAAAACCACCAAACATCTCTTCAAAAACTGAGCTAAGGTCATCAAAGCCGGCACCGCCGCCAAAGCCACCACGACCTCCGCCACCGCTTTGAAGACCTTCTTTACCGTAGCGGTCATAAATTGAACGCTGCTTTTCATCGCTGAGGACTTGATAGGCTTCATTACAGAGCTTGAAGTTATGTTCAGCTTCAGCATCTCCCGGGTTCTTATCGGGGTGATATTTCTTCGCCATTGTTCTGTAGGCTTTTTTTATGGTACTTTTGTCAGCACTTTTTGTAATTTCTAAAATTTCGTAATAGTTTAATTCTTCCATGATTGATTAGTATCCAAATGTTTATTTGAAGAGACTTTCTAATTGAATGAACATCTCTTCGTTCTAGTTTTGGAATTATACCAATTTAAGCGATATAATACAATTATGAAAAACATATATTATATACTCCTTACCGGACTCCTTTTTGCCGGTTGTACGCAGATGCCAAGTCCAAAGTTAAAGTCCTTATCTTATGGGGACTATCAAGAAAGTAGTTTTGACGCTATTCCTTCATGGAAAAATGAAAACTTTGAAGAAGCCTTAGCTGTTTTTATGAAAACATGCACGAAGACTTCGTCTAAAGAACTGTACAAGCGCAGCTGCGAAAATTCAAAACGATTTATCAATAAAGACGGTCACAGCGCAAAAGAGTTTTTTCAGACAAATTTTACACCCTTTGTCTCTCTGTCCACATCATCTTTGGCGACAGGCTATTTTGAGCCTAAGATAGAAGGTTCTTTAGAAAAAAAGGACGAGTTTGTTTATCCTCTTTACGGCGTTCCTTCCGATCTTCTAAAGATTGAACTTTCAAAAAGATATAAAAAACAGCTCAAACATCCTCTTCGAGGACGTTTGGTCGATGGTAGTGTAAAACCATATTTTACGCGCGAGGAGATCAATGATAATGCCCTTGCTTCGCAAGAACCTATCTGTTATGTAAAGGACAAGATTGATCTGTTCTTTTTACAGGTACAGGGTTCAGGAAGTGTCCAATTGGATGATAACTCTATATTATATGTAGGTTATGCAGATCAAAACGGTTATCCTTATGTCTCTATAGGAAAAGAGATGATTAAACAAGGACTGATTAAAAGAGAAGATGTGTCCTTACAGAGTATACGCAGATATTTGCAGGAGCATCCTGAACAGAGTGATATGATCTTAAATGCCAATCCCTCTTATGTCTTTTTTGAAAAGCGGTCTCACAGTGCAAGCGGTGCATTAGGTCTTGTTTTAGAAGCCGAGCGTTCGGTAGCTGTAGACAGGAAGAATATTCCTTTAGGGATGCCGATGTTTGTTAGTACTGATGATCCTTTAGGTGGAAAGAAATTTGAAAAAATAGTCTTTGCACATGATACAGGCGGTGCCATTAAAGGTGAGGCTAGAATTGATATCTTTTATGGTTCAGGAAAACATGCACGTCAAAAAGCAGGACATATGAAAAATAGACTGGATATGTGGCTTCTTATCCCCAACGATTATCTGACTTCAAGCAACTAAAAGGTATACTTTTTTTATGAAACGCGGATTAGAAAAATTTAATATATTAGTGGATGCATTGGAGTCTTTACCGACGATAGGTAAGAAGTCGGCAACACGTTTAGCCTATCATATGGTCATGCAGGATAACTTCACGGCGATGAAGATTGCACATGCTATAGAGAATGCCTTAGGTTGTTTACGAAAATGCGCTGAATGCGGTGGTCTATGTGAAGATGAACTCTGTGGTATCTGCTCAGATGAGGGACGTGATAAAGAACTCTTGTGTGTGGTGGAAAACGCTAAGGATATTTTGACATTGGAAGAGGGTGGAATTTTTGAGGGACGTTATTTTGTTCTGGAAAATCTTGACCATTTTGATTCGTCTCATCTGGTAGATATGGTCAACTCGGGTGTTAAAGAGATCGTTTTTGCATTAACGCCTTCTATTGCAAATGATGCAGTAATGCTCTTTATAGAAGATAAGCTGAGTCTGTGTGAGGTGAACTTCACGCGAATTGCACAGGGTGTTCCAACGGGAGTGAGCTTAGAAAATATAGATTTACTTTCCTTAAGCCGTGCAATAGAAGACAGGGTTAGAGTATGACGGGAAGTATCTTATGTTAATTCGCTATAAACTTCTCATTTTTTTATTTGGGCAACATCTCTTTTTTATTTTAATGGCTTTTCTGTTTTCGGAATCTGTTTTGGAGAGTAAGAAGTTAGTGAGTTATCTCTTCTTTCTTGCAGGGATCTTCGGTGTTATGAGTCTTCTTGTCTCATTTTATTTAATGAAAAAAGAGATTGTTAAGCCTTTAAACCGTCTTGTTAAGCATATTGTCAAGATACGTGAAGACGGGACCTATATACACAGTGATTTAGAAGAGAGGCAAGATGAAATAGGTACGATGGCAAAAGAGTTTAACTGTCTCTTGGAAAAGCTTCATGAAAAGAATGCTGAACTTACTCTTATGGCACGTATCGATTCTTTAACGGGTCTTTCTAATCGAATGGATCTTGAAGCACGGTTTGAAAAAGAGCGAGCATTTTCATGCAGAGAGGAGAAAGAACTCTCTATTTTGATGTTGGATATTGACTATTTTAAAAAATATAATGATACTTATGGTCATGTGATGGGGGACGAAGTCCTTATTGCAGTGGCAGATGCGATACAGAGTTTTGGTCTACGCCCTCATGACTATATTGCACGTTACGGCGGGGAAGAGTTTATCGTTCTTTTGCCTGAAACTTTTATCTCCGGTGCTGTTGTTGTGGCCAAACGTATAATAAAAAATGTAGAAAAGTTAGGTATCGAACATGAATCAACACCTCTTGAAAAGAAGATCATAAGTGTAAGTATCGGATGTGTAAGTACGATCGCACGAAAAGAAGATACACAGGAATACCTTATCAATATGGCGGATGAAGCTCTGTATACGGCAAAAGAGAGAGGCCGTGACGGTTATTACATCTATAATAAGAACAATGCATAAGAAGATCTTTTTGTATTAAGTTTTACTCTTTTTTAGAATGAAAAACTTTCTCGCATTGTTTCTTGGATTTCACTAAGTGAAAATTTTTCTTGAGTAAAGTGATTATTGGCAAGAACGCCTTGTCCAAGCAACATGTCCGCACCGTCTTTATAGGTAATATTCATCTCATCACACAGTTTTAAAAAGGGAGTAAGCTTTCCGTAGATCGCATCTGCTGCATAAGAACTCTTT